>Ga0116193_1003516_pt1 | contig 11273 bp, 8 predicted proteins | sample AD_UKC115_MetaG_FD_89892 | JGI IMG/M metagenome (GOLD analysis project Ga0116193, IMG submission 89892) | Active sludge microbial communities of municipal wastewater-treating anaerobic digesters from Hong Kong - AD_UKC115_MetaG | ecosystem: Engineered > Bioreactor > Anaerobic > Digestate | place...
CAAGTTTTGATGGGAATAAGGGCAGCGGCTCAACATTCCTGAACTTGGATGAATACATGGCGCATGTAGCCGCGATTGGTTGCGAGCCAATGGTCGGCGTCAATATGGAATCCGGCGCGGCCTATGATCGTGACTTGGATGGAGTCAATGAAGCCAAGGCGCTGATGCAATACTGCAAGACCAAGGGCTACAATGTGAAAAAGTGGTTCCTGGACAATGAGCCTTATGTTTCCGCCACTTCCAATCACGTCCAGATGAATGTCACTCAATACGCAAATTATATTAATTTGTATGGAGATGCGCTCAAGAGCATCGATCCAAACATTGAACTCGTGGCCAACTGGAATTCCTACTGGGCTTCGGGCTGGCAAACATTGCTGAGCATTGCCGGTAGAAATGTGGATGTCATAGACAATCATTTCTATTGGGCGCATGGCTCGGCGGATTGGGATCTATGGCTGAGCCAGAATCCAATGACGCATTATGCGGGCTCCAGCGGTCGCAAGACGTATGAAGCGCTCATCAAGGAGGAAAGAACGCAGGCGGCCAAATTGGGGTACCCCAATATGAAGATTGCGTCATTTGAGTGGAACATTGGCCCCACGGATACGACCGCTCCCTCGCAATTCCAGGCTGCATTGATGCAGGCCGAGCAGTTCGGACATTTCGTCAATGGCGGGCTGGATTATGCCACCTTCTGGCCGGCTCATGGATTCACGGAATATCGGCAGATCTTTGACAGTGCTTCGCCCACTCCGCATCCGGATTATCAGATGTTCAAAATGTATGGCGATATTTTAGGCCAGCGGCTGATCACTACGAGCACGGATGAACCTGAGATTCGCCCGGTGGCTGCTCTTAGCCAGGATGGCACTACATTATGGGTTTACCTCGTGCGAAAGACCAATGATGCCCCCGTGCAGGAAGTGGCGCTGAATTTAAGCGGCTTTATTGTGGGATCGGCGACCGTTTCGAATTTTAATTCCAATAATATTTTATCGAATACATATACGATGACGACGCTCACGCCAAAGTCGCTCAGGCCGTTCCGCGTCGATCTTCCCCCGCATTCCTTCACCCAGATCAAGCTGACGCGCCTGCAATCTTCAAGCAAGGAATGGGAGAGATTTCGTTAGAACTATTCTGGAAAGCTGGAACAAACCGATTGTCTTCCAGACTTGTCTTATCTATGGCATGGCTGGCTTTCGTGTAGCCATTCTGTTTTACAATCAGATGAACTATCTCTACTCAGGGCGGAAAATCATGAGAAGCAAAGGTGTCTTGGCCGTATTGGCTCTTATTCTGCTTTATTGTCATGTTGCGCAAGCATCTCTGATTCTGCACCTGGGTTTTGAAGATACACTCAATGATTCATCGGCCTATCACAACAATGCCGTGCTGAACAGCGGCGCCACGGCTTCTTTCAGCACGGATAAACCCGCCGTTATTGCTGGCGCCAAGTCAGTCTTTATTCCGCGCACCGATTGCATCAAAGTCCCGAACTCACTCAGTCTTGTGACCAGCGATACCGTTACCGTGGCGTTCTGGGCCAAGGTAAGCGACATCAACACCACTGACAATGGATACGACTCATTGGTCGTCAAAATGCAGTCGGCGGCGCCAGGGGTGCAAGCCAGAGGCTTTCGCCTGCGCCAGGAGGTGCATAATGACCGCATGAAGCTGCGCATCGACACCGGCGCCACTACAAACCAGGTGGTCGGGGTTATTGATGGTGTTTACCCAGCTTCCAATCCCACCTGGCATCATATCGCCTTCATCCTGGATAAGGGGAAATTCACTTGTTACAAGGATGGGGCGAGCGTCAGCACGGGAACCTATACGCACAATGACGGTTTTGCCACGGACCTGGGTCTCGGCGATTTGCTCATTGGAGGGGACAGCAATCCCGTCGCGCCACAGGTTGAAGGCTACTTTGACGATTTTGCCATGTGGGATTCGGATATCGGCGCGGCGGCGATTGCCGGGCTGGCCAGCGGCGCTTATACTCCGGAAACCATCCCGCTGTTGAATGCATGCAATATCACCTTGGATGCCGGCGCGCCGCAGGGCACCATCTCAACCAAAATCACCGGAGTGAATACGGTCTATCAAAAGGAATCCGATGCGTATTGGTCCGGCACAAAATACGAAAATTTCCTTAAAGATATGAAGTGCGGACTGATTCGTTGGCCCGGCGGCGAAGTTACTTCCTACTATCATTGGAACGACATGATTTCGCGCGGGCAGGCGGATACATGGGATCCGAAGTTCGATGGGAACAAGGGCAGCGGATCATCATTTATGAATTTGGATGAATACATGACCCATGTGGCCGCGATTGGGTGCGAGCCGATGGTCGGCATCAATATGGAATCGGGGGCGGCTTATAACAGGGACGCGGATGGAGTCAATGAGGCGAAGGCGCTGCTGCAATACTGCAAGACCAAGAACTACAATGTGAAGAAGTGGTTCCTGGACAATGAGCCTTATATTTCGGCGTCCTCCAATCATGTCCAGATGACTGTCACGCAATATGCGAATTATCTGAACATGTATGGCGATGCGTTGAGGAGCGTCGATCCCAATATTGAACTTGTGGCCAATTGGAATTCGTATTGGGCATCGGGCTGGCAGACGCTGCTGAATACTGCCGGAAGAAATGTGGATATTATGGACAATCATTTCTACTGGGCGCATGGCCAGGCGGACTGGAATCTGTGGCTCAGCCAGACGCCAATGACACATTGGGCGGGCTCCGGCAACCCTCGCAAATCGTATGATGCCATAATTAAAGAGGAAAAGACTCAGGCGGCCAAAGCAGGCTATCCCAATATGAAGATTGCCACATTCGAATGGAATATTGGCCCGACCAGCACCACTAATCCTTCGCAATTCCAGGCTGCGTTAATGCAGGCCGAGCAGTTTGGGCAATTCATCAATGGCGGGCTGGATTATGGAACATTCTGGCCGGCTCATGGCTATGATGAATACCGCCAGATCTTCAACAGCTCCTCGGCCACTCCGCATCCGAATTTTGAGATGTTCAAGATGTATAGTTCGCTACTGGGGCAGCAACTCATCAAGACAACAACGGATCAGACTTCCATCCGGCCCGTTGCGGCGTTGAGCCAGGATGGCAATACGCTTTGGGTGTGCCTTGTGCGAAAGAGCAACGACGCGCCGGATCAGGAAGTGGCGCTAAATCTGAGCGGTTTCATCGTCGGTTCGGCGACAGTATCCAATTTTAATTCCAGTAACATTTTATCAAATACCTATACGATGACTAATCTCGCGCCAAAATCGCTGCGGCCGTTCCGCGTGGATATTCCGGCTCATTCATTCACAAAGATCACGCTGACGCGCCTGCAATCATCGAGCAAGACCTGGGAGAAATTCCGTTAAGCGGGAATTGGCTGATAAAGGGTATCGCGCTGAACAGGGATGCGGCCGGCTTCGCGAATCATGCGTTCAATATCGGCCACGCCCAATTGTTGCGGCGTCTCGCCTCCGGCCATGTGAAAGATAGTTTCCTCCACGACTGTGCCATCCAGATCATCCGCCCCGAAGGCCAGCGCCACCTGGGCCATTTTCATGCCCAGCATCACCCAATACGCCTTGATGTGCGGAATGCTATCCAGCATCAGGCGCGAGATCGCCATCACCTTCAAGTCGGTCAATCCGCTTGGCCCCTTCAGGTGAGAAAGCTGCGAGTTCTTCGGATGAAAGGCCAGCGGGATAAAAGCCTGAAATCCGCACGTCTCATCCTGCAACTCGCGCAAGGCGATCATGTGGCGAATGCGATCAGGCCATGTCTCCAAGTGTCCATATAACATGGTGCAATTAGATTTCAGCCCCTCCTCATGCGCGATGCGATGCACGGCCAGCCAGGTCTTCGCATCGGCCTTGTTGCCAGCCAGCTTCTTGCGCAAGTTTTCCTCAAAGACTTCGCCGCCTCCGCCAGGCAAAGAGCCTAGTCCTGCTAGTGTCAAGCGCCGGATAGTTTCGCGCACGGGCAAGCCTGCCAGTTGCGCCATGTGATGCAATTCCGTGGCGGTGAAAGCTTTTAGATGAAGATGCGGCAGACGTTCGCGCAGGCCGCGCAGCATGTCCTCATAGTACTCCAGCGGCAGATCGGGATGCAGCCCGCCCACAATGTGAAGTTCCGTGCAACCGGCAGGGCATTCCTCTTCTGCCTTGCGGAAGATTTCCTCCAACGAGTAGGTCCAACCGCCCTCTTCGCCCGGCTCGCGGCTGAATGCGCAAAACGAGCAATTCGCAACACAGACATTCGAATAATCGATGTGCCGGTTGATGTTATAATAGCAATGGTTCCCATTAAGCCGCTCGCGAACCATGCTGGCCAGCATGCCCAGCGCGCAGAGGTCATTGGATGCGGCCAATATCATGGCGTCTTCAAAGGAGAGCCTCTCCTGCGCTTCAACCTTGTCTTTGATGGAGAGGAGATTGGGATCGAGAATGGGAATCACACTGCTCATGACTTTGCCTGCCTGCCAGTTTTCTTCTGCGCGGTTTTGGATACGGGAGTCGTCTTGCGATGGATGACTTTTTCCGAGCCATTGCCGCGGGCAGCGGCATCAATGCGCTTGATCACAATGGCTCCGCCGCAATCGGAATCAAAGCGTATGGCCGCCTCGACGGCCACGCGCGCAATCTCATCGGCCGGCATGGGCGTGTCGTATAGCGCATGCAGCACGCCGAAGGCGTAATCGCAGCCCGACCCAATGGCGTGAAACGAGCGATATTGACAAACCGACAGATTGCTCGATACGCCATAAATGCCCTTTCGATTCGCCACGATAAAACAGGAGTCGAGATCGGCAAACGGGTCTTTTTCCGTGTTCGCCTGGTCATTGACCATGTTGTATTTGTCGCGCAGATCCTTCACGAATTTCAGAAAGAACGAGAAGATGCTCAACTCATCCGTCAACTTTGGCGCGGCTTTTTGCCGGCTCAAATAATGGGAGAAGATGTTGCCGTATAATCCCCATCCCGTATAGCCCAGGTACGAGCTGCCAATCTGCACGATTTTTTGATTGTTGATGATATTCGTCTGATCCTCGCGATGCGAGCCGAACACCGACATCGAATCGCTGGCCAGCACCGTCATGTTCTCTTTTTGGATTCCGACAACAATGGACATTCCACGGCCTCATGAGTGTGTATATCCGCAGTTTACCGGGGCTGGCGCGGAATTCCCAATGAAAACAACGCCTTAGACACTGAATCCGGAGCGAAGCGACCACAGCGTCAGCCAAAACGGCATGCTGACCATGGACCAAAGGTAGGAATGCATGAGCGCATGACTGACAAACTCCGATGCCTGTGCCGAACCATAACGGCGCATCATGACCCCGATATTGGTGGCCGAAGGCGTGAGCGATTCGATGAAAAGAATGACGGCGAAGGCGCGCGTGAGCCAACCCCAATGCAGCATTCCCTCCAGCAATAGCAGATAAAACAATGGCAGCAAGACCAGGCGTAATATGACCAGCGAGGCAATCTCATGGCGAGGGGGACGGCTGCCGGCCTTGATCGATGCAATCATGGCCCCCAGCACCAGCATGACCATTGGCACCGTGCAGGAGGAAAGCGTATTGAGCGGCGCCAGCACTTTTTCCAAATACGCCGGCGGCAAACTCTGCGGCACGCGTAGCAGGCACAGCAGAATGGATACAACGCTGGCCATCAGTGGCGGTGAAAATCCCTGCTGAACGAGCGCCCACCACGTTGGCTTGGGCGCGTTGGGTTGATTTGTGGTTCGGCGCGAAACCACCACGCCAACGTACCAGAGCAACGGATTCTGCCCCATGACATACAAGAACAGCAGCACCAGCATTCGGTTGCGAATGTGCATCGCCTCGGGTGTTGCGGGATAGAGCGCGCTGACGATGACGATCGGGATATAACCGGCATTTTGAAAGCCAGCCAATAAATGAAACGGGCGCTGGCGGTCGGGATGGCAGATCCAGCGCGTGGGATAGATGCTCAGGATCAGCACCAGCGAAATGGTGCCAATGGCCAGCAGCGGCATCAGGTACCAGCCTGCATATTCGGCTGAGCCGGGCCGGAAATTGGAAACGATATTCGTGAAGATCATCAGCGGCAGAAACAACTGCATGATCAACTTGGCTAATACATCAAGGCCGTCGGCGGTCAACGCGCGCGCCTTCATCAATCCCGCGCCGATAAAGGCGATGACAAAGGTTTGCAGCAAAGGGATCAGCGTGATCGGCACGGCATGAAAGAAGGCGGACATGAATTCAGTTATCGAAAGGCATTGGGCGCTGCGTCAACAATTACTCACACCATTAAAAAGCATTTGTCCAAAAAGAGTTGAACATTTTCTCGCACTTCGGCAGCATAAATTTGCCTGCAACATTCACAATCTAACTTTGGGGAGGCTGAGAGATGAAGAAGTCCGGTTTTACATTAATTGAGTTGCTCATCGTTGTTGCCATTATCGCCATTCTGGCCGCCATTGCCGTTCCAAATTTCCTTGAGGCGCAGGTGCGCTCTAAAGTGGCGCGAGCGCGCGCGGATCAGCGCACCATTGCCACTGCCATCGAAAGCTATGCCGTGGATAATAACCGCGCTCCGCTGAGTAATTTTGATGATGGATGCGTGGACTTGTCGCGTTTTGCCTGGGACATGTTCTACCAGTTGACTACGCCAGTGGCCTTTCTGACTTCTGTCCCCAAGGATCCCTTCATCGAAAAAGGCGCGCTGGATATGAATAGCAAACCGCCACGCGCGATTTATGGCGACGGCCACTATGCATATTACACGATGACGTGTCCGACCATGAATCAAAGCCCGCAATTGTATCGGATGGCCTATTTGCAGGCCGGCTATGTATGGGCCTTGAAGAGCAATGGCCCCACGAAGAATGGCAATGGCATTTTGAAGGACATGCTCATGGATGATCCGCCCGCAGGTGGGTACCCGGCGAACAAGGCGTGGAATCCGCGCGGCGCGTATGATCCCACCAACGGCACTGTTTCACTGGGATGGATTATTCGCACCAACAAAGGCGTCTTTAGCATCCCGAGGCAGTAGAAGTTCTCCAATTGTTGATTTAATGTGCAAAGGGCCGCTTTCACCAGCGGCCCTTTTTTATGGATACGCCTTGACTCATGCCCCCTATTCTGGTCTTATATCATCGGATTTTGATGAAATGATCAAATACCTGAAAGTCTTCTCTGACGAGACGCGATTGCGACTGCTGCGGCTTTGTTGCGGCGACGAAATGAACGTCCATGAGCTGACCAACGTGCTGGATATGGCGCAGCCGCGCGTCTCCAATCACCTGCGGCTGCTGCGGGAAGCGGGTTTGCTGACGGATCGGCGCGAGGGGACTTGGTCGTATTACCGGATGCCGGCGAGCGAGAAGTTGCCTGCCCAGGCGCGGCCCTTGTGGGAGCAGGCGCTGGCCTGGATGAATGCAGGTTCGTTTTTTCCCGAAGATGTGAAGCGGCGCGATGACATTTTGCGGGCGCGGCAGGCTCCAGCGCAGGAGTATTTCGAGACTGTTGGGGCGGATTGGGATGAAATCGGCTTGCGCCTGGTGGATGAATCGATGCGCGAGCGCCTGCTGCTGAATCTGCTGCCGGCCAACTTGGTGGTGGCCGATGTGGGTTCAGGATCGGGGCGCTTTTTGGGGCTGCTTTCGCCGCATGTAAAGAAGGCCATCGGCGTGGAACCTTCTTCGAAGATGTTGGAAGTTTCGCGCGAGAACATTCGGCAAAATGGCTGGGCCAATGTGGAGATCCGGCGCGGGTCGCTGGAGGAATTGCCGCTGAAGGAAGCGGAGATTGACGCCGCCTTTTGCAATCTCGTGCTGCATCACTCGCCGCGTCCGGCGGAGGCAGTCGCGCGCTTGGCCGCAGCATTGAAGCCTGGCGGCAAGATCGTCATCAGCGACTTTGCCGCACATCAGGCCGATTGGATGCGCGAGGAAATGGCGGATTTCTGGTTGGGTTTTGAGCCAGAGGCGCTGAGGGAATGGCTGCAGAGCGCTGGTTTTGAAAAGATCATTGACCATCGGCTGGGTCAGGCAACTGTCAGCAGAGCCAAACCGGGTCATCCGACGGCGGAGTTGAGTGTCTTGTCGTTTTCGGCGCAAAAGAAACAGCAGGGCAACCAAAGTCTTGGGAATTGACATTCATGCATATGTTTTTTATGATATTTCCATTCATTTGCTCCCCGTCGAACCAGCCGTAAGGCCTTCGGCGGGGTTATTTTTTTATGATGAGAAAGTTATTTCATTAAATGATTGAACCAGACGTAAAACGCGCCACAGCATTTTTTGATGGCCAGAACCTTTTCTATGCCGCGAAAGAGGCGTTTGGTTACAGCTATCCTAATTATGACCCAATTGCGCTAGCCAATAATATTTGCAGTGCCAACAGTTGGGAACTGAAGAGAATACATTTCTACACGGGTATTCCTGCGCCTGCTGCAGATCTTGTCTGGCATAATTTCTGGAAAAGCAAACTCTCTGTGCTTGGCACTCGTGACGTCACAGTTTTTTCACGGCCATTACGTTATCGTAACCAGACGATCGCAACACCAACAGGCGCAAAAACTACAGCATTAATCGGTCAGGAAAAGGGCATTGATGTTCGCATTGCTATTGATATCATTCGGCTTGCTTTGGATATGCAATACGATGTTGCCCTGATCTTTAGCCAAGATCAGGATTTTTCTGAAGTAGCTTCAGAGATACGCAAAATAGCCCAAACTCAGCAACGCTGGATAAAGATTGCCTCAGCCTTTCCTTTTAGTCCGACATCACGCAATACCCGCGGAATTGATAAGACAGATTGGATTCGGATTGATCGCGCCACTTACGATGCCTGTCTGGATAAGAATGATTATCGGCTGAAGGAAGAGAGCGCTTTGTAACAATTAGAATAAATCGGACTGCTGAGCGGTCCAAATTCTATCCTTAAGGATGAACGAAGCATGACCACTGTCACAGAGAAGAAAACATGTTGCTGTTGCGCGCAGGCTGCGGATTACAAGGTGGCCGACATGGGTTTGGCCGAATGGGGGCGCAAGGAAATTGAACTGGCCGAGATTGAAATGCCAGGCCTGATGGCTTTGCGCGAAAAATATGGCAAGGCGCAGCCGCTCAAAGGCGCGCGCATTTCCGGCTGCATTCACATGACCATTCAGACCGCCGTGCTGGTTGAGACGTTGATTCACTTGGGCGCGCAGGTGCGCTGGTCTTCGTGCAACATCTTCTCCACCCAGGATCATGCCGCCGCTGCATTGGCTGCCGCTGGCGTGCCGGTCTTTGCGTGGAAGGGCGAGACGCTGGAAGAATACGACTGGTGCGTGGAGAAGACCATTGAGTGGCCGGATGGACAGGGGCCGAACATGCTGCTTGATGACGGCGGCGACCTGACCAACATGATGCATTCGCGCAAGTATGAGCACCTGATGAAAAACGTGCGCGGCTTATCCGAAGAGACCACTACCGGCGTGCATAACTTGGAAAAAATGATGAAGGACGGGCGGTTGCTTTGCCCGGCCATCAACGTCAACGATTCCGTCACCAAGTCCAAGTTCGACAACCTGTATGGCTGCCGCGAGTCGCTGGCCGATGGCATCAAGCGCGCCACGGACATCATGGTCGCCGGCAAGGTCGTTGTCGTCGCGGGTTATGGCGATGTGGGCAAAGGCTGCGCGCAATCGATGCGCGGTTTTGGCGCCCGCGTGATCATCACCGAAATTGATCCGATCTGCGCGTTGCAGGCTGCGATGGAAGGTTATGAAGTGCGCCGCATGGACGACGTGATTTCCGTGGGCGACATCTTCGTCACCGCCACTGGATGTTGCGACATCATTACCGCCGCTCAGATGGCGAAGATGAAGAACAATGCCATCGTCTGCAACATCGGCCATTTCGATATCGAAATTGATGTGGCTGGATTAAAGGCCACGCCCGGAATTAAGATGACCGAAATCAAGCCGCAGGTGGACAAGTGGACGTTTGCCGATGGGCACTCGATCATTCTGCTGGCCGAAGGCCGCTTGGTCAACCTGGGTTGCGCCACGGGTCATCCCTCATTCGTCATGAGCAATTCGTTTACGAACCAGGTGCTGGCGCAGATGGAACTGTTCAATAATGCGCAGAACTACGAGCGCAAGGTGTACATGCTGCCCAAGAAACTCGATGAGGAAGTTGCGCGCATGCACCTGGAGAAACTCGGCGCTGACCTGACGGTGCTGACGAAGAACCAGTGCGAGTATCTTGGCTTGGGCGAGACTGGTCCCTTCAAGCCGGATCATTATCGCTATTAATCCGCATAATCGCTAAGAATCAGGAAAGAAAAACGGCAGCCTGTTTTGGGGGCTGCCGTTTCTATTCAGGAAAACTGCTCGCAGACATCTCGCGCGACTTCAACCCAGCGCCGCAGCCGATTGTAATCGCCTTCCAGCGTCTCCACATCTTTTAGATGAATATGGACATAACAGCCCTTCATCTTTTCCAGGCTATCTTTCAAAATCCGGCCCACGCGGCCTTCATCCCAGCCGCAACACACCATATCCGTAGGGCTGGGGCGCCATGCCATCACATAATCTTTGCCGATGAGTTCCGCGGACTTGGCCACATCCGCCGAAGGTGTAACCGCAATGCTGCGCAGATTCTTCAATTGTCGCAACATGCCAATTTTTTGCGTCAGGTTCTCGCAGCAGCCGTAATGCACCAGCCCAAATTTTTCCAGAATCGGCATCTGGTATTGAAACATGAACTCATCGTGCATTCGCGGCGAGACCTGGGCCAGTTCCTGCGCCGCGCCGAATCCCCACAGGTCCTTTCTCTGGCGCGGACCGGAATTCGCGCGCGGGCGCTCCAGTTCCTCGGCATACGGCATGGATTGATTGAACTGGGAAGTCAGCGATAAGTCGCCCGCTTCTTCGGCCGCCGCATGATCGGCCAGAATGCCGTCGCGCATGATGGACAGTAATTGGTGCAGTTCATCCGGATGGTCGCACATATCCATCATCATGGCTTCGAGCCCACGCGTGCGCGCCAGGAACGTGGAGATATCGCCATGAAAACGGCTATAGAATGGCTGGCACATGATATCGATGGGCAAAATGCCATCGACGGCCTCGCTGATGCGCTCCACATTGAGCGCCGTCTTTTCGCGATCAATCTCATGCATAACTGGCGTAATCTTATCCAAGTCGGCATAATCCTTCAGCGGCGGGTCGATCTTATAGGCGCCCCCATCCATGCC
>Ga0116193_1003519_pt1 | contig 11266 bp, 9 predicted proteins | sample AD_UKC115_MetaG_FD_89892 | JGI IMG/M metagenome (GOLD analysis project Ga0116193, IMG submission 89892) | Active sludge microbial communities of municipal wastewater-treating anaerobic digesters from Hong Kong - AD_UKC115_MetaG | ecosystem: Engineered > Bioreactor > Anaerobic > Digestate | place...
ACGCGTAACTTTCAGGGTGTAAGCCTCAAACTTCTTGTAGTCGAAGTAGTAAAAAAGATCGTCAAGACAGTACCGGATCACATCGTCGAGAATCATGACAAACTTTTTGGATCCTGTGGGGGGTAACACCAGAAACCGGGGTACCGATTCCGAGGGGATCCTGATCAATGAGTATGCCATATCATCGGGAACGTTTCCCCCGTACAATTTCACGGCCAGATATACCGACCGGTCACGCAGGTAAGGGAAAGGGGTTTTTTTGGAAAGCATGATGGGAACCAGATTGGGAAGCACTTTCCGCTGGAAATATTTCCGGACGAAAACGCCATGGTTATGGGAAAGCATTTTTTCATTGACAATAAAAATGTTCTCCTTATTCAGCTCCTGCAATATCCCCGTAAAGATCTCCTGCACTTTCATCTGTTGGATCTGGACAATCTGCTGGATCTGTTCAAACAACTCCCTGGGGGTAAGCGGACCGAGCAGCCCCTCCTCATCTTTCCCGAAATCGACCATCCGGCTGACCGTAGCTACCCTGACCCGAAAAAACTCATCAAGGTTGTTGGAGAAAATCCCGATAAAACGAATCCGCTCTAAAAGCGGTGTGTTGGGATCTTCGGCTTCCTGCAAAACCCTTTCATTAAATGATAGCCAGCTGATCTCCCGGTTGATAAACAGTTCTTCTGCGTTCATCCTGTGTTGATTAACCGCCATGTAAAAAATGGCTTAAAATTCCACTAATATGGCAAAAGCTGACGAATATTCAAAGTGAAAGCAGCTTTATTCCCTGGCTGAAATCTCGACCAGGAGGTTTTCAGGCATCTCCACAAAGGGGAGGATCCTGTCGCAGGGGATTCTGCGGTCCGGGTTTAGGTCGAGTTCCCACCATCCCACATTATGCCATTGGCCGGCTTTAAACCCGTTTGCCAGAAATTCTCCGGCTTTCCTGAATCCGAAATTTTCATGGAATCCGACACTTTCAGGGTTTGGGACAGTGATCCCGGCCAGAACCGAAGTAACTCCCTGGAGCCTGAGAATCCGGATAACGGAGGAATATAACGCACGTCCTATCCCTCTTCTGTGGAAGTCGGGGTGGATATAAACCGAAAGCTCTTTGATCCAGCGATAAGCTGACCGCGAACGATAGTCGGAAGCATAAGCGTATCCCACGACCTTCCCGTTAGTCTCACATACTAGAAAAGGCAGAAAAGGGGCAATCCTTTCTATCCGGGAGATCATCTCTTCTCCGGAAGGAACCACTTCTTCGAACGAAACCGGGGTTTGCAAAACATACGGAGCATAGATCTCCACGATGGCCGGTGCATCCTCTTTTCTGACCGGGCGGATGACAGGATTCATATAGGTGGTTTCAGAATGTTGTCTTTGCCTTACCGGATTTAAAAGGTACTTTGTACTGACTGCCTGCAGTTGCTGTCTGTTGCTGCCTTTATTCCCCACCGAACTCCATCAGGTACGCCTTGATGAAACCGCCGATATCGCCGTCGAGTACGGCCTGTGCATTGCCGGTTTCAAATCCTGTGCGGAGGTCCTTTACCATTTTATAAGGCTGCAATACGTATGAACGGATTTGCGAGCCCCATTCAATCCTTTTCTTGGTCGATTCGATTTCCTGGATCTTTTCCCTCCGTTTCCGCAGTTCCAGTTCGTATAATTGGGATTTCAGCAGGCGAAGGGCATTTTCCTTGTTCCCAAGCTGTGAACGACTCTCCGTGTTTTCAATGATGATCCCGGTCGGAGCATGGCGCAGCCTTACTCCGGTTTCCACTTTGTTTACATTCTGTCCTCCGGCACCGCTGCTTCGGAAAGTATCCCAGGTGATATCGGCCGGATTGATCTCAATTTCAATGGTATCGTCAACCAGCGGGGCTACGAATACTGAAGTGAAAGAGGTCTGCCTTTTGTTCTGGGCATTGAAAGGCGACAGCCTTACCAGCCGGTGTACCCCGTTTTCACTCTTCAGATAGCCATAGGCATATTCCCCTTCAAACTCCACAGTACAACTTTTTACCCCGGTCTCATCTCCGGGCTGCATATCCACAACCTTCACCTGATAACCGTTCTGTTCGCCCCAACGGCTATACATCCGGAGCAACATACTGGCCCAATCATTGCTTTCAGTTCCGCCTGCCCCCGCGTTGATCCGTAAAACCGCCCCCAGATGGTCTTCTTCGTTCCGGAGCATATTCCTGGCTTCCAAAGCTTCAATGGCACTCAACGATTTGGCATATTCCCGGTCCACCTCCTCCGGATCAGCCTCTCCCGCTTCAAAGAATTCATAAAGGACCAGAAAATCCTCCATGATCTTTTCCACTTCGGCATAACCATCTGTCCACACTTTGACAGACCGGATCACACGCATCTGATCTTCTGCTTCCTTTGGATTGTTCCAGAAATCGGGATCCTGCGTTTTTAATTCTTCTTCTTTCAGCTGCGTTAATTTCGCATCATAGTCAAAGATGCCTCCTCAGCGCTTCCCTGCGCTGTACAAGGTCAGTAACCTGTTCTTTAAGAATCATGACAATCTTTTTTTTCGGCTGGCAAAGGTAATAGAAATCTGCGAGATTTCAGGTCATCGCTGCATTCAGGTATCGGTGGATCAGCTCGGGTTCAAATCCGCGCCCCTGGGCATAGCGAATGACTTGCCCCATTTTTTCATATTTGTCTGATTTTTTGATGCTCCGGGCTTTCTCTTTCATCGTTTTAACCAGCATCTCTACATAGGCATCCTCATCCAGTTCTGTAAATCCCGATTGGATGATTTCTTCTTTCAAACCCTTCATCTTCAGGTAGTAATGCATCTTTATCCTTCCCCATCTATTTATCTTGAATTTCTCCCTAACATAAAGGCTTACAAACCGGCGGTCGTCCAGAAAATTTTCTTTTTCCAGCCTGCTGATCAGAGATTGAGCGGTAAGCTGATCAACTCCTGATTCCCTGATTTTCCTTAGAATATCGGGCGAGCATTGCTCTGACCTGCTACAGAGATGGGCCATCTTCTGATAAACCTCCTGTACCGTTTTATTCTCTTCTTCCATTGCAATCCGGATTTACAAACAGTTACGAAAAATAGTGAAAAATAATAACTTAACAAACACATGGGCAGCAGGCCCGGAGTGTTTTTTCAAATCTTGGTACGGATGAAAAGATCTGAGGACAGGGACGGTCTGACTGACTCCCGGGAATCAGAGGGAGCAGTGGTTGCCTTTCCCCGATTTGTAACGGTAACCCTCTGATAATACAGATTATTCTCTTATATTTGCTGAACACAAAAATTCACAACTATGGGATTTCTGATATTTCTGGGACTGATTGTCCTGTTGGTAATTATGGTCATCGGTATTTATAATCGGATGGTCCGTTTACGGAACAATCGTCAAAACGCATTTGCGGACATTGATGTTCAGCTGAAACAAAGGCATGATCTGGTTCCTCAGCTGGTAGAAGTGGTCAAGGGATATGCCACCCATGAAAGGGAACTGCTGACCAGGATCACCGAAGCCAGGGCAGCCGCCATTGGAGCAGGCACCATAGACGAAAAAATCGCCGCCGAGGGAAAATTGTCAGCTGCCTTGCAGGGATTGAAAGTCCAGGTGGAGGCTTATCCCGATCTGAAAGCCAACCAGAATTTCCTTCAACTGCAGGAGGAATTGAGTGATATTGAAAATAAACTGGCGGCAGCCCGCAGATACTTCAATGCCGCTACCAGGGATTACAACAACAGCATCGAAACCTTCCCGGCCAACCTGATTGCCGGATCTTTCGGTTTTAAGCGGGAAACACTGTTCGACCTGGGTGAAGAAAGAGTGGCCAATGAACAACCCCCCACCATCAGTTTTAAATGAAGCCAAAGGGATCTGTTTTCAGCTCTCCTGAAGATTTTTCCGGTCGGGAAGGAGTGCTCCACAGATCTGTTGCCTCTCAGACCTGTTCCTGATGCAAAATGGGGTCGTGATGTTTGATACGTTGAATCCTGATAGGGTGCCAGAGGTATGAAATACGTGGGTATACAGTCTCAAATCTGGAAGAACAACCTCAACTCGATGTTGATGATGGTTTTATTTCCCATACTGTTGCTTGGGATGGTCTATCTTTTTCTTTTTCTTTCGCTCGACAGGGAGGTTCATTCTCCAAATGTGGTGTTCCTGCAGGCTGCACCGGTGGTGGTTATTGTAACGGCGTTGTGGTTTGTGATCGCCTGGTTTACTCATTCGACTATTATCCAGTTGGCCACTGGCTCCAGACCGCTGGAAAGGAGAGAAAACAAAAGGGTTTACAACCTGGTTGAGAATCTCTGCATTGCCAACGGATTGAAAATGCCGGCCATAAACGTGATTGAGGACGATTCACTGAATGCTTTTGCCAGCGGGATCAATGACCGGACTTATGCCATCTCCCTGTCTAGGGGCATCATCGATAAGCTGAATGACGATGAACTGGAAGGTGTCATTGGCCATGAACTGACGCATATACGGAACCGGGATGTCAGATTACTTATCGTATCCATCATTTTTGTAGGCATATTTTCCTTTATTGCCAACATGGCTTTCAGAGGGATCCGTTTCGGAGGTTTAGGCAGCCGCGGAAAAAACAACACCCCGGTGATCCTGATCGTCCTGGTGGTTTCAGGATTGGCCTATATCTTCTCCCTGTTGCTGCGCTTTGGAATCTCCCGCTCCCGGGAGTATATGGCCGATGCCGGTTCGGCCGAGATGACACGGAAACCCTATGCCCTGGCCAACGCCCTGCGAAAAATCTCGGCCGATCCCCTGATCGAAGCTGTGAATAGAAGAGACGTTTCACAAATGTTTATCGATAATCCCAGATTAGAAAAACATGAATTTTCTATCGACAGGGTATTTGCCACCCATCCCCCGATCGAAAAGAGAATAGCTTTGCTCGAACAATTTGTATGACCCATATGAATAAATTTCTCCTGATCCTTCTATTTCTCTTTTGTGTTCCGGAATTGCATTCCCAACCTGTATCTTATCCTCAGGCAAAAGACAAAGCCATCGCGTTTTTCAGACAGATCGAAAACCGGGAGAAAGATTTAAAATCGGCATCCATGGTCGAAGTGGACTCCTTCAGGACCTATGCCATGGTACCTTCATCCGGACTGAAATCATCCGCAGTCGGGGGAGAACCTGCTTTTTATATTTTTAACCGGATCGATGCTCCCGGATTTGTGATGGTCTCTGCTGAGGAAAAAATCAGGGACGTCTTGGCCTGGTCTGAAGAAGCCAACCTTTGTGAAATCAGGCCTGAATTGAAAACCGTGTTGGATCAGTATGCCAGGGAAATTGCACTTTCCCGGCAAATGAACGTGTCATCTCCTGCAGTAAGCGGTTCCGTTGTCGCTGCAGCGGAATCCCTTCTGGGGAATATCATGTGGAACCAGTCTCCGGCCCCGTTTAACTCTATGTGTCCCGCAGATCCCGCCACCGGAAGAACCTGCCCTGCAGGTTGTGTGGCTACTGCCATGGCACAGGTCCTGTATTATTATAAATACCCTTCCACAGGAACGGGAAGTCTGACCTACCGGAATGATTACGGCACAGTAACGGTGAATTTTGGAGAGACAAAATATGATTACAATGCAATGAGCGACCAGCCGCCTGGTGGAATGGCAAATCCTGAGATAGCCCGGCTTCTTTATCATTGCGGGGTTTCTGTCGAGACCGATTACGGCCCTTATGGAAGCAGTGCATATGTAGGGCAGATAGCCACTGCCCTGAAAAGCTTTTATAAATACAAGGAAGCATCGGTAAAATATATCTCCTCATATACTTTGGACGGATGGAAGGCATTGATAAATAAAGAGATAGATAACAAAAGGCCTGTGATATACGGTGCCCTGGATCCCCTCGACCCGGAAATTAAGGATGACGTGACGGGCGGTCATGCCTTTATTCTCGATGGATACGACAGTAACGGCCTGTACCACATCAACTGGGGATGGGGCGGGTGTTCCAATGGCTTTTACAATCTGACCCTTTTAAATCCGGAGGATTGTGGAGATATGTATACCTTTTCCGATTCACACATGATGATAACCGGTATCGAACCGCTTACGACCTTTGATTGTCTTTTATCGGTCGACAATGAGAGTCTCCAGTTTGATCAGAGGGGTGGAAACAAAAGCCTGACCATCAGTTCCAATTCAACCTGGACCGTATCCGATAACGCTTCGTGGATAACTGTTTCCACCGTTTCGGGTTCCGGGAATATGAATATGACAGTCGGAACCACTCCAAACGAAAATTTTTCGGAACGAACGGGAATTATCACCATAACCGCTTGCGATAGGTTAATTACCGTGAAGGTAGTCCAGGAGGGTACCTGTTCCTTAACCTTATCGGCTGATAAAGTCAGTTTCTCCATTTTGGAGGGGAGTACGAAAATCGGAATTAAGTCCACTGGATCCTGGCTTGTTACGTCGAATACTCCCTGGATTAACTTTTCCCCTTCAATAGGAAACGGCGATGATTCACTCAGGATATCGGTTTCCGGCAATGAAGGATACGTACAAAGAACAGGAAGCATAACGATTTCAGCCTGCAGTTCCCAGAAGGTGATTTCAGTGTCCCAGAATGGCAGTTGCATACTGGCTCTGGAAACAGAAACCCTGGGTTTTGAAGCCTCACAGGGATCCCGGGAAATCAGGGTGGAATCAAGCAATGCCTGGTCGGTACGGAGCGAAGTCCCCTGGATTACCGTGGAACCCCTGACCTCGGCTGGATCTGGCACCCTAAAGGTTTCGGTTTCCGAAAATTTCAGCAATGAAAAGAGGAGTGGTATCCTGACTGTTTCTGGATGTAATGATGCCAAAACCATCACCATCAGTCAGCAGGGGGCCTGTTATCTGGATCTGGCCACCCAGAATACGGAGTTTGATCCGTCGGCCAGTGATAAATTCATCAGACTCTCCGCCAACACATCCTGGGAAGCAGCCAGTGATAAATCCTGGATCCTCGTCAGTCCGTCGGCCGGAAACGGCAACGGATATTTGGGAATTGAGGTGGGAGTGAACACCGGCCAGTCTCCGAGGTCGGGGATTGTCACGGTGACAGGTTGCAATTCAACCCGTAAAATCACGGTCATTCAGCAGAGTCATTGTCCTTTGGATGTTTCAACCGCACTGCTTGATTTTTCCTATGTTTCGGGGAGTAAATCAGCTACGGTCAATTCCACTTCTGCATGGACGGTTACCACCGAGACGCCATGGATCACCGTTTCTCCCAGGTCGGGGAGTAAAATCGCCAGTTTCACCGTGTCGGTACCCGGCAACTCCACCAGAGAAAAACGTTCGGGAACAGTGACCATTACCGGTTGTTTTCAAACCAAAAACGTAACTGTGGTTCAGGACCGGTGTAGTTTTCAGCTCTCTGAACAGAAGCTTCTCTTTTCACCTGAACAGGGAACAAAATCGCTGAATATCCAGTCTACCTCATCCTGGAGCGCGTCGGCCAATGCCAAATGGGTCAATGTGACCCCCACATTCAGCGTTCAGGGCGGAAATACCTCCATATCAGTTGAAGCCAATCCTTCAGGAAGGAGAAGTGCGGAACTGACCGTTTCAGGCTGCTTTTCATCCGAGAAAGTGGAGATCGTCCAGGAAGGCAATCCCACACCCATCGATGCGGTCGGAAATGAACGTTGCCTCGTGTATCCCTCTCTAACCAGCCGGTATGTGAAGGTTGAATTTCCCACGGCTTCAGGAACTTATTCCCTTGAAGTCTATACTGAGGCAGGGCAAAAAATCATCACCCGGCAGCAGCTCCATCCAGGTGAGGAGATTGATCTTAACGGATTTGCCAAAGGAGTATATTTTTTCAGGGTTCACAACAAATCAGTACTTAAAACAGCAAAAATCGTATTAAGGTAAGTTTATCTGTTTTTGGAGTTAAATTGCGAGTACCCCACCAACCTGTCGTACCGGCCGGATAAATCACGGTAATAAACAAATATCTGGTAATCGTTTTCCGTTTCCCAAAAGCTGCCTTCCAGATTGGTGTGGTCGACAACCCTGCTGCCTTGGGGCACATAAACGTACATATAATTGTAATATCCCTGTTTCAGCAAAAGGGTAAGCTCATACCGGTGGGTTTCAAAATTCCACGTCATCTCATTTGATTTGTTGGTGCTCCAATTGGTCAGTTCCCCGAAAACGTATATATTCCCGCCCATCAGGGGGGCATCCAGCAAGAGACTGAAGTGAACAAACTGGTAGTCACATTCCAGGTCGTAGTCGGAAACGGGCTCCTGACTTTCCACCACATACCGGCCATTCATCTCTCTGTAGGAAAAGTAACGCCGATTTGACCTCACTTCCGCAGGCGTGAGCGTGATGTGATAATAGGGTCTGAAAAAAGAGGTTTCGTCCACGCCCTCTCCGTTGAGACGATGGTTCCTCGTATCAAAATACCTGAATTCGTTGCCTGCCTTGAACACATTTTCCTGTGCATAGTCATATACCAGCCGTCCGGGCTGGATAAACAGCGGTTTCAGGTTTCGGATGGCATTGTCCCAGCGGTTGTTCTGCATGACAACCACTTTTACCTCATCCATGGGATTATCGATCCTTAACTTTTCGTGGAACAGGGTGAAATCGACCTCCTGGTTTTCACCCTGGTAGGCATCTCGGGTGGCTTTGCGGATAAGTGCCTCCACCCTGACCAACGGTTCCGTGATGTAAAAACGGCGGGAGAAAATCAGTTTCTGCCTGTTGTTGTCTTCAAAAACCAAAAGGATATAGTTGCCTGATATTTTGAACCGGATACGGTCGTTGGGCAACTCCAGGTAATAATTGATATAATTGAAGGTTGTATTGAATGAACGGGCATAATCGTCGATGGGATTGTCGGGGAAACCATCCAGGTAATCGTTCTGCCTGATAAAGCTCTCGTTCCAGTTGGCATCGCAATGCAAAACCGTATAATAGTAGTTTTTCACCTCTCCGGATATGTCGTCGAATTTCAGGATAAGGCGGGCATCTTCGTTCAGTTCCAGCACTGGATTGGATAGTTCAAATCCTTCTCTGAAGAGTTGTACCGATTTGATATCATCCCTGTAATTGATGTTCTCGTGATAGAACCGGTTCTCCTGACTGAAAACCACTACCGGGATCACCAAGGTCAGACAAGTCAGAATGGCATGTAAATTCATGTTTTAGTTTTAATAATTAATACAAAAATAATACCCTGATTCACATCTCCACGAGAGAATTACTCATAATTAAGCACGGCTAATGCCCTTATCTCCCGGTTTGTTAACTTTTAGAGTATGAGAAGTATAAGTGACGTTAAAATTTGCTTACTTTGGCACTTCCTTTTGAAAACATATAGAAGCAGTTATGTCAAAAACGATCAAACTCAGGAAAGGGCTCAATATCAGAATGAAAGGACAAGCCGAACCTGTTTTGGAGGCGGCTCGGGATTCTGAAATTTATGCATTGATGCCCACAGATTTTCCGGGATTGACCCCTCGTTTATCCGTTGAACCAGGCCAGGTTGTAAAAGCCGGCGAATCCTTGTTTTATGACAAATATAATCCGGAAGTTCTGTTTGTTTCACCAGTTGGGGGTACCGTTGCCACAGTGAACAGGGGTGAAAGGCGGAAGATCCTGGAGGTCCAGGTTAAGGCGGATCAAAATGTAGGAGCCGTTGATTTCGGGAAAGCCGATCCCTTGGCAATGGATGCAGCACGGGTGAAGGAGCTGCTCCTGAAAGCCGGATTATGGCCTTTTATAAAAAGGCGTCCATATGGGACACTGGCCAGGCTGAATGAAACTCCGCGGAATATTTTTATCTCCTGTTTCGACACGGCCCCATTGGCTCCTGATTACCAATTCATACTGAAAGGGCAGGAATCTGCATTTCAGACCGGGATCAATGCTTTATCGAGGCTGACCTCAGGAAAAGTCCACCTGGGTTTACCTGCCGGCAGTGATCACATTTGCAGCAAAATGCAAAATGCGGAGATTACTTTTTATAGTGGGCCTCATCCTGCGGGTAACGTGGGCGTTCAGATTCATCATACCGATCCGATCGGAAAGGGAGATGTGGTTTGGACCATTAATCCCCAGGATTTGGTCATCATTGGCCGCCTGTTCGAAACCGGGAAGGCTGATTTCTCCAAGATCGTAGCACTGGCCGGTTCGGAGGTCAAAAAGCCTGCATACTGTAAAATTAAGCTGGGTGCCCAGCTGCTTTCCTTTGTCAGAGGGAAGTTGCGTGATAACCCGGATCAGCGGATTATCAGCGGCAATGTGCTGACGGGCAGAAAGGCCCCAGGAGATGGTTTCCTGGGATTTTATGACTCCCTGGTTACCGTGATTCCGGAGGGAAATTATTATGAATTTATGGGTTGGGCTATGCCAAGAGCCAACCAGTTCAGTATGTCTCATGCCTATTTTTCCTGGTTGACCCCCCGTAGAACCTATTCTCCCGATGCCAACCTTCATGGCGAAAAACGGGCTTTTGTCATGACCGGTCAATATGAAAAAGTGGTTCCGATGGACATTCTGCCGGTTCAGCTTATCAAATCCATTTTGGCTGAAGATATCGATAAAATGGAGAAACTGGGTATATACGAGGTTGTGGAAGAAGACCTTGCTTTATGTGAATATGTGTGTACTTCAAAAATGGAAGTGCAGGATATCCTTCGGAAAGGCATTAACCTGATGATCAAAGAGTTGGGTTAATTAAACGAATATTTATCTCATCCGGGTAATGAAATCACTCAGAAATTTTATTGACAGGAATAAACCACTTTTTGAAAAGGGTGGAAAATTCGAAAAACTGGGCTCTACTTTCGGAGCTTTTGAAACTTTTTTATTTACGCCAAACCGCACTTCCAAATCGGGCTCTCATATTCATGACGTGATCGATCTGAAAAGAACGATGATCGTGGTGGTACTGGCGCTTTTGCCTGCGCTGTTGTTCGGAAGCTGGAACATCGGATACCAGCATGGCCTGGCATTCGGAATTGAACGCACTCTGATGGGCAATTTCTGGTTCGGATTCCTGAAAGTTCTTCCCATCATTGTTGTTTCCTACGTGGTAGGTTTGGGAATTGAATTCATAGTGGCACAGATCAGGGGGCATGAAGTAAACGAAGGTTTCCTGGTTACGGGAATTCTGACACCGTTGATTCTTCCGGTCAATATCCCTTTGTGGATGGTAGCCCTGGCCACGGCCTTTGCCGTGATTTTCGGAAAGGAAATTTTCGGAGGCACGGGCTATAA
>Ga0116193_1003521_pt1 | contig 11265 bp, 9 predicted proteins | sample AD_UKC115_MetaG_FD_89892 | JGI IMG/M metagenome (GOLD analysis project Ga0116193, IMG submission 89892) | Active sludge microbial communities of municipal wastewater-treating anaerobic digesters from Hong Kong - AD_UKC115_MetaG | ecosystem: Engineered > Bioreactor > Anaerobic > Digestate | place...
CGGCGATGGTAACGGTAAAACCATTCCATGATTTGTCTGTTGCAGTGAATCATCCAGACCCCATACTTTGCGCAGGCCAACATCATAATTTTAGTGCTGATGTTTTAGGTGCAGAAACTACACCCCAATACCAATGGTTTGTAAATAACGTAAATCAAAATGTAAATTCTCCCATGTTTGATTTTACACCCGTGGGTGGTGAGCAGGTTTCCTGTACCATTACGGTGAATGAAGGTTGTTATTACGAAGGGCCTACACCCGTTACCCTTTCTTCCCTGGCAATGGTACAACCGGCTTTTACCGCTGATTATACCGTATTGAATTTGAGTGCATGCGCCGGTACACCTGATGGACAAATTTTTGTATCTCCCCATGGGGGTAGCGAAGGGTATGTGTCATATAGCTGGACTGGAACCATTGGGTCGGGCAATCCCTCCACAACGCCTTTTCCTGATCCTGGAAACGTGGCTAATATTTCCGGGCTACAATATGGTTTTTATAATGTTACCATAACGGATGATGGAGGATGCGGCTCTGTTACTTTCAATAATATTCACGTCTCAAAAGCATTTCTGCCCGTAATAACAACGGGAGGCAGCAGTTCAGCAAGTTGTAATGCTTCTGGTTCTATTATAGTTTATGCCTCAGCAGGAGTAAGTCCGTATAAATATCAATTGGATGGAGGCGCAATACTTGATGATAACATATTTCAAAATGTAAACGCTGGAAGTCATATGGTTACGGTAATCGATTTCAGGGGATGCACCAATACAAAAATTGTAACCGTAGGCGCTGCTCCTGCATTGGGTTTCACTTCCTATGTATATAAAGCGTCCAGTTGTAATGACGATGGGGCAATTCGTATTTACAGGTCTGGTGGAATCCCTCCTTTTTCTTATTCGGTAGATGGGGGTGCCTTTGTAAATACAAATTATTTTTCAGGTCTTTCAGCCGGAATCCACTCGGTAACTATTAAGGATTCAAAAGGTTGTACGGCTACCCAAAGCGTGACCGTAGATCAAGGTACTGGTTTGAATGTTACCCTTAACCAGGCAAGCACAAGTGCCTGCGTAAATGATGGATCTATCCAGGTTAATGTTTCCGGAGGTGTTGGCCCCTATCTATTTTCCCTTAACGAAGGCCCTTCTCAAAATAGCAACAACTTTTCAGGTTTAGGGGCAGGGAATTATGTAGTCAAGGTTTTAGATGCAAGAGGCTGCCAGGGTACAGCAAATACTGCTATTAATATAAATAACATGGTTGTTACCTTTTATAAATCGGATGCAATAAACTGTTCCGGAACTGGCTCTATAAAATTATTTATTACCGGCGGTTCCGGCCCCTATACTTACAGTATCGATGGTAATACCTACCAACCGGAGAATTCTTTCAGCAACCTCCCACCTGGTACTTATACAGGATTTGTGAAAGACTATAAAACCTGTATTGGGCAAACAATAGAAGGAGTTATTATTATCGGGCCTGAAAATTGCAACAACAATACCCGAATTGGCCATCCGGCTTCATTGCAGCAGGAGGCCAAAACGTATGTGGAAGCTTTTCCCAATCCATCCATTTCATATTTTAAATTGAGCCTGATTGGATTTCGGATGAATGATAAAGTAAGTATTACCGTAACTGATTTATTGGGGCGGGTTGTTTTTCAAGAAGAAGGGATAGGCAGGTTGCAATATGAGATAGGACGCAATTTCTTACCCGGATTATATAATGTAAATGTAGTTCAAGGCTTAAAGAAGTATAATTTGAAAATCGTTAAGGAATAAGCAGAAAGCCTGTTTGCTTATTAATGTACTGTTGAATCTATAAACAGTACCATAGAGATGAGTTTGAGGTCGCCCCATTCTTCCAATGGGGCTATTTTTTTAAAATATTCCCGGAAATTCTTTTAGATCCAAAGAATAAAAGATATTGATAAATATTGTTATATTTATATGTTAATCCTTCTTTCCTCACTGCATTAAATAGCGGGTATGAGGCTTTTGGTTTTTGCTTTATTATCATTTCTGGCTGGCACGGTTTCCGTATGTGCTCAATCCAGTACAGAGGATAGTTTGAATCAGTTATTAAGGGAGGAAAAAAATACTGAAAAGAAACTCCAAATAATTGCCCGGCTTACCGATGATGCCTTTCAATCAGATTTTGAAAGGGCAAAGCGTTATGCCATCCAGGGAGTAAACCTCTCTTTTCATGCTCAAAATATGCAATGGCTACCCAAATTTCAGGAAAGACTGGGAAGAATGTACGCCAACCTGCTTAACCTCGATTCTGCCTCTTTTTATTTTGACCAGGCCCTTGCGGGTTATTCGGCCGCTAAGGATTTGGAAGGACAGGCCACTACTTACTTCAAGATTGGTTGGGTTTATAAAAGGAAAGGGAATATTAAGCAGGCGATGGATGTTGACCTGAAAGCGCTTAAACTAATGGAACAAATTAGTAACAACGAAGGAATAGCAGAAGCCAACAACCGGATATCTGAAGACCTCTATCGTCAGGAGCGATTTGATGAAGCCCTGGATTATGCTGAACGAAATATTGCATTTTCTAAAAAACATAATTTTTTCGAGCCGCTTGCAATTGCACTTAAATCTGCTGGTGATGCGAATGTTGCCCTTGGCAATCCGGCAGAAGCCTATAAGCGGTATGATTCTGCATTAACCATCCTGAAAGAAAATAATGCCTCAATTTTTACCATTTTGAATATTAAGAATGATCGGGCAAATGCATTAAAACGAATGGGGAGATACAAAGAGGCATTGGCTGAATACACCGAATGCCTGAAAATAGGAGAGGAAGTAAATTATGAAAATCAGGTATATGTTAGTTATGCAAATTTAGGCGAGACCTATATGCTCCTGGGAAATTACCGGGAGGCATTGCAGTACCAACTAAAAACAGTGGCCATGCAGGAAAAGAATCATGATGTTTCGAACCTGACTGAGAATTATGGGCATGTAAGTTCCATCTATGAGAAATTGGGAGATTTTAAACATGCGTTATTTTATCAAAAGAAAGCCAGGCAAATGCGGGATAGTACCGCAAAGGAAGAAAGCGATAAAGTAATGTCTGAAATGTTGGCCCAATTTGAAAGCGAAAAGAAAGATAAAACCATTTCTTTTCAAAAATCAACCATTGCTCAACAAAAGAGGGCGGAAACCTTATATATTATTTTAGCAGGACTTCTCGCATTTATTTTATTCGGGTTAATTTATTCGTACCATAAGCGCCAGCGCAAGAACAGGCAACTGACTCTCCTCAATCAAAAACTGGATATACGTAATAAGCAGAATGAATTACTGTTGAAAGAAATTCATCATCGGGTAAAAAACAACCTTGAATTGGTAAAAAGTTTGCTCGCCTTGCAATCAGCCGGTTTATCCGATCCGGCATCCAGGGAAGCCATGCAATCCAGCGAGAGCAGAGTGCAATCCATGGGAATTATTCATCAAAAATTGTATCAGGGTACGAATCCGGGCAGCATTGAAATGAAGGATTATTTTATTAATCTGGGTGAGGGTATCCTCGACAGTTTTAATGCCGCCGGCCGGGTACAGATTGATTGCGATATGGAGAAGCTGGAATTGGATGTGGATTCGGCAATCCCCATTGGATTAATTGTAAATGAATTGATTACCAATTCACTCAAGTATGCCTTCCCGGGGGGGGAGCAGGGAAATATTTTCATTAACCTGATCCGGACTTCTCAGGAAATGCTAACTTTAAAGGTTGCTGATACGGGAGTAGGTAAGGAGGAAGGCTCGGCTCCCCAAGGCACTGGATTTGGAAGACAACTCATTTCACTGCTTACCAGGCAAATGAATGGGCAAATGAAGGAATATAATAAGAATGGCACGGTGGTTGAATTTGAATTTCATATAAAAACTGCTGCATAATGCAGGACCCAGTTAAAATATTAATTGTAGAAGATGAAATGCTTATTGCGGCTAACATCTCTTTACAATTAACAAATTTGGGATACGATGTAACGGGTATTATTCCCCGGGGTGAGGAAGCATTGCATCATATAAAACAAAACCCACCCGATATAGTAATCCTGGATATACAGTTACGAGGGGATTTAGACGGGGTTGAAACGGCCCACATTATGCAGACCGAATTTGATATTCCGGTAATCTACCTCACGGCCAATGCAGATGATGCCAATTTTAACCGGGCAAAAATTACTCATCCCTTTGCTTTTATTTCAAAACCTTTTAAAAACCTGGACTTACAAAGGGCCATTGAGCTAACGATTGCACAGCTTCAGTTAGATAAACATAACTATAAACCTGCCGTTAGCAACGAACCACCTGCGTATGTGTTAAGTGATTTCCTTTTTGTTCGCAATAATGATAAGCTGGTGAAGGTTGACATTAAGGACATTCTTTACATTGAAGCAGAACGTAATTATTGCCGTATTTACGCTCAGGATAAACAATACCTGCTGGTGATGACCCTAAAGGATATGGATGATCGGTTACCACAAAAGCATTTTATCCGGGTCCACCGTTCTTTTATTGTAAACCTTTCCCGTATTGATGAGATTGCCACCAGCCATATTGTGATCGGGCGTACGGCTATTCCGGTTAGCAAGCCCCTTAAGGAAGAATTGCTTAACCGGCTGCATACTATTTAAACTTCCTTCCACCTCCTTTTCTTTTCGGTAAATAAGCCCTCACCCTGGTACAGAAATATGCAGGTTTCGTCCTAAATGGCTTGTTTCAGGCATGTATTCTTTGTTATTTAGGTAGGAGAAATCAGTTGAACCTTTAACCCGGGTTACGAATTGACTTCCAATCCGTTTGTTTGCAATCTTCCCCTGCAAAGTAGAGTTGACGAATGGAGGGTATAACCAATCCTAAATTGTTTCAGTATGAAAAAGGTGGGCATAATAGGCGGCGCCGGCTTCATTGGCAGCCATATTACCAGGGTTTTCCTTAATCATGGTTTCGAGGCCAAAGTATCAGTTACCGATATTTCCAGGCAGGATAAATATAAGCACCTCACCGAATTGGAAAATTCGGGCAACCTGTATATCACAGAACTGAATATTGAGAATAAAAATCAATTGCAACAGTTTGTACAAGATTGTGATTTGGTAATTCATGGTGGAACCCCATTTCAATTAGAGGTAAGTGACCCTAAGTCCGAATTATTTGACCCGACAATTCGGGGGACTGAAAATTTTTTAGAAGCAATCAGCAATACTCCTTCTGTTGAAAAGGTTGTAATCATTGCTTCCGTTGCCTCCCTAAATACCAATTTCCCCTTGCCTCCGGATAATACAACTCCGCTGGATGTAATGGATGAATTATCTCCCAAATTTATCAGTAAAGAAAGCCACCCCTACGCGCAGGCAAAATTTATTGCCAATCAAACGGTGGAGAAATATATAGAGGAGCATCCCGGCATTCATTTTGAAATCAGTTCCGTATCGCCGGTGATGGTAATGGGCAGGTCCTTATCTTCCCGTGAAGATTCCACTTCTTCCGGACTACAGTTCCTGATTAAAAATGGGATTGCCCCCAATGATTTTATACGATTCTTGTATGATGTAGATGCTCTTTTCGCTATAGTGGATGTAAGGGATGTGGCGGAAGCTGTGTACAAAGCCGCAACCCGAAACGGGATTCATGGAAAGAACTATCTCCTAAGTAGTGAATCCTGGCGGATATCTGATTTGCGATTGATGCTGAATGGGGAAGATCCCAATAACAAACCTCTTACAGTTTATAGGAACAACCTTGCAAAATCCGACCTGTCGGTTGATTTTAGGCCGGTGAGGGAAACATTATATAGTTTTTCCAATGGATAATTCTGTGAAAGTATTGCAGCCTGTAAAACACCTGGGTTCATAATTGAAAAATATTTTAATCATTTAAACAACATTAAAATGAAAAAGACATTATTATTTATCTTCCTGGCTTTTGCCTGTGCATTTTCAGTTTCGGCTCAAAAAAAGACCAATGGGACTATTTACATTGAGCATCCTGCATTATCTGTGGTTAATGACTTTTGCAATGCATTTATTGCCGGAGATGAGGCTAAAATGGCCAGTTTGCTTACCGACGATTTTAAGGCCTATGATGGTACATCAAATCAAAGCGATGGCGGTGCAATTGATAAGAAAACATTTTTAAACGAAGCGGCCAGTTTTAAAAACCAGTTTGATTATTTCTCATTTGTTGATTTTCCCGGAAGTTACCCCGATGCTTTGGAGTATCAAAAGGATAATAAGGATAAAATGATTACGGTCCTTTCCTGGAAGATGCTGAATGGAGTCCATAAAAAAACCGGGGTTAAAATAGATGCTTCAGCACACTATTCCTTTGCTGTAACTGCCGATGGGAAAATTAAGAGGATGATTTCTTATGAAAATTCGAAAGTGTTTAATGAAATAAGAGCAAGTTTAACCACCCGTACAAATGGTACTATATACAACCACCACGAAAACATCAACACGGTGCGGAAATCCATGTACGCATTTGAAAAAGGGGATGTGGATAAAGCACTAAGCTATTTCACTAAAGATGCTAAGTTTTTTGACATTAACAATACGCCCTATGATAAAGCGGATAATATGGAAACTACCCGTACCGATTGGTTGAAATTTATTAACGATTACCAAATTGTTAGTATAGAAGAAATCGGATATCCGGATTACCTGCACTATGAAATGGGAGATGCCCGGATTGTGTTATCCTGGTGGAAGTTCAATCTTATCCGGAAATCCGACAAGAAGAAATTAACAGTCGGCTATCACTTTTCCGATGAGTTTAATGCAGATGGCAAAATCATCAGTGAAATGGCATATTACGGAATTGAAAACTTTAAAAAGTGAAAATTGATTTTTTGAATTCTAAACATTGTTGATTTTTAAAATGAATGAAAATGAAACGACTAAATTTTAAAATGGGGGGGCTGTTTACGTTGATAGTTTTATTTACTGCTTGCAACAATGCACCCAAAGAAGAACCTCAGCCCATAGCCAAAGATACCGTTCAAATAATGAAGGCAGACTCTACTCCCAAAGCGCCTGAGTTTAAGCCCATTGATGTGGTACAGATAGACCATGCAGTAAAGGAATATGATTCCTGGAAGAAGGCATTTGATGCGGATTCGGTAAGCAGGAAGGCCAGTGGCCTTGATTTTATCGTAATCGGCCGGGAAATTGACAAACCCAATAACCTAACCATTTATTTGCAGGCTTCGGATGTGCAAAAGGCAAAAGAATTTGCTGCCAGCCCCAGGTTAAAGGAAGTGATGACTAAAAACGGAGTGGTTTCCAAGCCCCTTATTAATTACCTGCATGTAATCCGGTTCAACCAGGATTCTAAGGAAAAACAATGGGTGGTAGTTACTCATAAAGTGAAAAACTTTGATGCCTGGCTTAAAGTATTCGATTCGGAAGGGACGGCCAACCGGGCCTCACAGGGGTTGATAGATGTTGTCCTTGCCCGAGGAATTGATGATCCCAATCTCGTACAACTGGTATTTGATATTAAAGACCTGGCAAAAGCCAAAGCATCTATTTTCTCAGAAGAGAAAAAGAAACTTATGGAAAGTGCCGGAGTGGAAGGCAAACCTACTATTGCATTTTATAATTCTGCTGAATAACACCCAATATTATTCATTTTTAAAACAACCAACATGTTACGTTCAATCCCTCTTCAAATGAAGACAATTTTTTTGCTGGTCTTCCTTACCCCAATCTTGGGAATAGGTCAAAACAGAAATGTAGTTACCACCCAACGGGTATTCCCCAAAATTGATAAGGTCATGGAGTTTGAGAAAGCGATTTCTGCCCATGCTTTAAAATTCCACAGTGGCGATCATTCGTGGCGGGTATATACGATCGAGTCCGGGCCGGATATGGGCGGGTATCAGTTAACCGAAGGCCCTACCAGTTGGGATGCCTTGGATGGCAGGGGCGATCTCGGGGCCGCACACATGCAGGATTGGAATAAGAATATCGCAGTGTATTTAACGGATCGGATGTCGGGTAGCTATGCCGTTTATGAAGAGTCATTAAGTTCCATTGCTTTGGGCGAATTTTCAGATAAAATTCAGATTACCCATGTATTCCCAAAAATTGGAATGTCGGGGAAAATCCGGGGTATCCTAAAGAAACTGAAATCTGTTTGGGATGCCGAGGGGTCATCAGTAGCCGTTTATTCTCTTAATGCGTCGGGGCCAAGCCAGTTTGTTATTGTAACCCGGTTTAAACAAGGGTTAAAAGAAAAGGCGGAAGGATTTCGCAAGCCCTTTAAAAATACGTATGAAGGTATTTATGGGGATGGAGCATTTAACGATTATATTGAGGATATCAGTCGATACACTAATGATGCCTGGAGCGAATTACTTTTTTATAGGAAAGATCTGAGCTCAAAATAGAATTTCGTGAAATGATTTATTCCCCTATTGCAAAATTTCAAATTGCTCCAATGAATTTATATCGGTTCGTTATTTTATGTGTAGCGGTTATTTTTTTTGCCCGGTACAGGATGTAAGCCATCGCCTGATAAAGCAAATACTGCTTCAACGAAGGAGCTTCAATCGATTGAAACTAGACCAGAGTTCTTTCTTTTCCGCCCCGAACTGGAAAAGACTTATGGTTATTCTCATGCAGTAAAAATTGGGAATGAAATCCGGATTTCCGGTGCTGTCAGTATGGACAGTGCCGGAAATCTTATTGCACCGGGGAATTTTGAACAGCAAATGAAAAATTGCTATAACGATCTTCAAAAAATCCTGGCGCACTATGAATGCACTTTTGATGATGCGATATTTGAAAATGTGTTCACTACCAATATGCAGGAGTTTATCCGGGTTGCAGGGTATAGAAACACCCATTATAAAAAACATTTTCCTGCCGGAGACTGGCCGGATGTAAAGGGACTAGCCCTTCCGGGCCGGTTGATTGAAATTGATTTGGAGGCAAGAAAACCTGCTTAGTAGCGCCCTTTTTTATTTGTACCTGATACATACCCAAACTAATAATTATTGGTTCCCAGGTCTGTTTATTTCATGATGCGGAATTTGTTTGGCCAATGGCGTTGTCTTTTATGCATATAACATCCTGCGGTCAGACGATGGAAATGCCGGATTAAATGGAAAGCAGCTTTTCTATGGAAGTATATTGTTTGAGATTTGAATTATGTTGATATTTCCATGTAGCGATGATTCGTTATTAAAGCATTTAAACTATGAATATTTATTGGGTGAAGAATTAACCTTGTTGCCTCTGTATGAAGTTTATTAATTCCCGAAGTTTACCCACCCCGCTTACCCTCATGATGGTAGCCATTGTATTGGCTGCAATTTTTACATGGATTCTTCCTGCAGGCCAATATAGCCGTTTATCGAAGGAAGGCAATAATTTTGTTATTACTTCAAATTCCGCTGCTCTTTCACTACCATTTTCTCAGCATACCCTTGATAGTCTTTCCATTAAAATCGATTTAACAAAATTCGAGCGTGGCGATATTCGAAAGCCAATTTCTGTACCGGGAACTTACCAGAAGTTGGATAAACACCCCCAGGGAGTAGTTCAAATATTGGAAGCCCCGGTTAAAGGAATAATGGATAGTATTGATATTGTCCTTTTTATTCTGTTTATAGGTGCATTTATGAGTGTGTTTAATAAAACCGGAGCTATGTTTCGGGGCGTGAAATACCTGGGGCACCGCATGAAAGGAAGAGAAAGGCTGCTTATAGTTTTCCTTGTCTTTATATTTTCCTTTGCTGGCGGGTCTTATGGGATGGATGTGGAGTCTATTGTTTTTTACCCGGTGTTGGTGCCCCTTTTCTTTGCGGCCTGTTATGATGTAATGGTGCCACTTGCTATTGTTTTTGGCGGAGCGGCGGTAGGATATATTTCAAGTTTTACCAACCCTTTTTCTACGATCATTGCTTCAAATACCGCCGGCATAAATTGGTCGGATGGGCTTTATGAAAGACTCTTATTTTTTATAATTGCCACGTCCATATATGCGGTGTATATTTTGCGGTATGCTCAAAAGGTCAAAAGAGATCCCCGTTGTTCAATCGTATTTAAGACAGATGGAGTTTCCAAATCGCCATTTGATTTGCATTTGGATGTAGATGGCGCAATTGAAAAACTGGGAGCAAAAACGAAACTATTGTTGCTGATATTCCTATTGACATTTGCAACCATGATTACCGGTATTGTGTTCTGGGGTTGGTGGACAACAGAAATGTCTTCCCTGTTTTTTGGATCAACCCTGTTGGTTGGAGTTGTAAACCGGATGAAAGAAAAAATTTTTGTAACCGAATTTATTAAGGGCGCCGAAAATTTACTTTCTGTTGGGTTGATTGTGGGATTGGCAAGGGGTGTTACAATCGTATTAAATGACGGTATGGTGGGTGATTCTATTTTATTTTATGCATCCAATTTTGTGGGTGGGTTTTCGCCCTCCATCTTCATTGTGCTGGTCATGTTGTTTTATTTTTTCTTTTCTATCCCATTGAGTTCATCTTCTGGGATGGCGGTATTAACCATGCCCATCATGGGCGCCCTTGCCATTATCATGAATATTCCTGGCCGGGAGATTGTTAATTCCTATTTGTTTGGAATTGGGATCATGTATTTGATTACACCAACTGGATCGGTCTTTCCAGCTTTAATGATGGTTCAGGTAAGTTATAAAGCGTGGCTGCGGTTTATTTTACCCTTTGTTTTTATCCTGCTCATTCTATCTGCTTTATTTTTACTTATTGGAATACAGTTCTAAATTTTTTCTTTTCCGTGGCCGATCAGGTTTTAAATAAATCTTTTTGCGGCAACTTTTAAATAATGGGGATCTTGTTATCCAGAAGCGTATTACTTTTCTTTTATAATTTTTATTTGGAGGGACTCGAACCCGTCCCCACAGTACTGTGGGGATGACAGGGCAGCCATTAAATGAAGCGGTGAATGATGTTTTTTTAGAATTTAAGAGCGCCTTTATTCGTTCAGTTGTTGCCTTTTTCAGATTTTTCTCTCTTATTAAAGCTAATTTTTTTGACTCGAATTCCTCCACATAAACAAGGATCCAGGGGCGTTTAGAAGAGGTATATAGTGCCTCTCCCTTGTTGTGTTGTTGTAGTCGGGTTAAAGGGTTCTCACTAAACCCTTTGTAAAAGGATTTAAATTTTTGGCTTTGAATGATGTAAACATAAAAAGGCATAAACTACAAAGCCCTTACATGTTGTAAAGGCTTTTGCGGACCGGACGGGACTCGAACC
>Ga0116193_1003525_pt1 | contig 11248 bp, 9 predicted proteins | sample AD_UKC115_MetaG_FD_89892 | JGI IMG/M metagenome (GOLD analysis project Ga0116193, IMG submission 89892) | Active sludge microbial communities of municipal wastewater-treating anaerobic digesters from Hong Kong - AD_UKC115_MetaG | ecosystem: Engineered > Bioreactor > Anaerobic > Digestate | place...
CTCCTCCGAAGGAGGATGAACTGAAGATGCCACCTTGAATATACTCAGACTATCCCCTTCTCGGGGGCAAAAGTGTAACCCATGTGCCCGGTACAAAGTGTTACCTATGTGCCCGGTCGCACATGGCGACCATTTTCCCCGGATAGGCTCGTTCCTCGCCAATCCGGGGCTTGGTAATCCAACCGCTCCCGCGGTTGCTCTGAACAAATATATTGAACCGTTTGAACCAGAGGACTTGAACTTGCATGTTTCGCCCCAGAACGCTTTCAATCAGGGGTGACGTAACCTGTATTTAACGGTTCAGTTCTTCTTCCATATCCTCTTCTGGAAAGATCGACGCCAAGTCTTCTTCAACATCCAATCCATATCCAGCGGCAAGTTGAGCGATGTGCACCCCGAATTCGCCTCGCATTTGGCCCAAAGCGTCCATGAAGACCCAGCTCGCCCAGTGACCGTGCTGATTGGCAAACCGAATGATTTCGCTGTCCCAACCTTGGACACGATCCAAAAACTTTCGACATGCTGCCCGCATCGCCCGTACGTGCGCAGAAAACGCGTCCGAGGGGACGGAGTTACAAAGCTCAGCGGTAAGGAAATGCCGAATCTCAATCACGGACTGCACGCAGTGAGGAGGCACTTCAACTTCACTCGGTGAGAACAGAACGCGGCGATCCTCAAGCCTTGTTATGATCCGTCTTGCGACCGTTACTTCAGACTCCGGAGGATTCCATGAGACGCCAAAGATCGGGCAACTGATACCGGTGAGACGAGAGATAATTTCTCTGAATTTCATTCGTTTTTCTCCTGACTCACACTCACCCCTGCGCGTATTCGTTGAGCTTGTTGCGCAGCGTGCGCACGCTGATATCCAGGAGCTGGGCGGCCTGGGTCCGGTTCTGGTTGCAGTGTTCGAGTGTTTTCAGGATCAACTGCTTTTCCATCTCAGCCAAACTGGTTCCGGCCTGAAGGCCCTCTTCCGCCGGCTTGGCGGCCTGCGCGCCTTTGAGCAGGAAGTGCTCGGGCTTGAGGATAGTGTCCGACGAAAGGACCACGGCCCGTTCGATGGCGTTTTGAAGCTCGCGCACGTTGCCGGGCCAGTCATAGTCCAGGAACAGCGCGAGCGCTTCCGGGCTGAACCCGGAGATGGTCCGCCCATTCTCAGCCGCGTGGCGCGCGAGAAAGTGGTCCATGAGCAGTGGAATATCTTCTTTGCGCGCGCGCAGCGGGGGCAGGTTGATCGAAATCACGTTGAGCCGGAAGAACAGGTCTTCGCGCAGCTTGCCTTCTTCGACGGCGCGTTCGAGATTGCGGTTGGACGTGCCGATGATGCGCGTATCGACCTGAATGGACTGGGTCCCTCCCACACGTTCAAACTCGCGCTCCTGGAGCGCGCGCAGTAGTTTGGGCTGAAGGTCGGGGCTGATTTCGCTGACTTCATCGAGCAAAAGCGACCCCGTGTCGGCCAGTTCAAATCGGCCAACCTTGCGTTCGTGGGCTCCCGTGAACGAGCCCTTCTCGTGCCCGAACAACTCGCTTTCCAGAAGGCCCGCGGACAGCGCGGCACAATTGACCTTCACAAACGGCTTGTCACGCCGGACGCCGGAGTAATGAATCGCGTGCGCCACCAGCTCCTTGCCCGTTCCGCTTTCGCCGCGAATCATGACCGTGGCGCGGCTGCTGGCTACCTTCTCGATCTGGCCATATACTTCGCGCATGGCGGCGCTCTTGCCGATCATCGATTTGATGTCATGGGTCTGGCGCAACTGCGCCCGAAGATATTTGTTCTCTTCGGCAATTCGCCCGCGTTCGATGGCACGGGCCACGGCCAATTCCAGTTCATCGGGCGGAAACGGTTGAGAATGTAATCGTCGGCCCCGGCCTTCAGCGCCGCCACCGCTGTCTCAATGGTTCCGTAGGCCGTCATGACAATGCAGTGCTCGGCAAGTGCATTGTCTTTCACCTCACGCAGGACCGCCAGGCCGTCCACGGGCGTCATCTTGAGATCCGTAACCACGAGATCGAAGGATCTGGCCTTGAGCAACTCAATGCCTTCGCGCCCGCCCGAGGCCGTGGCTGTATCGTATCCTGCGCGAATTAAGGTCTCTTCGACGTATTCGCGCATCAAGGGTTCGTCATCAATCACAAGTATTCGCGAGCGCGCCATGTCTACTCCGTTCGCGGCAGGCGCACGATAAACGTGGAGCCTTTGCCGGGTTCGCTGTGGGCGTCAATCGTGCCCAAATGACCTTCCACAATTTTAGCGGCCACGGCCAGTCCAAGCCCGCTGCCTTTTTCCTTGGTGGTGAAGAATGGCGAAAATATCCGCTTCAAATCGGGTTCGGAAATCCCGCAACCCGTATCCCCAACGGTTATGGTCACCATGGTGTCATCGGCCTGCGTCTCAATGCTGATGGCGCCATCCAATTCAATACTTTGCGCCGCATTAATCAGGAGATTCAGGAAGACTTGCCGCATCTTATCGGCATCAGCCATCACCCGCAGGGTCGTCGAGGCGTTGTTGGCCACCGCGATACGGGCCGGATCATATTCCAAAAAGCTTACGGCCGAGTTGATGAGGTCGGCGCACGTAATTGGGGTTCGATGAAGTTCAACGGGCCGCGTGTACTCGAGCAGCTCGCTGACCACGCGATCCAGGTCGCGCACGCCGGTGAGGATCTTGTTGACCAGCCGCGCCCGCGGATCGTCCGGCGCAATATCCCGCGCCAGCAATGAGGCGAAACCACGGATGCCCCCCAGCGGATTGCGGATTTCATGCGCCACCGTAGCCGCCATTTCGCCCAGGGCTGCCAGCCGATCCATTTGTCGAACCTGCTCGCGCAACGCCTGCACTTCGGTGAGGTCCTGAAACACCTTCACGTAACCGATGCACGTGCCCCTGCGATCGTAGATGGGAGCATCGCGTTCACTGATCGGAATATGGCGCCCGGTCTTTCCCTGAACCGTAGCGTCAACCGTTATGCGCTGCAACGAGAACGGACGGCTGAACATTGTGTGGAACTGCTTGCCCTCAACTTCGTCGGCCGAATACCCAAGGACGCGCCCGGCGCTTTGGTTAAATGTAGTGATAATGCCCTGATTGTCCACCGTGATTACGCCGTCAGACATGCTTTCCAGGATATAGTTGAGGTAATCGTTGGTAAGGGCAAGCTCCTGGTTTTTGGCCGCCAGATTTTCACTGAGCTCCGCGATCCTTTTTTCCAGCAGACGGTGCGTCTCTTCGAGCGTCTGAGTCGACTGGGTGAACGCCTCAAACGCTTCGGCCAGCGCTCTCACATCGGTATCTGTAGGTCGTTGTTGCTCCACTGCTATGCCTTCTTGTCTACAATGTCAGGACCGGACTGAATGGCCGGACGATACCCGACCAACAGACTTCTTCCTCTCCGTAGTTTATTGATTGTGGAACCAAGAACGCCACTACGCTGCTGAATCCGCCCGACCAACGCATCATATACCGCACAGACTTCGGCATTTTTCTGATGAGCCAACTCCGCCAACCGGGACACCTCAGGATGCTGCTGATGTGTCGACGGATCCATCTGATTCCATTGTGCAGAAAGCTCAACCAGTTCCTTATGAAACTGACCTATCTCGTTGAAACGAGCCATATCTTTGTCGAGAGCCGCCTCCATGCGATCACCGTCAAGATCCGCGCTCAGCAACACCAGCTCGACCAGAATCTGTTCGTGCCACGCTATCTGCCGCTCAAGGCAGGCAACGATTTCGCGTGTAAGAGAAGCGGCGTCAGTTGGCATTGGCGTTGGCTCTTGGGCCTAATTTCTTGCGCTCATTCAATTGAGCCTTGGCCCGGATCGTTCCAGCCTTGACCTTCGCTTCCCCCGAACAAGAAGCGCCGGATTTCGCCACCTGATCATACAGCTCAAGGGCCTGCTTTTCATCCGAACGCGCCACGAGGTTCGCCTTTTGATATATTGACCACAAGGTCTCCTGATCAGCCTCTTTCCCGGCCTTGATAGCCGTATCGTAAGCATCCAGTGCCTGCTCAAATTCGCCTTTATCGTAGAGGTAGTCAGCCAAACTTACCGCGGCGCGCCCGGCCGCTTCGGACCTTGTACTCATCTTCTCCAGTAGCGACCGCGCCAATTCCACGTTGTCTGTCGCCAGGCAGACCGTCATAAGATTCAGTTCATCCCGCGGCTTAACCTCATCTGGATAGGATTCAATCGCTTTGCTCAACATTTCGCCCGCGGTCTTTGGATCGCTTTCCAACATCGTACGCGCCGTCCGGCTCAACAGATCGTACGCGGTGGCGGCGTCCACCTTGTCAAGGTCCACCTTTTGTGCGACGGCAACCGCCTGGTCTGTCATATCGCCATCGAATAAGGCCAGCGCCGCCTGAGCCAGCTCCGCAGGTTCCGTTGTTATGGCCGCGATGTGACTGGCGACAGCGGCACGCCGATCAAAAAGTCCACCTTCGTTGTAAGCCGTGAAAAGCGCCCTCAGGATAAGCAGTAATTGCGGCCCTTGCGCGGAGTCCGCTAATTGCTCCAGACGCGCGATGCCCTCTTCAGTCTTGCCCTGACTGCACAGTATCTGGGCCAGTTGGACCTGTGCCTCGAATCCCTGTGATGAATGAGGAAACAGCGTGACAAGCTCTTCCAGGATTTTCCTGGCTTCGGCACCAGCGCCTGAATCAAGCCGGTATTGCGCGGCCTGAAGAAGCAGATCGGCGTCCGGCTTGCCCAGCCTCACTGCCTTTTGCAAAACATCAGCGGCCTCCTGTTTTTTATCTGCGGCAATGTAAAATGTCGCCAGATTGTGCAGGACGTCCACGTTGTCGGGATACTTTCTTGCCGCGTACGTTGCGCATTCTTGTGCTTCGGACTGCATGCCCATGTCCTTGAGCACCTGGCTTAACTCGCACAAAGCATATGGCAGATGCTCAGATCTGAAAAAGCGTTCCTCGTAGTTCTTGAGCAGTTGGTGGGCATTCGAATGCTGGCCTATCTGGTGATACGCCTTGGCCATCAGGTAGGTAATGAGATCTTGGTTTTTGGTGTTGTGTTTATCGTTGGCCTTCTTGAACAGCTCGATCGCCTGCGCATACTCCCGGTTGTCCATCGCCGTCTGCCCCAGACCGGCATACGCTTGGAAGGAACATTCGGCGCCTTCCTGGATAAGGTCATTGTAGAGCGAGGTAGCATCGTTCTTGCGTTGGGTCAGCCGGTAGGCATCGGCCAGCATGAGCTTCGCCGGACGCACCAAAGGCGATTGAGGACACTGGTCCAGAAGCCAGAGCAGATACCCGGCCGCATCGTCATGTTGCTTAAGCTCCATGCCAAGCTCGGCAATCTTGTACAGCAGGGCGTCACATTGAGAAACATCGCCGTTTTCAGGCAGCGAATCCCGGTAGGTGTCAAATGCCGCCCGCACCATCCCCTTGCATTCATATACGGCCGCCTTCACCTGCCTCACTTCCTGCATGCGCGGGTCATTCTGAGCTTCGGCGAGAAACTTGTTGATCGTGTCAAATATTTTGTTTTTCTCTTCCTCTGCCATATCGACACTAAGCAGGTTGCGGGCCGCCACAACCTGAAGGTACAGAGCATCCACTTCGTCTTCATCCGAAGGCACAATTTTGAGGGCCGCTTCCAGTTTGGTAACGGCCTCTTTATAAAGCTTTGACTCAAGCAAAAGGCTGGCGTCCTGCATACACATTGAAAAGTCATTATTGGATTCTTTCACAAGAATCTCAGCGTCAGGCGTACGATCACGGTGCAACGTCAGAAGACTGCTAACCAAAAACCATGTGAAGACGCCTACGCTGATGGACGAGATGATCTTCGGAAGATTCAGCCGAATCTTTGATTCAACGGGTTTGGACGAATCAGGTCGATCTTTTTTGTGCTTAGCAATCGGAGCCGGAGCCGCCGGTGTAACTGGCACAACTTCTTTTGGAGGTGGCGCGACAGGAGGCTCTTCTACCGGAGAGGCCGCCTCTTCGATGACCGGTACGGCATCGGACTTTTCAGGCTCTGGAACCGCCTCTGTGTCCGCAGATTTATCCGGAGGCGTTGGCGCAACAGGGGCCTCCTTTTTCTGTTGCGGCAAAATGATCTCATCCGCATCTTTGCCAAGAACGTCTTCCACCTCGGCGGACGCGATAAGCGCATCGAGTAAACTTTGGTCTAGCCCCAGTGAGTCACTCTCGACAATCTCTGACTGGACTTGTTTGTCCACAATGAGCTCATCCCCCGTTGGGGCGTTGGGTTGAATGAGGGCATCATCGTCGTGGGCGGTGAGAAGTGCTTCGGTTGGCGGATTTTCACTCTGAACTCCGTCTTCCTCGTCAGCGGCGGCCGCCATCAAGGCATCCAGCATGGACTGGTCCAGAACCAATCCCGAATCGTCTCCTGTGCCGGCGTCGGGAGCAGGGGTAGCCGAATCTATTTGCTGTTCTTTTTCAGTTGCCACAGTCGTACCCGAGGCTTCAGAGTTCCTAGTACTGGTCTGCCTAGTCTAGCACGGGTTCATCGGTTACACAATTATTTGGACGTGAAACCGTCACCAAATGTTTCCGATTTTGGTGTGCGTTCGTTTACTATAGCGGGGCTACCTTTTTCGGGGGAAACTGGCATGGCTTTGCTGTACTGGCGGTATCACAAAGCAGTATTTACGGTATTCGCATGTATCGCGTGCTTCCTCGCCCCGCTTGCTTTTAGCTTCGACTTCACTTCGTTTTTGCACGCCAAAGAGGCCGTGTTGGTCGCTGCCCTTGTTCTGATGAGTTTCTTGGCATATGGCATGTGGCCCCAAATCAGAGCCGGCGTCACGAAACTTGCTCCACTCTGGATATGGGTGGCACTTTCGACGTTACAGATGTTAGTCAGTCCGCCCGCTTCGCAGACACTGAACGCCGTCGGACTAGTTCGGTGGACCCTGGCACTGATTCTTGTCAGCTACATGTTTGCTGTGAAATGCAAACTGTTGTTGAAATGGTGTGCCGCTTCCACCGTAGCCGTGGCCGTGCTGGGGCTTGTGCAGTACGTTGACCTTCTTCCCTGGCTGTTCCCAAAGTTCGATAACTATACCCAACGGATGTACTCCGTTTTTGGCAACCAGGATCTGTTTGGTGGCTACCTCGCGCTGGGGATGCCCCTCCTGTTTTGGTACTGCCTTCGGGACCGTAGAGGCATTACGTATGCCGCAACGACTGTTGTGGTGGTCGCGCTACTGCTATCGGGCTCGCGCTCATCGTGGTTGGCCGCCTTTGCTGGAATCGTAGTTCTTGTCGTGGCAGGAAGACGAAGGTTTCTGTTGCGACCGATCATGATTACCTTAAGCACAATCGCCCTGGCAGCGTTGCTGGCAGTACTCCTTGTGCCACAGGCCACCTCCGCTCGCGTGGCAAACACTTTGGGCGAGCGCGATGACGGTTATCACTCCAGAATGGCCATGTGGCGTGCAGGGCTGGCGATGTTCATCGACGCGCCCTTGCTGGGAGTGAGTATTGGCAACTATGCGTACTGGAGCCCCAGATATGTTGGCTCGTTTCTCTGTCATCAAGACAAAGCCCCCGCGTTTGATGTCGAGCGCCACGCCGATCAGCCTCATTGCGAATTGGTCCGTATAGCGGCAGAAACAGGTCTGGTAGGAATGTCCTGCTGGCTGTGGTTTCTGATGCGTCTGGCCCGGAATGCCCACTGTGGCGAAAGTGAAGACAAGACAGCCCTATGGGGTATCATTGGGTCATGCGCTGTCTTTTCCATGTTTAACGGCTTGTTCGACAGCATTCCGCACCTGTTGATCGCTCTTCTGGCCGCCGCCGGACTGATGGGCAAAAACACTCTCTATTCAGAGCGTCATGCATTTTTCCCACACGCGGCATTGGTTGCGGTTACGCTGGCTATTTGTATTCTGGAAATCTGGATTATATTGATACCCAGCTACAAACAGAGAGCGGCCGACGCCGCTCAGCTCCAGGGCCAACCATGCCTGTACCTGTATCAGCAAGCCGTGGCCCGGCAATGGGCCCGCCCCGAGGCTTACAAACATTATGGATTCGCTCTCGCCAGCCTCCGAGACGACAGGAGCGCAATCCAGGCGTTCAAGCAGGCTCTTGTCCAAAGTGATACTGGCGACCTATATCTCGTGCTATCGATTTTAACCTTGCAGGCAGGGGATACCAACGCGGCACAAAAATGGGCATCGGAATGCCTCAAACGTTGGCCCAACCATAAAGACGCCCTGCAGGTGTTGTTCCTTGCCAAAGGCAAATAGACTTACGAGCCGGGCTTGAGCAAGCTGTAAATGACCACATCCACTTCATTGGGCTCATTGGCCCGTAAAATCAGTTTGATCGGCAGCTCCAGCCCCAGACGCTGATGGAAGGAAAAAGGCGTGGCATTCATCCGACCGTAAAACAACGTTTTTTCCTGCTGGCGCAGTTCCACTGACAACGGCGGGGCCAGTTTACTCGAAGTTAGTTCGGCCGCCACATAATTCACCTTTTTGTCCAGCCATTTTGATCCCGTGGACCGCCAGGATAAGCTTGCTTCGTGCGGGAGTTGGACATGACTAAGATGCTGCTTTGAAACCACAGGAGCTTCGGCTATGGCAAATCGAACCAGCACCGGGAAATCCTTGATGCCGACAGTCCCCTCCGCGCCCGCGTACGCCCCAACGGCGGTCAGCGTTACCAACGCCAGATGTATGCTCCAGGCAGCCAATGCGCGCGAGTAGTCCACCTTGAGTAGCAAAACCATCATGAGCAGCGACAGCACCAGCACGCCCCCGTAGAGCCAGCCGATTAACTGCAGCGGCGCCCACAACGCGGCATAGGCCAAACCCGCCAAAGCAAAACCATAGGCGAATAGGCCGGAGTCGGCCGGCACAGAACATTTGGCGCCCATCAGGGCTAACCAGATGGAAAAAGGAAACGACACTGTCAATCCCAAGCCGATCACCATTCGAGTCGCCAACAATGACGCATCAAACAGTCGAGCCGGGATCATCATCGACGACGCATCGTCGATATCAGCCGCAAGCATATGGCAGCGGACGGTCAGATAGATCCCTGCTCCCCAAATTACGACCAGCGCCGTCCCTCTCAGGGCGGAGGTCCGCCTCTTTCGTTCAGTCTGAACAACAATTCGAGCGACGGCCGTTTGCGCCTTTTCCTCCGCAGGCTGGACTGAGCCATGAAGCAGCGACTGGCATTTCCAGCACCGCTCAAATTCGTCAGTGTTCCAGGTCCCGCAACTGGGGCATTTGAGGCTTGTGTTTTTCTCAATCCCGAAATCTTTGTCTTCCAGCAGCACGGCCTCATCGTTCTTGGGCAACCGCTCCAGCGCGTCCTGAGCTGAATCATACTGCGGCTGAAGCCGCAAAATCTCCCGCCACATGGCCGCGGCGGCATCGCGCCGCCCGGCCGCCTCAAGCACGCGGGCAAGCTGCTCGCGCACGGGCAATTCTTCAGGCCACTCCTTTATGGCATCTTCCAGGACGGCAATAGCCTTTTCGAAGTCGCCCAGCCGATAGCTAGTGGCCGCCAGATAGCGGCACACATTGATCTTCGGGACCCACTGTTCTTTGAGGACTTCAAGGTGTGTCTGTGCGGCCTGATACTGACTCAGTTTGTAGTACTTCTTGGCCAAACGCCAGCGAGTCTGATGATCTCTGGGGCGCAGATCCAGATACTCTTCAAGCTCGTGGATGTCGTTCATGAAAATTCCCTGCCGAAACGGCTATTTCCTCTTCTTGGCCAACTTGCGTTCTTTAAGTTTGGCCTTCTTGCGCTTCTGGTGAAGAACGGCATTGACAGCCCAGGACACAAAACCAGCCCCGAACGACGCGAGCACAACGCCCATAATAATCGGATAGGCCACACTCGCCCATTCACCCACAAGCTGAAATGAGACCCAAATGCATGGCACAACGATGACCGCAAATACGATGAAAAAGAACGTCCAGCCCGCGGTGTCAAAGCTAAATTTCGTCTTCGTCTCCAACATACAACCTTTCTATGCATCCTGTGAGGGCGGAAGTGTTATGCGGAACAAAGCCCCGCCACCGGGCGCGCTTTCCACAGTAATATCCCCCCCATGTTCATGGATAATCTTTTGCGTAACCGAAAGACCCAAGCCGGTTCCATGCGAACCTTTGGTCGAAAAAAAAGGCTCAAAAATCAGCTTTCGATTTTCCTCTGGCACGCCCGGTCCGTTGTCAGCGATCTCAATCGAAAGCCCGCCATCTTCGGTTTTGCGCGCAACAGCCGTGATCTTGCCCGTATCCGGCGGAACCGCTTCCCCGGCATTGGAAAACAGATTCAGCAGCGCCCGGTAGATCCCGCCCGTATCCAGCGAGACCGGATCGCTTGCGTGCTCCGTATCGATTGTGAGCTGAACGTTGCGATGCGCCAGTAACCCATTGTAGGTTTGAGCCACCTCGTTGAGAATATCGTGCACAAAACACGTCTCATACATGGGCTCGCGGGGCTTTGAAAACGCCAGCATGTCCTGCACGAAATCTGAAATTCGGTTCGTGCTGCGCTTAAGGATCGGCCAGCACCGGCGCAATATCTCGATATCATTCTTAGCCAAGCCCTGCTCGATCATGTCCGTACTGCCCATCATGCCCGTGACGATGTTCTTGGTATAATGCGAAAGGCCCGAAACCGCCTGGCCGATGGCGGCCATTCGCGCCGCCTTAAGGTTGGCCTCGATAAGCCGCGCCTTCACTATGGACGTGGCGGCCAACGACGCAAACACCTCCATGACGTGGCGGTCAGTGTCCGTGAAGCATCCGCCGTCAACCTTATTAACAACTTCAATGACCCCTACGAGGTCACCGTGCTCGAGCATGGGAACCGCCAGCAGGCACCGAGTTTGGAAATGGCTGATCTCATCAGCGGCTTTGTAAAAGCGCGGGTCTGTGCGGGCGCTATCCACGTTAACAGACTGTCGCAATTTGGCGGCCGTGCCGGCCACCCCCTGCCCCAATCCCAGGCGCACCTCTCGCTGAAGCGCCTGCTGATCGCCTGTTTCTCCGCGTGTAATATGGAAGTAAAGCTCCTCTGCCACGGGGTCATAGAGGAGCAGCGAGCAGGCCTCGGCGCGAGCCAGCTTTTTGCTTTCGACGATGATCGATTCAAGGAGGGTTTCAAGGTCTGTAATGGCTGAAATCAGGCAGTGCACGCGGTACACAGCATCAACGATCCGCTGCATTTCCGCAGGTGGAACATCTTTAAGCCAAGAAATTTCACCATTCA
>Ga0116193_1003526_pt1 | contig 11245 bp, 5 predicted proteins | sample AD_UKC115_MetaG_FD_89892 | JGI IMG/M metagenome (GOLD analysis project Ga0116193, IMG submission 89892) | Active sludge microbial communities of municipal wastewater-treating anaerobic digesters from Hong Kong - AD_UKC115_MetaG | ecosystem: Engineered > Bioreactor > Anaerobic > Digestate | place...
ACCTGCCCTTTTTGTGTTATTCGTTTGAAGAAATTTTTCCTTCCTCCGGTGCCCTGTTCCAAATTAAAAAATTTCGATGCAAATTTAAGCGGTTCAGTTTATTACCGGCTCTTTAACATTCCCGGTCCGGTGTAGCGAGCCCCAGCTTTGCAATTCCCCTTTTAATGCCTTTGCCACCGATTTTAAAAGAATATAATACATGAGTTGACGATATACGAATCGTTGAGGAATCATCCAAAGCAGTTTTCCCAGTTTTTCTTTTTCGAAAGTAAATGCAACGGCAGCGCCAGCCATATCAACCAGGGAAAAAATAATATAATAGAGCAGGATATGGTATGGGTCGCCCTGGATGATGCCTAATCCGGATGCGGTTACCCCAAGTAACAATACCAGATCGGCAATAGGAGCCAGGGCAGGCAGCAGGATTTGGTAAATAAGGATATTGGGAAGGGCCACCCAGCCAAAGTTGTGGTAACGGCTAACAAACAGGGCACCCCGGTGTTTCCAAAAACTTTGCATCACCCCAAAACTCCACCGGAACCGCTGTTTCAAAAATTGTTTTAAGGTTTCCGGAACCTCGGTATAAGCGATGGCGGTTGCCGAATTTTTAATCTGGTATCCTTTTTTGAGTATCCGCATGGTCAGGTCGCAATCCTCGGCCAGCGTGTCGGTGGTAAAACCGCCGGACTCCTCAATAGCCGATTTGCGAAAGGCCCCAATGGCTCCCGGCACCACGGTGATGCAATTCAGCAGGTCGAACGCCCTGCGGTCGAAATTCTGGGAGGTGATATATTCAATACTTTGCCATTTTGAAATCATGTTAATTTCATTTCCCACTTTTACATTGCCTGCCACAGCTCCTACATTTTGATTTTTTTCGCCGGTAAAAAATTTTTTCATTAATTCGGACAAGGCATCTGTTTTAAGCTGGGTATCTGCGTCTATACATATCAGGTATTCGTATTTCGATGCCTTAATGCCGAAATTAAGAGCAGAGGCTTTTCCCCCATTTGGTTTTTGCAAAACTTCTACCAGCGGATTTTGAAGAAATGCATTTTTCACAATTTCAAATGTGTTGTCTTTGCTACCATCATCAACAAAAATTACCTGGAACTTTCCATAGGATTGTTTCAGGAGACTTTGTACGGTACGCACGGCGTTTACTTCTTCATTAAAAGCTGGCACAATGATGCTGACACCCGGTACGGAAGCAGGTAGATGGTACGTTTCTTTCTTTTCTTTTCTTTTTTGCAAATAGGCGAGAATGGCCAGGGCAATAATCCGAATGGCCGAAAGGGCAATTCCTACAATAAAAAGACCGTAAATAAAGTGACCGAGCCAATAGGTAGTTAAAGCAAACCAATAACCCAATTTGGCCGAAAGGGAGAAAGGTACAGGAGGCATTACATCGTCTCTTGTTTTACCGATAAGCCCGGAGACAGTGGTGAATACACAGCCCCTGTCTTTAAAATATTTTATGATTCTCGGCAACGCATCAACGGTTGGTTGCCGGGTTTCTCCTCCTGCATCGTGCAATAAAACAATGCTGGCATTGGTAGCTTCAGCAAGCCGTACCGTTTTTATATAGATGCTGTCGGCATTATTTCGACTGTCCCAATCGTTGGGGTCAATACTTTCTCCAATGGTTATATAATTTTCTTCTTTGCTTCGGGCTATGGGTTCAATCTCTTCAAATGTCTGTGGTTCACTATCTGCATTATAGGGAGCCCTGAAAAGAATGGTGGAATGCCCGGTAACACTTTCTATGAGCAGCCGGGTGGTTTTAAGCTCGAGTTGGGAGCGTTTAATTCCCATGTGGGCAATATTGCCATGGGTGAATGTATGGTTCCCTATCTCGAAACCGTCGTCATATATGCGTTTGAGGATGGGGATATTATTCTCGGCGTTTATGCCAACCACAAAAAAGGTTGCGGGAACTTTTTCTTTTTCCAGGATATCCAGGATTTGAGGCGTATATTCTGCACTGGGACCGTCGTCAAACGTGAGGATGATTTTATGTCCTGGCCCTAGCGGAAGACTGTCTTCTCCGAATTTTTTATACACATATCCACTGGGAAGTTTTTGATAGGATTCCTCAGCAACCAGTAATTCGGTGCTGTCTATTCCCAGGCTTAGTTTCCCACTATCCGGGGTATATAAAATGCTGATGAGTTCCCCTTCACCAATGGCAATGGGCTTTTGCGCAGGATCGGCGGGGATTGAATATAAACTTGAAAAATTGAAAGGTTCTTTTGCCAGCGACTCATTGCTAAGATCGCGGCCATAGAACGACCAGATGCGGGGATCCTCAGCGCCCAGCCGCCAGAGTGCAGTACCTGCAGTAGGGTATTCATCGGCAAATCGCAGGCAGTTGAACGTGGTAGCTGCATCCGTAAACCAAACCTGGTGGTCTTCGGTTTCATCCCCATTTAGCATATTAAAAGCGAAATGGAGATTGTAGCTGTCATCATCAAATAGGGGAAGGGTGTTTGATGCCTTTGCTTTTTGCAGCGCCTCGGAATAAGTAATATCGTTTATACTGTTCCCATCCTGGGAATGAATCCATTCCCTTCCATATCCGGCAACGCCCAGGATTATTTTTGTGGGGTCAATATGTTGGGATACCTTATCCAGTTTTTCTTCTATCCACTTCTGCGAGGCAATAGGGCCCGGGTCCCCCGGTTCGCTGTATTCATCATATCCCATTAAAATCAGGTGATCGGCATAACGGGCAAGTTCTACATAATCGTAGTCTTCATTGTCTGCCTCCACATCAATACTAACGATTTTGTCTTTGGCATGCAGGGCTTGGGATAATCGCCTGATAAAGTGGGTAAGCGGCTCATTGCTCTTTTCCCGAAGCGCTTCAAAATCTATATTAATTCCGGCAAATCCGTAACGGCTAAGGGTATCCGAAATATTGGCAATGAGGTGTTTCTGATAGAGGGTGTCGTGAAGAATGCGTGATACAAGCGCAGGGTCAAAGAAACCATCTTTGGGGTTTTGTGGGTTGCTGTGGAAATTGGTGAGGATGGGCTGGATACTCAATTGGTGTTGCCGCATTATTTTTAATCCGGAAGTATCTATCCGTAAATTTAATTGCCCACTCAGCGTATCTATAAAAAACCATTCGGGATAAATGGTATTCAGCTTGTCGGCATTAGCCCGGAGGTCGGTGAGGGCTGCCACCGACCAGGGGCTGTAAAATGCGCCCCGGATTTGCGGGTTTGCCGAATCGCGTGCCAGTTTCTTATCGTGATGTTGCAATAAGAAATCCCGGAATCCCAGATATTTTTTATTTCTGAAGTGGGGGAGGTGGCGCATGGCTTCCGCCTGTGTATTATCGCCCGGTAAAATCCCGGGCATATTGGGCTTTTTTGCCTGTTTAATGGCAATGGCCACGGCGGCTAAAAAAATGATGAGGACGATGAGCGCAATTCTTGCACTCCATTTCACTTTCTTCCAACGGCCTGGGTTACGCGATTGGAAAATTTGGGCATTAGGCATCTAAATCTTCTTAATTACAATCTACCAAATTAATTCAGGTTGTAGGCAGGCAGGGTAGAACTTTTTTATTTAAGAAGAAACCCCTGTGGAAACAGGGGTCGTTTACCAAAACTAACTGCTTATGAGAAAATTGACTAATTTCTTTGTTGTTATAATGGGTATATCAAATGCAGTGCCAAATGAAAATGGCAGCCTGTTAAAACAATATAAATTGTGTAAACCCGGCTTCTGATACGGGCGAAACTTTAAAAAATTATTACCGGGGAAATAGAAAAAGGGATAAAAATTTTTTTTAGGCAAACAATTCGGGCATCTTCCATAATACCGCCCGGGAACTATGAATGGGTTGTCAGCTTTTCGGCGTTCTCGGCAAATTGGAGCGCATCAATAAATTCCTGTACTTCGCCGTTCAAAACAGAATCAAGGTTGTAAACCGTCATTCCTATGCGGTGATCGGTTACCCTTCCCTGCGGGAAATTGTAGGTCCGGATTTTGGCACTTCGGTCGCCAGTGCTTACCAGGGTTTTTCTTTGGCGTGAAATGGCTTCTTCTGCTTTACGCACTTCTTCATCATACAGTTTTGTACGCAACATGTCCATTGCTTTTTCGCGATTGCCGAGCTGGGTGCGTTCGGTTTGGCAAACTACCGTTATCCCGGTTGGCTTATGGGTAAGGAAAACTTTGGTTTCCACTTTGTTTACGTTTTGTCCTCCGGCACCGCCACTTCGGGCCGTTTCCATCTTCACATCACTTTCCTTTAGTTCAAAATCGATTTCATCGGCCTCGGGCATAACGGCTACGGTGGCGGCGCTGGTATGTACCCTGCCACTGGCTTCCGTTTCGGGAACGCGTTGCACCCGGTGTACCCCGCTTTCAAATTTCAGCGTGCCATATACATCATCACCTGTTACCTCTACCTGTACTTCTTTATACCCTCCAACCGTTCCTTCACTTTCGCTCAACAGAGCCGTTTTCCATCCTCTCTTTTCGCAATACTTTAAATACATCCGCATTAAATCGCCCGCAAATAATGAGGCTTCATCTCCACCGGTTCCGGCCCTGATTTCGAGGATGGCATTTTTTTCATCATAAGGATCTTTCGGAATCAGCATATTGCGTAATTCCTTTTCTAACTGCTCCTTATTTTCTTCGAGAGTAGGAAGTTCCTGTTTGGCCATATCCCGCATTTCCTCGTCATCACTCTGGAGTACTTCTTTATTAAAGCCGATGTCATCCAGCACTTTTACATATTCATTCCTTTTGATAACGATTTTCTCCAGGCTCCGATACTCCTTGCTCATGGCGCTATAGCGTTTATTGTCGCTCACAATTTCTGGATTGGTGAGCGCAATGGCAAGTTCATCAAAACGGGCTTTTATGGCATCAAGCTTATCAAGCATAGAAGTTATCTGGTTCTTATGGAGCGGTTCAGTTAATTTGCAGGGCGCAAAATTAAGGATTACCAGTACGTAGTGAAAAGGAAACTTACAGCAAACCATATTTTTTCCGGAAAGGAATACCTGGATCCGGAAACCGTGCTCATTTTTGAGGCAGACCGGTTAATGGATAAAGTTCCCCTGGCAGAAGCGGGCGATGAGGTGGAGATTCTGGCAGGTACCCTGCTTCCGGGCATGGTGAATGCTCACTGCCACCTGGAGTTGTCACACCTCAAAGGGGTTATCCCCTGCCAAACCGGGCTGGTAGATTTTGTGTTGGCCTTAATGAGAGAAAGAGAAATGCCCGTTGAAAAAATTGAACAGGCCATAACGGACGCCGACCATCGCATGTGGAATTGCGGGATCCAGGCAGTGGGAGATATATGTAATACCCGCCATACCATCTCACTAAAAATGAAAAGCCCTATAGCTTATCACAGTTTTATTGAAATAGCCGGATTTCCTCCTGCTGCGGCGGAGACCCGGTATGAGGCCGGAAAGAAATTATTGCATGAATTTTCATCGCGGCAACTTAATGCCTCCCTAACTGCTCATGCTCCCTATTCAGTATCCAATGCTCTGCTCCATAAAATTGACTATGCTACCGGGAATGGAATTTTTTCAATCCACAACCAGGAAGTGGAGGAGGAAAACAAATTGTTTCTTAATAAAGAAGGGGATTTCCTGTGGATGTATTCCGAAATGGGCATCCCGACCAATTCCTTTTCCGCAACAAAAAAATCATCGCTGAAAAGCTGGTTGCCTTTCCTTCATCAAAAAACTTCGCTGCTGCTGGTGCATAATGTGGCCATTCAGGAGGAGGATATTAATTTTCTCCAGGAATGGATAGCAGCCACCGGATCGAAGGTATATTTCGTTGTTTGTGCCAATGCAAATGAGTATATATCCGGAAAAATGCCACCCGTAGAAAAATTGATTGAATCGGGAATCCCTATAACCCTTGGAACAGACAGCCTGGCCTCCAATACCGACCTCAACCTGGCAAACGAAATGAACTTGCTGGAGAATCGATTTCCTTTGGTGGATATAACCCAATGGTTAAAAGCCGTATGTGATACCGGATCAAAAGCCCTGCTGCTCAATGATCAATTTGGGAACCTCACAATTGGAAAAACACCGGGGTTGGTACAAATGACCGGCGATAAAGGACGGCGGGAAATAAAACGAATTATTTAGCAATAGGTTAACCGGGAATGCATGAGGAGGGTTTAAAAGTTTCAACGCACTACGGTTTCATGGCATGGAAACCGATTATAAAACTTCATTCAGTACCTGTAGCGTGCGCAGCTTTTTAAAGCCGGGGATGTGCAGCGTATAATATTCTTCCATGGCATGTAAAAGAGTTCTTCTTACCTGTTTGTTTAATGGCAATTGCACCAGTTCGCCCGGATGCTGCATTTTCAATAATTCTGAAATAGTTTCCGCCATTGAGGTATCCAGGAAATGGGAATGAGGGGGTGGTTCTTTTATAAAAGTGCCTTCGCTGAGATCGAGGTAAAAAGGAGGAGTAAGATTGGGGTTTGATTGAGGTCGAAATCCCAGGAAATGGGTCAGGTGTAAGGAAAAGAATAATGGGAAATTGGCAGCCACGGCTGGTTCTGCGGTATCGAGGTGAAGGAGGGCGTCTTCTGTAAAATCAAACAAATGGGTATTTTCTTCGGGCTGCCTGATTGATTTATGGAGGAGTTCAATCATAAAAAGTGCAATGTTATTTTTTATAACATCCGAAAAAAGATGATGAAACAGGATGGCCCAGGAGGCTTCTTTTACGCGCTGCAGATTCTTCTGATCCTGGTGGTAAACAACCATATCCAGCACCGCAGCAGGCTGGAACATGCCGGCTTTGGTTCCTCCCTTTTTTTGTGTCCTCACCCCGTTTATCAGGTAGGTTTGCAGACCAAACCGGCAGGTGAGTGCAGTAACTACCAGGCTGGTTTCACCATACTTAACCGTTTGGAGGATGATGGCTTTTGTTTGATGCGTCATATACTTTTAAGGTCGGTTTCCGGTGTATTCGGATGTAAATATCTTTCTTTGCAGATTATTTATAGAATACGCGGCGTATGTGGAAAAAATTAGGTTTCCTTGTTCTTAAACACCGGGTAGCCCTTCTTCTTTTACTTTTGGCAACCACCGGGCTGATGGGCTACTTTGCTTCAAAAGTGAAGTTAAGCTACGAATTTTCAAAAGCCATCCCGGTTGATAACCCCAAATACCAGGATTACCTCCGGTTTCGGAAAACTTTTGGGGATGACGGGAACATCCTGGTACTGGGGATAAAGACCCATAAACTTTTCGAAGAAAAAACATTTACGCTTTACCGTAAGTTACAGAATGATATTCGAAGCCAGAAATTTATTGAGGATGTATTGGGTGTCCCCGGTGCGGTGGTGCTGATGAAAGACAGCCTGGCCGAAAAACTGGTTGCGAAGAAAATATTCGACAGTACCCTCCGCAGCCAGTCGGCACTGGATAGCGCCAAGGCTGTTTTCGAGAATCTCCCTTTTTATAAAAGCCTGCTGTATAACCCTAACAGTAAGGCATACCTGATGGCTGTGCGCATCAATAAGGATGTGTTGAATTCTCCGGGCCGGTCAAAGGTGGTAGAAGGGATAAACCGGGCTGCGGACGAATTTCAAAAGAACACCGGAATTGAAGTACACCTCAGCGGGTTACCGCTGATTCGCACGATGATTGCCGATCGCATCCAGAAAGAAATGAAAATTTTTCTCTTCTGTTCCCTGGCCCTAAGTGTACTCATCCTGATGATGTTCTTCCGGTCGGTTTCCACCACCCTGCTTTCGATGCTGGTTGTAATGATAGGCGTAGTTTGGACCCTCGCACTCATTTATCTTTTTGGCTATAAAATAACCCTGCTTACGGCACTCATTCCTTCTCTTGTGGTGGTTATTGGAATTCCAAATTGTATTTATTTCATCAATAAGTACCATACGGCGTATATCGCAGGGGCCCAGCCTAACGAGAAAGAAAGAAAACAGGAAGCCCTGGTAGCCATGGTGAGTAAAATGGGTGTGGTAACTTTATTTTGTAACCTGACGGCCGCCATTGGATTTGCCGTTTTTGCTCTTACCAAAAGCGCCATCCTAAATGAATTTGGGGCCGTGGCGGGTATAAGCATCATGCTCATTTTTGTGATCTCCTTTATCCTCCTTCCTGCCGCACTCAGCTTTTTGCCAGCCCCCAAACCACGGGAACTGAAATATCTTACCAACCGGTTTATTACCCATTTGTTGGATAAAATTGAAAACTGGACGGTTCACCACAAAGGTTGGATCATTGGAACCACTGCCGTTGTTTTGGTATTTGCCATTCTGGGTTTGATGAAACTTAAATCGGTGGGGTATATTGTAGATGACCTGCCCAAAAAGGATAAAATTTACACTGACCTAAAATTTTTTGAGCAAAACTTTAAAGGAGTGATGCCTTTGGAAATTATTGTGGACACAAAAAAGAAGAATGGCCTAACTGGAATGCGGGCTTTAAAAGTGTATGAAAAAGTAGATTCCCTGGATGCCTTTATTGCCCGTTTACCCGAAACCAACCGCCCCCTTTCCGTTGCTGAAGGTTTAAAATTTGCCAAACAGGCATTTTATGAAAACGACTCCACCCAATACTTAATGCCCAATGCCTTTGATGGTGCCTTTGTGGCCGATTACCTGCGCCCTTCCTCCGGAGGTAAAACCAATAACCTGTCTAAAATGATGACTTCCTTTATAGACAGTTCCCGGCAACGTACCCGCCTAAGCGTGAATATGGCCGATGTAGGAACCATTGAGCTGCCCGAGGTGATTGATACAATTAAAAAAGAGTGTAACCGGATTTTTGACAGCTCACAATACCATATAACCTATACCGGCGCCAGCATTACCTTTTTAGAAGGGAGTAAATTTATTATTAATGGATTGAAAGAGAGCATCTTATGGGCATTTGGCCTGATTGCCCTTTGTATGCTTTACCTGTTTAAATCGGCTCGAATCGTGGCCTGCTCCCTTATCCCCAACATCATTCCCCTGGTTATAACGGCTGGAATTATGGGCTGGGCCGGGGTGCCATTAAAGCCTTCTACCGTACTGGTTTTCAGTGTGGCATTGGGGATTGCCATTGATATTACCATCCGTTTCCTGGTCAGTTACCGGCAAGACCTGTCGCATTTTAATGGCGATATTGAGAAAACCGTACGTAGTACCGTGCATCAAACAGGAATAAGTATAATATATACTGCACTGGTTCTCACAGCCGGTTTTGTCATTTTTTGTGCCAGTAGTTTTGGAGGTACGTTTGCTTTGGGCTGGCTTACCTCGGTTACCCTGGTAACGGCTACCCTTACCAACCTAACCTTGTTGCCGGTATTGTTATTAATTACCACTCATAAAAAAAACCAACGCTGATTGCAGCATACAGCAATCTTTTTTTGTCAATATCCTGTTAAATGATGTTTTTTCAGCTTTCTAAGCTATCTTGCACATTCTTAAAACGAAACAGACTTTTATGAGAAAAATTTTCCTAGGTTTTTTCTTTGCAATTTTTTGCACCCTAGGCGCTCTGGCTCAAACAGTTATAACGGGCCAGGTTACAGATGCCAACGGGAAAGCACTGGCAAATGCCTCCGTAACCATTTTAGGTTCAAAATCAGCGGCAGCGCTTACAGGTAACGACGGTTCATTCCGCATCTCCGTACCTGCAAATGCCAAAGCCCTTGTTTTTTCCTATACAGGAATGGAAAGCGTTACCGAAAGTATTAACGGACGGAACTCCATCTCTGTAACACTCCACCTTAAACAAAGCGATTTGAGTGAAGTGGTTGTAACAGGGATCACCCGCGTTCGTAAATCGCAATACGCTGGTGCCGCCACTAAAATTGATGACAAACAATTAAAAGATAAACCCGTAGGTTCTTTCGATCAGATCCTGCAAGGTAGGGCGCCTGGTGTTACTACCTTAACCAGTTCGGGCCAGCCGGGTACTGCTTCTACGGTAATTATCCGTGGCCAGGGTTCTATCCAGGGTGGAACCGATCCGCTTTATGTAGTGGATGGAATTCCCATTGAGGCCGCAGCCTTCCAGGGATTAAACCCCAACGATTTCCTTTCCGTGGATATCCTTCGCGATGCGAGTGCAACTGCACTGTACGGATCGAGAGGTTCTGCCGGGGTAATTGTAATCACCACCAAACGCGGTACTGCCGGTAAACTTAAATTGAGTTATGCCGGACAGATGGGTATTAAATCAAAACCTGATTTTGCCTTCCGCCCCATGAATACCACCGAGCTTTTGAAAGCACAGGAAGCTTATGGTAAAATTGTAGGTTCCAGCGCAAGCACTACTACTCTTCCTGGATGGTATTATTCTACTGAGAATCCTCGTTATGCTACCCTCACCCCTGCACAACAGGCGGCTGAAGCGCATATTTATGATTCCATCCAATCGATCAACACCAACTGGTATGATGAAATTTTCCGGAATGGTACATTTAGCAACCACGAAATTCGTTTGAGCGGTGGTACCGGAAAAACCCGTTTCAATAGCAGCATAGCCTTGTATAACGAGCAGGGAACTACGCTTCGTACCGATATGAAACGCGTTACCAGCTTAACCGGTCTTGATTATGCTGATGATAAATTCACCTATGGCCTTACCTTAAGCCTTGGATATTCGAAGCGCGACTTCCAACAAAGCGCGACTTCCAACAACCTGGGTAACCCCTTCCTGTTTAGTGTAGTGAATGTGCCTTATACCCGGGCAAAAAATGATGACGGAAGCTGGGCGGTTGGCCCAACAGGCAGCCCTACCTTCTCTGCTGCTAACTCGTTGGATTTAACCTCTAAGGATATTAACTCCAACAACCAGTTTAAAGGTATCCTGAGCATGAATTTGAATTACAAAATCATGGATTACCTGTCGATCGGTTTAAATACCGGTGCCGATTTCAGGGAAACGCAGAACACCAATTATGGTGCGAAGGATGCATGGGTTCGTATAAACTCTACCAGTATTACGGGTAAAGCCGGGTTCCAGGCAGAAGGTTTAAGCCGGAACTTTATTGGAACCGTTCGTCCAAACCTAACGTTCCACAAGATTTTCCAGGATAAACACGATTTAGATGTATCGGTTTATGGAGAATATGTAACCAGCGTGTTTAAGTCATTTAACTTCACCGGTTATGGTACCGATCCAAAAAGGCCAAACACTCCGGCAGCAACCACACAGGGTAATGCGGTTAACCAACTTTATTCTGTAGTAGGTGGTGGACGGAGCCGCAG
>Ga0116193_1003529_pt1 | contig 11230 bp, 15 predicted proteins | sample AD_UKC115_MetaG_FD_89892 | JGI IMG/M metagenome (GOLD analysis project Ga0116193, IMG submission 89892) | Active sludge microbial communities of municipal wastewater-treating anaerobic digesters from Hong Kong - AD_UKC115_MetaG | ecosystem: Engineered > Bioreactor > Anaerobic > Digestate...
GGTTTAAATAAACCTTGTTTATCTTCTCCTATAATTACAGAATAATCTTGATTTATAGATAAAGAAAAATTAGTTAATCTTTCACTCTTGGACCTAAAATAGCTTTGATAAGTAGCATGAATCCAATTATTGTTAATAGTGTCATTAATAGTATCATTACAATAATTACTATTACTATCCACTTGAGTATTGGTGATAAAAGAAGTATCATATTTTGTTTCAGTTTTTATATTAGTTGCAGAGTTACCAGGTGTAGTCAATTTACTTTTATAATTTTTTACAAGATTTTGTAAATCTTTATTCTCTCCTTTTAAATTTTGAACTTCTAGAAAATAATTAACTTTATCTGTTTCAATAATAGATATTTTTGCATGATTTAAATTATCCTTATCTTTCCAGAATTTTGTGGTATCATTTAAAGATTTTATTAAGTTATCTTGTATATTTAATTTATATTTTAAATCATCATACTGGTAACTTTTAAATATTAAAGTTAAAGCTAACAATATACCAAAAATATAAGCCCAATTTCTTTTAAAGAAACCTATAATTTTATTTTTCATTTATATAAATTTTAACTATTTTATTTTGTATTATATGTTCTACAAATATTATATGATATTTATGGCAATAATAATCTATTATTTTTGAAATTAAAATGTTTAAATTTAATCCAACTAAATAAGGAAATCTTTTTGCAACATTTTCATTATTATTTGCATACCACATAACAGATTCTATATGAACTAAAAACCACTTAAAAGATATTTTATTATCATATTTATTATCTTCATACCAATGTCTTAATATACTTTCTAAATCATTATGAAGTAAGTATAAAACAAACATTTTAGCTTCCTGTGCTACCATATCCTCCTGTACCTCTTTCTGATTGTGAAAGTTCACTAACTTCTTCAAATTCTATCTGAGGGTAAGGAACTATAATTAATTGACCTATTTTATCACCTATATTATAATTGAGTGGTGATGTTTGGTTATGTGTCATAATAGGTTTAAATTTCATCATAATTTCACCTCTATACCCAGAATCTATAACTCCTACTGAATTAGTAAATTGCATGGAATATTTAGAAATAGAGCTTCTAGGAAAAAGTAAGCCTACATGACCTTCAGGAATTTCAATAGCAATACCTGTATAGTAAACTATATTACCATAATCATCTTGTGCATAATCTATACAAGTTAAATCCATTCCTGCATCTCCAGGTTTTGCATAAGAAGGTATTACTGCATCTTGTCTTAATTTTTTAATTTTTACCTTCATATCTTATTTAATTATACCTACAATCATATCAGTATCAAATACTGCTTGAACAATAATCTTTTCTTTTGAATCTTCTATAGTTTGAAAATAAGATGGTTGGGCATAAGGAGATAATATAATCTGCATATTCTCTGTAAAATCTTCTTTACATTTTGAACCTACCTTTAAAATTCTATCTTCAACTTTTTCATAGGATTCTCTTGTAGCCTCTGTAGGTTTTTCTGTTAAAATAATAGAACTTTGTTTTTTATACATAGTTGATTCTATAAGTATTCTATCTCCTACAGGGAATACATCTTTAATTTCTTTTGTCATATTTTTGGACTTAATATTTTTTCATCTAAATTATTTTTCATTTCTCCTAATACATCATTATAATAATTTTGTGCTTCTAGTAAAGTTTCAAATGCAGCATAATATTCAGGTATAATATTATTTTCACCTTCTTCTACTGCAATAGGGAAACTTATAATACTACCATTATCAGGTAATGTAAAACTTGCTTGAGAACAAGTAATATTACATAGACTTACATTCATAATAGGTACAAGTGTAGGTCCTGCTATAGCACAGTATTGATTATTTACAATAAAGTATTGAGTGTTAATTTGCCAGTTAATCATAATTAAAATATTTAACTGGCAAATATACACATTTTTTATTATTTTTCTAATTTAAAAGTTTCTACAGCTTTTAAAATTAATGTTTCAATAGGGTCATTTTCTGTACCAAATCTACAATCTAATTCCCTTAAAATATAGACATTTTCTTCTAATTTCTCAGGTAATTGCTCTAAAATATGTCTATCACTAACTAAATCTAAATCTCCATACCATATTTTACCTTGTGATTTAGTAATTATATTAGCATTAAAAATAGGTTTTCTATCAGGATATTTAGATATATAACCACTTTTAGAACCACCAATCATTCTTGAACAATGTCCTAAAGACATTTCTATTATTTCTGTTTGAATTTGTTTTTTCATTTTTATTATTTATTATGTTCTGCAACACATTTACACATTTTTATAAAATTTTCTTGAGTATAATCCCATTTCATAATATTTATATCTTTATGTACCCATTGTACATTATTTTCAATATAAGATTGTTTTGAATCTATCCTATCTAATGATGCTGTACCATTATTTTTTATATAGTTATCTAATGTAATTATTTTTGCAAATATACAATTATTATTTTAAAAAATATATAAATAATTAACAACCTGAATAACCACAAGAAGTACATTTTGTACAACCTTCTTCATAAATCATTGTTTTTTCAGTACATTGTGGACAATTTAATGTTGATTTAACATTTTTAATAATATATGATTTTAATATTCTTGATAATGACTTATTAAATGAAAATAATTCTCCTTCAACTTTAGATAGTTGTTCAACAATGTATTTAATATCTGTACCATGTCTTAAAGCTGTAGATATTAATCTTGAACTAACTGCTTGATATTCATTAGCTTCTAAATTAATATTTTCAATTTCCATTACATCTCCAATACTTAATCTATAATGTCCTTTCTTTTCTTTAATAAGATTACCTGTAAGTTTACCTTTTGGTAAATTCCAAGTATTAGGTACACAAAATACTTCATAAGGTTTTTCATTCATTAGTGATACAACTATTAACCAATCTTCCCCTTGTGTTGTGCTTTGATGAATATTACAAGATAATACTTTAGGTCTTTTTACAGCATCTTGATAGGTAAAATTATCAGTATTAGATGAAGAACTAGTTGTTAAAACACCAGTTCTACAACCATCTACATATCTTTTTATTACTCCATTATATATTTTTTATATAATGTGGTTATGTCATTTCTGCATAACTCTTTATGTTTCCATAAAGTTTGGACTATCCCATCATCCCATTAGGATGGTTCTATTATAGTCTCTGAACATCTAACAATTCATTTATATTTATAACTTTCTACAGGACATTCTCCAATAAATTCTAATAATTTTCTTAAAGAGTTATTATTAAAATGATAGTGGTGACAAAATCCTGTTTTAGTTTTAGATTTATAACATGCAACTTTTCCAATGTAATTGTTATTTTGCTGCTGATTGCCCATTTTATATAATTTATATTACAAAGGTAATACTATTTTATTATATAAATCAATATATTTTTCAAACATTCACACTTACCATTTCTAGTTATGTTGTAGTATATATTGCTTTAGGGGTTTCCAGCAATTTAAGAACTTTTCCTCATTATATTACTATAATGTGCTGCATATATTTTACAGTTTGACCTTTTAAACCTTTTTTCCAACCTTCCATATAAATATTACTAACTTCTTCATAAGTAACTGTTGAAGGTAAATTTATAGTAGAAGATATAGCATTTGTAGTATATTTTTGAAGTATAGCTTGTATTTCTACCCTTTTTAACCAATCTATATCATTAGCTGTACTACCATACCAAGGAGATTCTTTAAACAATACTTCTAAATCTTCTTTAGAATAGTCTGTTGTACCTTTCATTCTAGTAGAATCAATCCAATCTTTAAATTTAGGATGTAATACAGGAAACTCTTGCCAACTATCTCCATTTTGGTCTACAAAATCTACTCTAGTATTTTCTTGACCAGGATTTATTTTCTTTTTTCTAAAATAATAAGGACTAAATAAAGGTTCACATCCTGAAGTACAATTATCAGCTAATAAAGATACACTACCTGTAGGAGCTATTGTACTAAAATTTATTGACCTTCTTTGAAATTTATGCATTCTTTTACTTTGTTCAGGAAAAGTTTTATGTATAAATTCATACCATTTATTACCAAATTCAATTTTATCTGTATGTTTATTAGTTTTTGTATCAACTTGTAAAATATGTTTTATTTCTAATTGAGAATTTGCATTTTTAAATGAACCTCTTAATATAGATAAATCTATAGTACAATCTAATTCAGCTTCCATTTTAGTTTTCATTATTTTTTCAATTTCAACTAATGCTTCATTTGAATCATATTTAAAACCTAATGCAGCTAAAGTATCTCCTAATGCTGTAATACCCATACCAACTCTTCTTCCTTCAAGACAAATTTTAAGAGATTTTTCCCAAAGCATTAATTCTTGAAGTTTAATTATATCAGATTCTGGGTCAGATTTAATTTTATCTATAATTCTTTGTATGTATTCAGCTTCTAAATCTACTAAATCATCTCCTAATCTTAAACCTTCATAACAATGATTATAGAAAAGTGTATAATCAAAATAAGCATCTTTAGTAAAAGGATTTACTACATAACTAAATAAGTTATGTACCATTAATCTACAACTATCATTAGGTTGGAGAGCTTGCTCCCCACAAGGATTTGTAGTTATAGGTTTATATTGTTCATAAACACTAGCTGGGTCATAATTTATTACATTATCCCAATACATTAAACCAGGCTCAGCATTATCTTTAGCTTGTTTAATAAATTCATCCCAGTATTCTTTAGCTTTAATCTTTTTAATAAAACCAGATATACCTCCACCTATTGAATAAGATTTGTTATATTCTGCAAAATCAGAAGAGATAAATCCTGAAACATCTAAATCACAAGGAAATCTAAGAAAATAATCTTCATCATTTTCTACAGCTTTCATAAACTCATTATTAATCTTTATAGAAATATTTGCACCTGTTACTTTAGTTTTATCTGTTTTAATTTTAGCAAATTCTAAAATATCAGGGTGGTTTACATCCATAGAAATCATTAAAGCTCCTCTTCTACCATTCATAGCTACTTCTCTAGTTGTATTAGAAAATCTTTCCATAAATGATACAGCTCCTGTAGTAGATTTAGCTGAATTATTAGTATTAGTACCTTCAGGTCTTAATTTACTAATATCCATACCTACTCCACCTCTTCTTTTATAATAATAAATTAAATCTCCATCTGCTTTATGAATACCTCCATAAGAATCCACAGGAGATTCAATTACCCAACAATTAGATAGTGAAGCTATTTGATTAGTTCCTAATGTTGCCATTATAGAACCTTGAGGAATAATATATTTAAAGTTTTCAAATAACTTATGTATTCTATCTTCAGTTAAATGCCAACCATTTTTGAATCTTGAATTATAATAATCTGACATATTATTATTTACTATATCTGACATATTTATTAAAGCTATTTCATCCTTAATATACTTATCTTCTATTCTAGTAAACTCTTTTGTCATTCTTTTATGCATATCATCAGGTGTATTTTCACCTTCTAAAGCATACTTACTTAACCACACATTTGCAGCTAATTCATTACCTTTGAAATATTTTAATAATTCTTTTGTCATATTATTATTTATTATTTTTTATGTTTAAAAAATACATTTCTTTTTTAGCTCTTGTTCTAGCTACATACATTAAATTTTTTTCTTGGATTTTTTGTTCTTTTGATACTGCTTGTTTACCTATTAAATCTTCATTTAATATATAAACAATATCAGCTTCTAATCCTTTTGACTTATGTATAGTACATAATTTAATATCATTAGGATGTTCTTCAAAAAGTTTTTTTATTTTATCTATTAAATCAGAAATTTTACTTTGTGGAGAAACTAACTTTTTTAATAATAAAAAATTACTATAATTTTCTTCTAATAAATCTACTTTATATTTTTCATAATCTTTACACTTTTTACTGAAGTCTTCTATATTTGATTTAATTACAGTTTCAGCATTCCATATAGTTAAATCTTTATAGTCTTTTAAAAAACTAGTGAGATATAATAAAATATCATCACCCATTAAACTACATTCAATATCTAATTCCATTAAATCTATAAGTAATGTAATTAAAGGTTTTTTGTTCCTACAAATAATTAAACTACCAGGTTTAATATTATTATAAAAATCATTTATTTTATTATTATCTTTTTTTAAATCAAAATTATAAGTACTTACAATACCTTCAGTAGTTTTAAAACCTTGCATAACATTATATACAGAATTAGCTTTTGCAATAATAGTTAAATCACACCTATAACATATATCTAATGGCAATTCTATAACATTTTCTTTATTTACAAGAATATCAAATGAAGAAGAATTTGCACCACTAAAACCATATATGGCTTGATTTCTATCTCCAACAGCTATCCATTTTTCAACACCATTTTCAGTTAAAAGTTTATCTACAAATGAATGTTGTAAAGCTGTTAAATCTTGAACTTCATCTATCATAAGATATTCAGGGTTAATAGGGATTTTAAATTTATATCTTACTGGAAGATAAATCATGTCTAAAAAATCTATTAAATACCCTGATTCTCTTTTTTTATTATAATCTTCCATAAAAATTATAAATTTAAGAAATATAGCTTCAAATTCTTCCTTATCATCAGGATAAATTAAAGCTATATCTCTTTCTCTTAAAGAATTTTCAAGAAAATCTAAATCAGTATTAAGATTTAATCTATAACTATTATATAAGCTATATAAAGAAAAATATACAGATTTTTTAATTGTATAAGGTATAAATTTAAAATAACTTTTATTTTTCTTTTCAAATTCAAAAAGTTTTTTATAAACTTTATTATCCTCTATTGTAAAAGATTTAGTAACATTTTTTATAGCCATTAAACCCAAAGCATGTAATGTTAAAGCTTTACAATATTGTGTAAGATTATTCTTAACTATTTTTTCTTCAAATTCTTTTTGTATAGATTTATTAAAAGCTAAATATAAAGTTCTTTTTTTACAAAGTTTCATAAGCTCTAGCAGGGTAAAACTTTTGCCTGCCCCTGCTACAGCATTTATAACTATGTTATACATAGTGTTTATCCAAGTATCATATATTTTTTGTTGTTTATCACTTGGTGTCATTTTTCTGATACTTCTATTTTTAAATGATTAAATTTTTTATTATTACCTAAAGATAATTCTAACTCTTTAACAAATAAAGATTTATTTAATTTTGTTACAGTTTTTGCATTATTAATAACCATATCTATAGTAGGTTGTTCATTTCTTAAAGCTCTTTGAAAATAGACCATTACAATTTGATTATCATAAATCTCTTTAATTTGTTCTCTATAAAACAAATCTCTTTCTTTCATAGCATCATATTCTTCTAATGGTATTGTAACTGTTCTCATAAACAATACTTTTCAAGGTTATTAATAAATTCTTTATACAAACAACTTGTAATAGGTGCTGCTTTCAAATATGAATTTTCTATATCTTTAAAACTAAATCTTGGTTTATTTTGATAAATATATTCTTGTGCAGATTTTGAATTACTGAAAAATTTAGCTCCTTTATACAAAAAAGCTAAATTATTAAACTCTTCTGCTATTGTACTACCTTTAACTAAACCTTTTTCAGGTATATTAATTACATAATAAATAGGCACTTTATCTATAATATCAACTCCATCTTCTGTAGTAAAAAGTTTTTGTTTAAAATGTTGAATATTTTTTAATATAACAGTACAATCTTCATTACCATCTGAATAGACTATAAATATTTGATTTAAACTATTAATTTTAAAATTTTTGATAATAATATTATGTCTATAATCTGAAATATTAATTATATCTCCAATAGTAAATATCTCTCCATCAGATAATCTTTTTACTGAATGAATAGACCAATGTTTCATTTTAATAATAACATCTTCTTTTTCCCAAGTTAAAATATTTTTACCCATATATTGACCATTTTCTTGTTTAGTAATAATTTCACCTTTTCTTAAATCATTATAATTTTGATTACATATTACAGATAATATCTCATAATCTTTTTCTTCTATTTTTTGCCAAAATTCAGGATTATTAATTACATCAACCCAGCTAATAGGAGAAGGTGTCAAAAAATTACCTTCTTTTATTGTAGCACAATATCTTTCACTTATTTCAAATCCTAATTTAGGTGAACCTGGATATTCTTTTATTAATTTATACTTTGTCATTCTTTTATTTTTTTTAATTGTTCAATAAATGCTTAATTATTTCTTTTTTTGTTATCATAAATTAATCTTATTGTCTATCATATATCTATTTTTCTTTTTCATTTAATATTCTTTTAAATATTTTACCTTTTAATGTTTTTGCTCTTGTTTTTGGAGATAATATATTACATAAAATTGCAGAAGAAGTGTTTAATTCTTCTGCACATTCTTTAATGGTGTCCCATTTTTTAATAATATTACCATTAATATCTATCTCAGCTATTGAAATACCTTTTCTTTTATTATAAGAAAATGGTAAATGATTATCTCCAAAATATCTCCAAACATAATTATATGCTTTTCTTCTTTCTAAATTACAAACTTTACTAATTTTACTACTATTAGACAGATTAAATTCTTTTTTAATATCTTCTAAACAATTATATATTTTTATAATATCTCCTTTTAAACTATATTGAATAATAGGTTTTCTTTTAGAACTAATAATTCCAGTTGTTCTACCTGCTATTTTACAACAATTATATTCAGGATTTAAATTATCAATATAATATTGTTCTTTTTCTATTAATAAATTAACATCACATTCTTCTATAACTTCAAACAACAAATATTTTTTACCATATTTATTATAAACTCTTTGTAATATAGGAGAATGATGTTTATTATTTTTTAACATAGAAAAATGTAAATATTTTCTAGCTCTTATATCAGAAGAAGAACCTATATAAAACTTATTATTTAATAAATTTGTAATTTTATAAATACCAATAATTTTTTTCATAAACTCTGTAAAATTTTTACAAAGATACTAATATTTTATTGAATTATCTATAAAATATCTCAGAGAAATGAATCCTTTTAAATTATAACACCAACCTTGATTAGAAATTTCTTCCTCCATTGTAATTTCAGCATAACATTTACCTTTATAAAAAGTTTGATATTCTTCACCACTCATAGCTCTTGCACAATGTTCCATAGGACTTGAATGTGGTGGGTCATAAGCAATTAATTTATCATGTAACTCAATCCACTTTTCATAAGATTTAACAGGTTCATTACCTACTGTTGTATAAGATGTATGAGCAGCCATTGCTGTTGATACTTTAATTTTAACATCTTCTAACCAATTACAACCATTATATTTTGGATTATAAGTTTCTTTAACCATTTCATCTATATTAAAACTGTCTTCAAAAGGTAAGTGCCACTCATTAGCTTTTAATTGTTTAGGTACTGATTCTTGAATACAATCATATATTTTCTCTGAAAGCATCATCATGTGAATTTCAGCTTGACCTTTATTTATTTGTAACCATTCTAAATCAGATAAAGACTGTAAATATTTTCTATCTTCTTCAAAACCTTTTTCAAATGTATAAGATTTAATAGCATCCTTCTTACTGTTGAAAATTTCTCCTTTGTATTCATAGATAGGATTTCTCAAGGAGTGAAAATTATCCCAACCTTGTCTTGAACCTGTAATTAACATAGTAGTCCACATAAAAGGTTCTAAAAGTCTGTTACAAAGCTGTTTGGTTAGTTTTACATCCCCTGTTTGAGCTAATTGAGCAGACTTAATTGCATTGTCTCTTGCTTCTAACCATATAGATTTAAAATCTTCTGTATCAGGATATGTAGCATATTCACTTCCTTGCATTCCTTTATGTTCCTTCTGCCAAGCAATAGGAATAAAAGGATTATTTTGTACTACTTCTACCATTTTTTCAAATGGAATTGCTCTTGAACTACTTGTATTCTTACTTAACATTCTATGAGTATTAACTTCTGCAAGAATAATTCTTGGAAAAGTGCATAATACACTTATTACTTCATCTCCTTGTGGATTTAATGAATGTGCTACTATTTCTGCTTTTATCATATTCTATCTATTTTGTTTTTAAATTCTGTTAAATCATTCACTCTTTTATCTATAACTATATTTTCATTATGACTTCTTGACATTAAATAACATATAATATTATTATTATTTAAATCTTCATAATTATGAAAACCATCATCAATAAAAAAATCTACTTTACCTTTTAAATAAGTAGATTTTTTACCATCTAATCCAACATTAATAACTTCTGCATAAGGAAAGCCATTTCTCCATAACCATTCTTTAGTTATCTCTGTCATAGACAAAGGTCTAGCTGTACAATAACAAATTATTTCTTTACTTAAAAACAAGTGTCTAATCAAATGACTGTTAGGTATTGCAGGTATAGTTTCCCAAAATAAAGCATCATCTTCAATACTTTCAAAATTATTTTTAAATCTTGAGTCATTCCATTCTTTAGGTGGAGATTTGTCTTCAAATCTTAAATAATTAAGAAAATGATTTCCAAAATCTGCTAATACACCATCTATATCAAACCCTACCTTCATTATTTTCATCAAACTTAATATTTTGTCTATTTAATAAATATGTAGGTCTATCATCTTCACCTAATTGTAAATCATGATGTTCTATTAACATCATAATACAACATCCAGCATGATATAAATGTGATTTACCTGATTCAGGGTCATTATCTTCTCCTTTCCAATAGGCAAATAGGTGTCTTAAACAAGCAGAATATAATCTACTATGTTTAAAACCTAAACTCCAGTTGTACTCTGAATATTTTTTTTGACCAAATCCAAATATAGAAGCTATACCTTCTAATGCTATATGTGGAAGTAAATGTAATGGAGTTTTATCATCATCTTTTTTTATTGCTTTTTCTGGTGGCATAATTTTTATTTTAAATGGTTGTTAAAAATTTCTTCTCCTATTACTGGAGGTATATCATATTCTTTTATATCTCTATTAATAAAATCTTTTTCATTAAAATTAACATCAAACTCTTTATTTACAGTTTTTATTAGCATTGGTAAAGCACTTTTACTTTTTGTTAAGATTTTATATATATCAGAGTTTAAAGGAAAATGATTACAAATTGTTTGCTTATCATAAAGTAAAGAATACTTACCTATTTTAAAATTGTCTAAAGTATCTGTAAA
>Ga0116193_1003530_pt1 | contig 11229 bp, 10 predicted proteins | sample AD_UKC115_MetaG_FD_89892 | JGI IMG/M metagenome (GOLD analysis project Ga0116193, IMG submission 89892) | Active sludge microbial communities of municipal wastewater-treating anaerobic digesters from Hong Kong - AD_UKC115_MetaG | ecosystem: Engineered > Bioreactor > Anaerobic > Digestate...
AAAAAAGTTGTTTATGCAACTAATTTTAAACTAAACATTAATAATGCATATTTAAAAATTGCTTTTGCATCTTTGCAGAATGATATATTCATTGGTTCGCAGTTTACTTTTTAATCTTGAACCCGAAGCTGCACATCATTTTAGTATGAACAGTCTGCAAAAAGCTTGTTCAATTTCTTTCATTAAAAAAATTATTCAATCAAAATATACTTTTAATCATTCTTCATTAGAAAAAGAAATATTTGGGTTGAAATTTAAAAACCCTGTTGGCTTAGGTGCCGGGTTTGATAAGAATGCTTTGTATTTGAATGAATTGGAAGCTTTAGGTTTTGGTTTTGTAGAAATAGGAACAGTTACACCTAAACCGCAAAACGGAAATGAACAACCACGTTTATTTCGTTTGCCAAAAGATAAAGCACTCATTAACCGAATGGGTTTTAATAATGATGGTGTTGAAATTGTTAAGCAACGTTTGCAAAATTGGAATAACTCACAATCTACAACGCACAATTCACGGTTAATTGTTGGTGGGAATATCGGTAAAAATAAAATAACTGCTAACGAAGATGCATGGAAAGATTATATAATATGTTTTAATGAATTATTTAATGTGGTTGATTATTTTGTAGTAAATGTAAGCAGCCCCAACACGCCCGGCTTGCGTGCATTACAAGAAAAAGATGCTTTACAAAAAATTATTGGAGCATTGCAAGAAATAAATTTCGGGAAACAAAATCGTAAACCTTTGTTGCTAAAAATTGCTCCTGATTTAACCAATGAACAATTAGATGATATTGTTGCTTTGGCACACGAAACAAAATTAGATGGCTTGGTTGTAACCAATACAACTATTAACAGAAATAATCTTATAACACCCAACTCACAGCTCATAAACCAACAAGGTGGCTTAAGTGGAAAACCTTTGCAGCAAAGAAGTACAGAAGTTTTGGAATATTTGCACAATCAATTACAAAACACAATTCCCATTATTGCAAGTGGTGGAATTTTTACAGGAACAGATGCAAAAGAAAAATTAAATACCGGTGCTTCTTTAATACAAGTGTGGACAGGTTTTATTTATGAAGGTCCAACTATTGTAAAAAATATTTGTAAAGAATTGGTTAACTTTAATCAACAATAATTTTTTATGCAAAATGATATTCATACTGTTGATGAAATGAAACATGCTATTGATACGCTTTCATTTGATGAAAGAAAACAATTATTGTATTGGTTGCAAGAGCAGTTAAATGAAAAAAATTTGGCTACATTTTCATTTATAACTTCTCAATCGGTTTTAGAAAAAGAATGGTTAAACAAAGAAGAAGATAAAGCATGGGAAAATTTATAGTTGGTGATATTGTAATTATTCCATTTCCTTATACAGACCTTTCTAATTATAAGAAACGTCCGGCTTTAATTATTAAAGATTTAGATAATCAAGATTATTTGCTGGTAATGATTACTTCAAAAAACTATGATACAAAACACTCATATAAAATTGCAAAAGAAGATTTTATAAACGGAAAACTGCCTGTTGAAAGTTGGGTAAGATGTAACAGATTATTTGAAGCAAATGAAAATATCATTCTTAATAAAGTGGCAAGTGTTTCAAATGAGTTCATCAAAAAAACTATTGATAATTTAGTTGTTTTTTTAAGGAGTTGATGGCACTATTTTTTTTGTTATTGCTTTGGCAATGTTTTACAAATCATGAACAACAAAACATTCATTAACTTTAATCAACAATAAACTTTTCGTCATATCGAACGAAGTGAGATATCTATGTACAAACAAGATTCATTTTTCATGAAATAATTTTTTGAGATTTCTCAGTTGCTCCGCTCCGATAATCGGAGTCGGAGTTCCTTCGAAAAGACGAGAACATAAAACCAAACATCCAAAAATTTTATAGGTTTAATTATTATAATCACGGTTCTCTATCTTCGCCACTCAAAATTTTATTATGCAATTGAGTGCCGATATTCAAAAATTACCTCGCCATTTTCTTCCGAAAGATTTTATGGTAACAACTTGGGAAACTTTAGAACCTTATTTTAAAAATTTGGTTGATAGAGCAATTAATTCTGTTAATGATTTACATGTTTGGTTAAAAGATATAAGTGAAGTTGAAGCCGTTGTAAGTGAAGATGCTTGTTGGAGACAAATTAAAATGACTTGCGATACAACTAATAAATCTTTAGAAGAATCTTTCACTTTTTTTATGATGGAAATTCAACCTAAAGTGCAACCTTATGCCGATGTATTAAATAAAAAATTAATCAACTCTCCTTTCACTAAACAACTTCCGCAAGAAAAATTCTTTACTTATTTACGTTCTGTAAAAAAGAATATTGATTTATTCCGCGAAGAAAATATTCCACTACAAGCAGAACTTTCTGTAATGCAACAACAATATGCAGCCATTGCCGGAAAAATGACGGTTGAAGTAAATAATCAAGAATATACTTTACAACAAGCAAGTAAATTTTTACATAATCACGATAGAAGTTTAAGAGAAAATGTATATAAAAAAATATTAACAAGAAGAGCAGAAGATAAAGATGCCATGCATAATTTATATTCTGAATTAATTACAAAACGCCATCAAGTTGCGGTAAATGCTGGTTTTGAAAATTATAGAGATTATAAGTTTGTTGAAATGGGAAGGTTTGATTACAGTAAAGAAGATTGTTTCAACTTTCATGAAGCAGTTAAATTACATGTGTTGCCATTGGTTGAAAAAATCTATCAACAAAAAAAACAAAAATTAAATGTAGATATTTTAAAACCTTGGGATACCGAAGCAGAACCTTTAGGGATTGAACCTTTAAAACCTTTTACTACAGGACAAGATTTATTAAAAAAATCTGAAATATGTTTTCAACAACTCAATCCGTTTTTTGCAGCATGTTTAAAAAAGATGGATGAATTAAAACATTTTGATTTAGAAAGCAGAAAAGGAAAAGCACCCGGCGGTTATAACTGCCCATTACCGGAAAGCGGAGCTCCGTTTATTTTTATGAATGCAGCAGGACAAATGGATGATGTAACAACAATGGTACACGAAGGCGGCCATGCTATTCACTCCTTCTTATCACATAACTTAGAATTGAGTGCGTTTAAAGAATATCCTATGGAAATGGCAGAAGTAGCAAGTATGGCAATGGAATTATTTAGTATGGAATATTGGCAAAGTTTTTTTGATAAGAAAGAAGATTTAAAACGTGCTAAAGAACATCAGTTAGAAAGAGTAATTACTATTTTTCCTTGGATTGCAACTATTGATAAATTTCAACATTGGGTATATGAAAACCCAACACATACGGTTGAAGAAAGAACCACAAAATGGATAGAAATTACAAATGAATTTTCTGTAAAAACCATTGATTTTACAGGTTTAGAAGAGTTTAGAAAAATAAGTTGGCAAAGGCAATTGCATTTATTTGAAGTTCCTTTTTATTATATAGAATATGGCATTGCACAATTAGGTGCCATTGGTTTATGGATGCAGTTTAAAAACAATAAACAAACAGCTATTAATAATTATATAAACGCTTTAAGTTTAGGCGGAACAAAAACTTTACCAGAATTATATGCGGCAGCAGGTTTAAAGTTCGATTTATCTCCTAACTATATAAAAACATTAATGGAGTTTGTAAGAGATGAAATGGAAAAAGTATAAATAAATATTTCAAGTATAAAAAAACCACCAACTAATTTGGTGGTTTTTTTATTAATTTTTTGTAGCGTATTTAAACCAATTAGAAAGTATAGTGCAATCTGCATAATCTTTATCTATACTTATATAATATGCAGGTAAATGTTCGTTAAACCACGCTTCTAAATACTTTTGTTTTTTCTCGTCTAAAGCACGTTGTGCAATTCTATTATAATCTAATTTAAAATCTTCTCGGTGTGGTGTTGTTTTTGTTTTTATATAAACCAATCTAACCATTTTTTTACCACGTTGTTCATCGGTATAAACTTGTGGTGTAGAAATATCTCCTGCTTTCATGTGTTCAATTGTTTTTACCATGTCTTTATCTAATGCATCAATGGTAATATAAGTAGAGCCGTCTCTTGCCTGAATTTGTCCGCCGTTAAAACTTGCATTTTTATCATCGCTATATTTTTTTACAGCTTCACCAAAAGTTAATTCGTGTTTTAAAATTTTATTTCTAACACTATCTAATTTTTCAACGGATAAATCTATTTCATGTTCGGTAACCGGAGGCACTTTTAAAATATGCCTTACTACTGCATCGTCTCCACTACGGCTTACCATGTAAATAATATGATATCCGAATTCTGATTTTATTACAGGAGAAATTTGCCCTTCTTTTAACCTAAATGCTGCTGCAAGAAATGCAGCATCTATAACACCTTTATCGTTTCTGTTAATGGCCAAAGTACCACCTTGGTTTTCTGTTCCTTTATCATCAGAATACATTTTTGCCAATTGTTCAAATTTTTTCCCTCCGTTTTCTACTTGGCGTTTATAATCATATAACTGTTTTATTACATATTCATCAACATCTTTATTTGATTTTGGAGTAGAAGTTATTTGGCTTATTTCTAATTCTGTTTCATAAAAAGGTAAACTATCTTTCGGTATTTTATCCCAATAAACTTTTGCTTCGGTTGGTGTTATTTTAATTGATTCAACAATCTTTTTACGCATTTGGTCGGCTAAAGATCTTTCTCTAAAAGGCTGACGAAAAGATTCTTTAATTTGATAAACTGTTTGCCCTGCAATTTCTTCTAATATTTCTTTTGAACCATATTCACGAATAAATCCGCGAACCTGATTATCTAATTGTGCATCAATTTCATCATCACTTACTTGTAATGAATCTTTTTCGGCTTGTAATACCAATGCTTTTTGAATTAGTTGCCCTTGCATAAAAGCACATTTTGCATTGGGCGGAAGTTCTTGCCCTTGGCGTTTGTAATCGTTTACGGCATTATCAATATCAGACTTTAAAATAATTTTATCGCCAACTTGGGCTACAATTTTATCTGCCACAACTTTTTTTACCTGAGCTGTTGCCAATAATTTAAAACATAATAATACAAGAAGTACTCCTATTTTCTTCATAATCAATTCATTGTTCCGTTCAAAAGTAAAGTTTACAGTTGTTACAGCCTTAAAAAAAAAATGTTTTAACAAAAAATAAGAAGACAATTGTTTAAAATGAATTGATTGAAGGCTATTTCTAAAAATGTAATGCTATTTTTTAAGAACCAACAGGTTTATTAAGTATTGTCCAAAGTGCATCTTTTAATTCTGTAAGCCCTTTATTGGTTATAGATGAAATAAAATAATGTGGAATATTTTGCGGTAATTCTTTACTAATTTCTTTTTTCAATTCATCATCTAACATATCACTTTTGCTTACGGCTATAACAAAATCTTTTTGCAACATTTCTTCGTTATATTCTTTCAATTCATTCAATAAAATTTCAAATTCTTTTTTATAATTTTCACTATCAGCCGGAATTAAAAATAGCAAACAACTGTTTCTTTCAATATGCCTTAAAAATCTATGACCTAAACCTTTTCCTTCTGCAGCACCTTCAATAATTCCGGGTAAATCGGCAATACAAAAACTTTTCCCATCTCTATATTCCACCATTCCCAATTGCGGCGTTAAAGTAGTAAAAGCATAATTGGCAATTTTAGGTTTTGCAGCCGTTATAACACTTAATAAAGTAGATTTTCCTGCATTGGGAAAACCTACCAAACCTACATCTGCCAATACTTTCAGCTCTAATTGTTTCCAGCCTTCAATGCCGTCTTCGCCGGGTTGGCAATATTCCGGAACTTGGTTGGTTGGTGTGGCAAAATGTTGATTGCCTAAACCACCGCGGCCGCCTTTCATCCAAACAATTTCTTGTCCGTCTTCTAAAATTTCGGCTTCTGTTTCTCCTGTTTCTTCATTTTTAGCAATGGTTCCTAAAGGCACTTCAATAATAATATCTTCTCCGTCTTTACCGGTTTTATTTTGCTTCATTCCACGTTCACCATTCTTTGCCAAAACATTTTTAAAATATCTTAAATGAAGTAAAGTCCAAAGTTGTGCATTACCTTTTAAAATAATATGTCCGCCTCTTCCGCCATCTCCACCATCGGGACCGCCTTTAGAAGTTAGTTTATCTTGTCTAAAATGTTTTACACCAGCACCGCCATGCCCGCTTCTGCAAAAAATTCTGATGTAATCAATAAAATTATTTTTTTCCATTGTTGGTAGCAAAGATAACAGAATGTTTATGTGCATTAGTTTTTGAAAAGTACAGCAACAAAATTTATAACACTTATTTTTACGGCTTCATTAAAAGAGAAAGTGTGGCCGATATTATTCAATTATTACCCGATAACATTGCAAACCAAATAGCAGCAGGCGAAGTTATACAACGCCCTGCCAGTGCCGTAAAAGAATTATTAGAAAATGCGGTAGATGCGGGTGCAACAGAAATAAAATTAATTATTGCAGATGCAGGTAAAAGTTTAGTGCAGGTTATTGATAACGGTAAGGGCATGAGCGAAACCGATGCCCGCATGGCTTTTGAACGCCACGCAACCAGCAAAATTAAAAATATAGAAGATTTATTTCATATAAAAACAATGGGCTTTCGTGGAGAAGCTTTAGCAAGCATTGCCGCAGTTGCACAAGTTGAATTAAAAACTCGCAAGCCTGAAAATGAAACAGGTACTTATATAGAAATAGAAAACAGTAATGTTGTAAAGCAAGAAGTTTGTGCATGTAGTGTTGGCACAAGCATTAGCATGAAAAATTTATTTTTTAATGTGCCTGCCCGAAGAAATTTTTTAAAAAGCAATGCTGCCGAAACAAGGCATATTGTAGATGAATTTATTAGAGTGGCAATGGCTTTTCCGCAAATATTTTTTTCGCTTACAAGTAATGGTCAGCAAGTTTTTTATTTAGAAGCAGGCGGCATTAAACAACGTATTGTTCAAATAATGGGTAATAGTTACAATGCCAAAATGGTAAGTGTAAAAGAAGATACCGATTATATGAATATTCAGGGTTTTATTGGTAAACCTGAAACAGCTAAAAAAACAAGAGGCGATCAATATTTTTTTGTAAACAATCGTTTTATAAAAAGTGCCTATTTAAATCATGCAGTTAATACGGCGTTTGAAAGCATGATTACTAAAGATAGTTTTCCCAGTTATGTTTTGTTTATTGATATAGACCCAAGTCAGGTTGATATTAACGTGCATCCTACCAAACAAGAAATTAAGTTTGAAGACGAAAAAATTATTTATGCATTTGTGCAAGCAGCCGTAAAACATGCACTGGCACAATTTAGCGTTGCACCCAGTTTAGATTTTACTTTAAATGCCGATATTCAAAATTTAGATGCAGTAAGCAAGCCTTTTACGCAAGAAAAAAAAGAAACAGTTACAACTTCATCTAATTTATATAAAACATTTACACAAAAAAATCAGGCACACTTTATAGAAAAAAATAATACAAGTGAACTAAAACATTGGAAAGAATTTTATGAGCGTGAATCGTCAGTTGTTAATCGTGAGGAAAAGGAGCAGGCTTTATTATATCAACAACAAACTCGGGTTTCACCATTCACGTTTCATACTTTCTTTCAATTAAACAATACCTATATTGTTGCAACTACCAATAATGGTTTTAAATTAATACATCAACAACTGGCACACGAGCGTGTTTTATATGAGCGTTATAGCAATGCAGCACACAACAAACAAATGCCTACACAAAAAACTTTGTTTCCAGCAACGCTTGAATTATCATCTGCCGATGCTGCTTTAATGAATGATTTGTTGAACGATTTAAATTTTATTGGTTACCACATAGAACCCTTTGGTAGCAACACTTTTGTAATTCAGGGTACACCTGCCGATGTATTGCAAGGAAATGAAAAACATGCGTTAGAATTATTAATAGAACAGTTTAAACATTTTAGCAGCGATGTTAAATTTAGCAAAAGAGAAAAATTAATTCGTTGCATGAGCAGGCAACAAACTATTAAAGAAGGGCAACCTCTATCTCAACAAGAAATGCAAGTTTTGGTTACAGATTTATTTAATTGCCAAGCACCCAATGTATCGCCAAGTGGTAATGCCACGTATATAGATTTTAAAGAAGATTATTTGCTTAGATTGTTTGGTAAATAATTATTCATTTCAAAAAAATAAAACAATCAAAAAAAATACAAGAATAATTTTACAATATGTTTATAACAGATGATATACAACAACGTTGGTGGAATTTAGAAGCCAAGCTAACAGAACGTTTTGGTAAAAAACCAGATGTTGAAGCCGTTTTATTTTTAATTGGTTTACAAGAAACCGGTTTTATAGAAGAAAAAATTAGTAAAGAACAAAAACAAGATTTAATGCATGTAGCTGTTTGTACTTTGCTGCAACCAAGTGGTTATTATATGGTAGAAAAAACAGATGCAGACGGATGGCCGCATTTTAAACAATTAAAAGAATTACCTGTAATGAATTTAACTGAGCAGGAAAATTTTTTAAAAGATCATATTCTTCTTTACTTTGAGCAACAAGGCTTTTAATTTCAATCAACTTCATTCATAATGAAAAAAACTCTTTTTATTTTAATTTGTTTTTCAATTGCTTTAGTTAGTAATGCACAGGTAAAAAAAATCTCAACTCCTGCAAAAAAAACAATAAAAACTTCAGTAAAGCCAACGCCACCAATACAAAAAGAAACATTGGTTGAAATAACTACAGATTATGGTGTAATGATTGCCAAGTTGTACAACAGCACTCCTTTACACAGAGATAATTTTATTAAGTTGGTAAAACAAGGTTTTTATGATAGTTTATTATTTCATAGAGTTATAAAAGATTTTATGATTCAGGGCGGAGATCCTACCAGTAAATATGCCGATAGTGCTACAATGGTTGGTGCAGGCTCAGCACCCGGTACAGAAAGAATTCCAGCAGAGTTTAGAAATAATTTCATACACAAAAAAGGAGCATTGGCTGCGGCAAGAGATGGCAATCCACAAAAAGCAAGTAGCAATTGCCAGTTTTATATTGTTGAAGGAAAAAAATATGATACAGCACAATTAAACCAAGTATATAACCAAGGCGTAAAACACAATAATCCTGCATTTAAATACACACCAGCACAAAAAGAAATTTACGAACGTATTGGTGGCACACCTTTTTTAGACCAAAACTATACTGTATTTGGTGAAGTAATTAGCGGAATGGATGTTATTGATAAAATTGCTTCTGTACCTACTATAACACCAGATAGGCCAATAAAAAACATACGAATGAAAATAAAATTGCTTAACTAAAAATTCTTTTAATATTTGCAAAAAAATACATTATGAATTTTCCTGCTAACTTACGTTATACAAAAGACCATGAATGGGTAAAACTTGATGGCAATATTGCTACCATTGGTATTACAGATTTTGCACAGCACGAATTAGGAGATATTGTTTATGTTGATATTGCTACGCTTAACAAAGATGTAAATGCTGAAGAAGTTTTTGGAACAGTTGAAGCCGTTAAAACAGTAAGCGATTTGTTTATGCCTATTGCAGGAAAAGTTGTTGAAGTAAATGCATTATTAGAAAAACAACCCGAAGCAGTTAATAATGACCCTTACGAAAGCGGTTGGATGGTAAAAGTTGAAGTAAAAAATACTGCCGATGTTGATGCTTTAATGGATGCAGCGGCCTACACATCTATGGTTGGATAAAGTATAAATAATTATAATATTATAAATTGGAAGGAGTTGCATTAGCCAGCTCCTTTTTTTTATTTAACTAATTATCGTATAATAGTAATGGTTCCTTTTTTTGTTGTTTGTGGTAAGCCGTTAAAAGAATAAGATGCAAACCAAACATAAGTTCCGCCATCTAATTGTAAACCCTTAAAAGTACCATCCCATTTTTTAAACGGATTGGTTGATTGAAAAATAATTTCACCCCATCTTCCATAAACAGTAAATGAATAATTTTTTAATGCTGCTAAATTACCTAAGGGGCCAAAATTATCATTCCTTCCATCGCCATTGGGCGTAAAACCAGATGGAAAATAAATATCAGAACAATCAACCGTTACATTAATACTGCTTGAGCCCGTGCAACCATTATTGTCGGTAACTTTTACAGAGTAAGTTCCTGTTTTTGTTACATTATAAGTAGATGTTGTAGAATTGTCTTGCCATAAATATTGTGCAAATGCACCGGGTTTTAATGTAAGTATATCTCCGGGGCAAATGCTGGTATCGTTCCCTAAAAAAATATTTACGGGAATGGTTACATCGGCAACAATTACATTATTAAAATTACTAATACAATTATTAGCATCTGTAACTTGTAATGCGTAAGTACCTGCCAAAATATTATTAATAGATGCAGTTGTTTGTCCGCTATTCCATAAATAATTATATGGAGCAATTCCTCCGCTTATTGTTGTTGTTATTGCACCATTGCTATTACCACATTTAGATTTCGTTGTTTGAATAGATGCTGCAATTGCAGTAGGTTCTGTTAATGTAATATTTGAACTAACAGTACAAGCATTGGTTGCACTAACGGTAACTGTATATGTTCCGGCTTTTAAATTACTTGCTATTGCCGTAGTTTGTGCAGGGCTTGTATTCCAATTATAATTATAAGAACCACTGCCGCCGCTAACCACTGCTGTTGCTGCACCTGTTGCATCTCCATTACAATTTATAGGAGATATAATATTTGTGCCAACACTTAACACTGTAATATTTTTTTGAATATTGGTAGTTGAACCATTTGAAAATTTAATGTCTTCGGTAACTGTATAAGTTCCTGCTGCAGAAAATGTATGAGATGGATTAGCTATAGTTGATGTGTTGTTACTTCCGCTTGCTGCATCACCAAAATTCCAAGAATAATTTGTAGGGCAAGTTCCGGCAGTAACGGTTGTAAACGAAACGGCATTATTAGCAGAACAAGTAAAACTAAAATCTGCCGAACTTGCCGGAGCTTCATTAATAAAAATATCATCTACGCCAACGCCGTCAAAATCGTTACACTTTGTTCCTGCACCAAATAAAAACCTGAATCTTACATTATTTCTTCCTGCCAACATACTTAAAGTATGTTGGGCAGTAACCCAATTACTGGGGCCTCCGCCAATACCACAACTTGTTACACCATCGCTATATGAAATAGTTTTAATATTTCCGGTCCACCCAC
>Ga0116193_1003534_pt1 | contig 11217 bp, 9 predicted proteins | sample AD_UKC115_MetaG_FD_89892 | JGI IMG/M metagenome (GOLD analysis project Ga0116193, IMG submission 89892) | Active sludge microbial communities of municipal wastewater-treating anaerobic digesters from Hong Kong - AD_UKC115_MetaG | ecosystem: Engineered > Bioreactor > Anaerobic > Digestate | place...
CCGTTTGACTTCGGAGTTGACGGTGACGATCAGGATGCTCTTGGCTTTGGCGTAGAAGCTGTCTTCGGGAAGACCGCCTTCGACTTCGCGGCGCAACAGAAAAATAACGGGCAGGAGGCCCAAGTTGTCAGCGATGCCGCCGTCACTGAGGTGGATGTAGGGGCGGTTCTGGTCGCCGTAGCGCTGGAGGTTGCTGGCTTGGCGATACGCCAGGGCGTCAATGTCGCCCTTGTTCAGCGCGCGCTGAGCCCAGTCGGGCAGGATATAGTCGTGGCCGCGTTCGTAATTGCGCAGCATCATGGGCGGAAACGCGCCGGGAAAACAAGCCGACGCAGCGACGGCGTGGCCGACCGGATAAGGGCCGAGGTCGGAATAGATCTGGTCGAACTGGTCCTGCGTGAATTCGAAGCGGTAGCCCGTCGAGATGTCGGTCGAATTGATAATCAGATACGGACGGCGCCCGGCTTCCAGGAGGTCTTTGTACGTCTTGCCTTCAAAGATGTCGTCGTCGAAATCGTCGGCGAGCACGTCCGTGCGCGTGTACAGCGGCGACAGCATCTTGAGGTTGTCGGGCGGCAGCAGCACGCGCTTGATGAGCGAGCCCTGGATGTTCTCGTACAGGACCTTATCGGGGAACTCGTCAAAGATGCGGCTGCCGAACAGCGTGTAGTAGGCCGCCGGCAGGCTGCCCCCGGACACCGATGAGATCAAGTCCACCTCGTCGAGCAGCGAGCGCTCCTGGCCTTCCCAGGTGATGCGCGTTTCACGCAGTTGCTCCAGCACGCCATAGGCAAACGCCGCCGCGCGCGTTCCCCCGCCCGAAAATGTCAGGATCACCAGTAAGCTGTCACTGTTGGCGCCATCCGCCTCGACGTTGCATGCGCGATACCCGTAGTCCGGATCAAACTGCTGCAGCCGGTCATTGGTGATGATAGACGTAGCACACCCGCCCAACAAGACCACGCACAACAACGCATATACAAAGGACCGCACGCGCGTCCCCGGGATATTCATGACCAATCCCCTCTCCCCTGTCGGTTCGCGCTATTATGGCATATTGATGAGGGAGATGTAACCGCGGAGGTCGCAGAGGCCCCCGCCCGCGGTGAGCCTGTTGGTTCAACAAAAAAATCCCGCACAGATTGCTCCGTACGGGCATTATCAATGCCATAGCGGCTTTACTTCTTTTCTTCGGCCTTCTTTTGTTCGGCTTTCTGCTCAGCCTTTTGCTCTTCAGCCTTCTTCTCTTCGACCTTCTTCTCGCCCTTCGCTTCGGCCTTCTTCTCGGCCTTCTCCGCTTCGGCCTTCTTCTCTTCGACCTTCTTGTCTGACTTATACTCGGCCTTCTCCGCTTCGGCCTTCTTCTCGTCGGCCTTTTTCTCGGCCTTCTCAACGGACTTCGGGCTCGCCGCCTTTTCGTCGGCAGCGCCCGCGGCAAACGCAAACGGACTGCTGATCAACGCCAACGCCACTACCAGGATAAGCATCTTCTTCATGATTGGTCCCTTTCGTTAGTTTTTGAGTTTCCCCTTACCGCCATGTAGCGCTCTAAACTCACACCCTTGAACAACCGCTGAAACATTGAAGCTATGCCCTCAGATTCCCAAAGCCGCCACACGCCCGTTGGCCTCCAGGACGAGCGAAGCTCGTCGCGTGTAAGCGTTGCAACAACAACGCGGCGAGCGTTTCTCTGCGAGCTGCGTCTACGCCGACGAGCAGCGAACTCAAACGCCCGCGCAAGGCTTTGGCCTTGCGCGGGCGTGTTTTTCTGCTTAGAGTTTGAGGTTGGACTACTTCTTCTCGTCCGCTTTCGGAGCGGCAGCTTCCGGGGCCTTCTCATCGGCTTTCGGCGCATCTGCTTTCGGAGCTACAGCCGGAGCTTTCTCGTCCGCCTTCGGTGCTACAGCCGCCGGGGCCTTTTCGTCCGCCTTCACGTCCGCTTTCGGAGCGTCAGCCGCCGGAGCCTTCTCTTCAACCTTGGCGCCATGAGTGCAGCCTTCTTTTCCACAATTGGCATACGCAAACGAACTGCACAACGCAACCGCCAATACCAGAATGAGCAACTTCTTCATGGGTCTACTTCCTTTCGTTAGTTCAAACAACCATGCTCACGGGAGGCGCCATACGCGCTCCACAGGCATTCATTCTATAGATTCACGCCGACAGGCTTTCTATGTCTGCCGTTCAAAATATTAGGAAATTATTCGCAGAGGCCGCAGCGGTATCCAGCGCGCAGGCCGTGGAAAGGCCGGTCACTTCTCACATGCAATAAACAGCCATAGGCGTACGTTGCACTAATGCTGCAAATCCGTTTCCGACTGATGAAGGAGCCAGAACCAATGGGTGCTTTTCGATTGTCTCGATCCCCCCTGCGGTCTGTGCTGTCTCTCATACTTCTGGCGGCTCTCGCCGTTTTAGGCAATTATTTAGGTCTTTCAGTTGCCTTTGGCGTTTCATTTATATTCGGAAGCATCTTTTCCATCATTGCGGTTGCCCGCTTTGGCGTCATTGCCGGCCTTTGCATTGCGGTCCTTTCGTCAAGTTACACATTCGTCCTTTGGAACCATCCCTACGCCATCATCCCTTTCTCGCTGGAGATACTGTGGGTTGGCATTGCCCTCAAACGCGGCCACACGAACATCGTGCTGATTGACGCCCTGTATTGGCTTTTGCTGGGAACACCGCAAATTCTGTTGTCTTACGGTGGCTTTATGTCTATGGGGTTGCAGTCGGCATCGATTATTATCCTCAAACAGTCAATGAACGGCATTTTCAATGCATTGATTGCCTGGATACTCCTATCATTGCTTACCATGGCCACAGGCTCCGACAAGACTGGTTTTCGGAGCCGGCTTTCGTACAGTCAACTCGTTTTCCAGGTAGCCACGTTTTTTCTGATGGTACCTTCCCTGGGCATTCTCTTGATTCAGGCGCACCGTGATGTTGCATCTCACGAAGAACAGCTTGCACAGGAGATATCACGTGAGGCAAATGAGTCTGCCAATTCCTTGGCTCAATGGATTTCCTTTCATGTGATCGCTGCACGTAGCATCGGCGAACTGGGAACAGAATATCCTTTGGAGCCTTCCGAGAAACTCCAGGAAGAGCTTGAACGCATCCACTCCCTGTTTCCTGCATTCCACACTGTATTGATTGGAGACGCCTCGGGCACCACTATCGCCTTTCATCCGCCGGTAAACGAACGTGGCGAGGCCAGCATCGGTATCAATTTGGCCGACCGTGCATGGTTCAAGGAGATGAAAGATTCACTGTGTCCGACAATTTCCGATGTCTTTATGGGACAGCTGGGTGTCTTTGCGCCAATGTGCACCATTAGTGTGCCAATTGTCAGAGAAGGACACCTTTTCTGTTTCGGTCTGGGCGCGGTCAATCTTGATCAGTTAAAAAGCACAATGCTGGAGGAAGCGTCTCGTGAGAGCAAAATTTTCACCATCCTTGACCGCAAAGGGGATGTCGTTTTAAGTACCGACGAATCAAAACAGCCCCTTGCCAAGGAAGAGGATATCAGCACGAATCAGGTCGTCTCGCGGTCCAGTGGTGTCAATCTTGTCATCCCTGGACGCACAAAACAAATTAGTACAATGGAATCCTGGAGAGGCGCGTATTATTTTATGCGGCTGCCCATTCCCGGTACACCCTGGACCATGCAGGTTGAGTATCCCATGGCCCCACTACAGGAGCATCTCTTTCGGTCAGCCATCTGGAGCTTGTCTGTCGTGGCCCTGTTTTTTAGCGCCATGATTGTGCTGGCGGCCTTCATCAGCAAACTGCTGGCGGCTCCCATCTTCTCGCTGGTCCGTGTCTCCCAAAACCTACCCGCCAAAATAGAAAACCATGAACGAATCGATTGGCCACGCTCCTCTTTTATTGAATTAGCCGAACTCATCACCAATTTCAGGCAGGCCTCCGACACAATCGATCATAGTTTTTCTCAACTCCGCGAATACAATGTGAAACTTGAAGACGCGGTGCGAGAGCGTACCGCCGAACTGGCGACGGAACGACAACGCCTGGCCAACATCCTTGAGGGAACCAATGTCGGCACGTGGGAGTGGAACGTCCAGACCGGCGAAGCCATATTTAATGAGCGGTGGGCGGAAATTATCGGCTATACCATAGATGAACTCGCACCGCTTTCCGTTGACACATGGATAAACTTCGCCCATCCCGACGATCTTTCTGCCTCGAATGAACTCCTGGAAAAACATTTCCGGCATGAGTTGCCCTACTATGAGTGCGAGGCGCGCATGTGCCACAAGAACGGCGATTGGGTCTGGGTGTTAGACCGCGGAAAAGTAGCGACTTGGACGGACGATGGCAAGCCGCTGATGATGTCCGGCACCCACCAGGACATCACCGCCCGCAAGCAGGCCGAGGAAAATCAGAAGACGCTTGTCGACAATCTGGCCCGGTCCAACCGCGATCTCCAGCAGTTCGCCTACGTGGCGTCGCATGATCTTCAGGAACCGTTGCGCCAGGTGACCTCGTTTGCTCAGTTGCTGACCGATCGGTACGGCGATCAGCTTGATGAAAATGCCCAGGAGTACCTGGGCTTTGTGGTGGATGGCTCCAAACGCATGCACAGCCTCATCTTTGATTTGCTGCAGTATTCGCGCGCGGACTCTGCCGGACGCACCCTCGAGCCGGTCCCCCTCAACGATGTGCTCGCGCAGAGCGTCCACAACCTGTCCGTGGCCATCGAAGAAAGTCAGGCCACGATTACCCACGATGACCTGCCGATCGTGCATGCCGACAAATCGCAACTGGTGCAGGTCCTGCAAAACCTGCTCAGCAACGCCATCAAGTTTCGCGGAGAAGACCCGCCCATCATCCACGTCGGCGTCGAACGCAAAGGCAGAGAATGGCTGTTCAGCGTACACGACAACGGCATCGGGTTCCCCCAGGAACAGGCCGACAAAATCTTCCAGCTCTTCCAACGCCTCCACACCCGCCAACATTACGAAGGCACAGGCCTCGGACTCGCCATCTGCAAACGCGTAATCGAACGACAAGGCGGTCGGATGTACGCCCAGTCCGAACCCGGCAAAGGCGCCACTTTCTACTTCACCCTCCCAGCCAGCGGAATGTGACAAACATTATAGCGGACGAACGACCAGCGCACGAGCGAAGCGGCTTCGTCGTATAAGCGAAGCGACGGGAACGCCAATCTCCCGATTGGCACAGATAAAAAAGAGGGACCACGAACCACACCAACCACACGAACACTCGCAGGAACGGCTGGACGAGCGAAGCTCGTCGTGTAAGCGCTACGAAGTAGCGCGACGTCGTGTAAGTGTTGCGAAGCAACACGGCGGCCTGGACGAGCGAAGCTCGTCGTGTAAGCGTTGCGGAGCAACGCGGCGGCCTGGACGAGCGAAGCTCGTCGTGTAAGTGTTGCGACAGCAACGCGGCGGCCTGGACGAGCGGAAGCTCGTCGTGTAAGCGTTGCGAAGCAACGCGGCGGCCTGGACGAGCGGAAGCTCGTCGTGTAAGCGTTGCGGAGCAACGCGGCGGCCTGGACGAGCGAAGCTCGTCGTGTAAGCGTTGCGAAGCAACGCGGCGGCCTGGACGAGCGAAGCTCGTCGTGTAAGTGTTGCGGAGCAACGCGGCGGCCTGGACGAGCGAAGCTCGTCGTGTAAGTGTTGCGAAGCAACACGGCGGCCTGAAAGGTCGCTGACATGATAGCCCAGGGTGTAGGAGCGCAACGCGCGACAAGCCCTGGGTCACAAGCCCCCAAGAGATGCAGCTCTGAAGGAGCGTAACAACCTGCTCTCGAAGCCGGCGACGTGTCGCCTCAGCAAGAGCGGTCTCGTGCGACCGCACTCCAGATCGGGCCGATGTACCATCGGCGCAATGTGCCAGTTGATGAAACTGCGGGAAATGACTATGATTATATGACACACTAGGATTGATGGAAATGCCGACACTTCGGGTAAACATAGCGCCGCGGATGCTGCGCTGGGCGCGGGAGCGCGCGGGGAAATCGTTCGACGACTTCGCGGACAAGTTCCCGAAACTCTGGGCTTGGGAACTTGGCGAGGCGCAGCCTACGCTCAAGCAGGTTGAGGCGTTCGCCAAGGCCACCTACGCGCCGCTCGGCTATCTCTTTTTATCCGAACCGCCGGTCGAGCAAGTCCCCATCCCGGACTTTCGGACAATGGGTGCGGACGAACGACCAGCGGGAGTTCGTCGTGTAAGCGGTGCGGCAGCAACGCGACAGCCGAGTCCCAACCTTCTTGATACCGTCTACGTCTGCCAGCAACGTCAGGCGTGGTACCAGGAATATGCGCGCATCAACGGTGAACCACAACGCGATTTCGTGGGTTCGGTGACCCTATCGGACAGCGTGGAATCGGTGGCAGACAAGATGCGCCATGCGCTCAAGTTTGATTTGGACCAAAGGCGCGCCTTCCCAACCTGGACCGATGCCCTCCGCCACTTCATCTCTCAGGCGGATGAATTGGGCGTCCTCGTCATGTGCAGCGGGGTGGTACGTAACAACACACATCGTCCGCTGGATCCCGAGGAGTTTCGCGGGTTCGCGCTCGCGGACTCGCTCGCGCCGCTTGTCTTCATCAACGGAGCCGACACGAAAGCGGCCCAGATGTTCACGCTTGCGCATGAGCTGGCCCATATCTGGCTGGGCCAATCGGCCCTTTCCGACGCCGCAGCATTCGCCGTCCCTGACCATAGAATCGAGGCGTGGTGCAACCGAGTTGCCGCCGAACTCCTCGCGCCCCTACAAATGGTCCAGGATGAGTTTCATCCCGAGACGCCCTTGGATGATGAGCTAACGCGTCTGGCCCGTCGCTTCAAGGTCAGCAGTCTCGTCATTCTGAGGCGGCTTCGCGATGCCGGCGGAATAACGGCTGACGAGTATTACGATGCCTATCACGGAGAACTCGAACGCATAGCCGCCCGGCCCAAAGGTAAAGGCGGCGACTTCTATCTCACACAGTCCTCGCGCGTGAGTAGACGTTTTGGGCGCGCCCTTGTCGCCAGCACGCTTGAAGGCAATACGCTATACCGCGACGCATTCCAGATGCTGGGCGTTGCGAAAATAGGAACCTTCAATGAAATGGGCCGACAACTTGGATTTTACATGTGATGGCCTACCTGCTGGATACCAATATATTCATCGAAGCCAAGAATCGATACTACGGCTTTGATTTCTGTCCAGCATTTTGGGAATGGCTTGATGTCCAGAATAAGGCGGGAAACGTCTTCAGCATTGAACAGATAGGCGACGAACTCGAGGCGGGTGACGATGAGTTGTCCCAATGGGCAAAGGAACGCAGCTCCGCTTTCTTTTTGCATGCGGACGCCACCATTCTCCCCGCTCTCACAACCGTCAGCAATTGGGTAACCAGTCAGCAATATGCACCCGCTGCCATCAGTACGTTCTTGCAGGTGGCCGACTATTATCTCGTAGCCCACGCTCTCGCCCACGGCCACACAGTCGTAACGCATGAAATACCATCTGACGGATTCAGAAAAGTAAAGATTCCAAATCCCTGCATCGCCTTAGGCATTCGATGCATCAATCCATATCAGATGCTGCGAAGTGAACGAGCTCGGTTTGTTTTGGAAAGCGCGCATAGAGAGAGCTAAGGTGGATGGGTAATGATCGATCCCCAAAGGAGCACCAAGCAATAGATCATTTTTGACAATAAGGAATGAGATGCCCGCCCAAGAACATGAAGTATTTTTGCCACCCAAAGATCCAGACACGCCAATATGGCGATATATGGACTTTACAAAGTTCGTATCAATGCTGGAAAACAAAGGACTGTTTTTCTCACGGTCTGACAAGCTAGGAGATCCGTTTGAGGGATCTTTTTCGCGAGGTAATGAGAGACTGCGCCCCCTAATTTATAAGGAACAACCGTTCCCATCTAAACAGATGTCTCAGTTCATGCGTTGGATTAGGAAGTGGGCTTTTATCAATTGCTGGCATATGAACGCTCATGAGTCCGCAGCCATGTGGAAATTGTACGCAAGAACCAAAGAGGCAATAGCAATTAGGTCGACCTACAAACAATTGAAAGAATGTATCGATAATGATTGCTTTCTCGGTGTCGTTCACTATATCGACTACGAGTCCGCATGGTTGCCCGAGGGGAACGCTTTATATCCGTATGTCCACAAGCATCTTTCGTTTGCGCACGAACAAGAATTGAGAGCCGTTATTCTAAAGCCGCCAACAAACGACAATGGAATGGACTACTCTAAGAAACCTCCCGGGGGCGTGTGGAAATCGGTCGATACCGATGAATTAATCAACGCGATATATGTAGCTCCAATGTCTCCTTCATGGTACCGGGAACTTGTGGAGCAAGTGCTTAGGCGGTACGGGATATCAAAAACAGTAATTCAGTCTTCCTTGGATCATGAGCCTTTTTTCTGATCTTTGGGAAACGAGTTATGATTGGCCATGAAGCGGCGACTGTAGCAATGGACAATTGAGCAAATTAAATGCTGAATTTCCTGATATGATTATCTGAAGCCTTCACATTTGATTGGGACATTAACATGCGCGAATCTAAACTATTCGCATACGTAGACGAATCTGGAACAAATGAGCTGGATACTAGCAAGTCCGGGGTTTCGAATCTTTTTATATGTGTGGCAGTCCTTGTGGATGATGATGAACGCCTGGCGACCGATTCAGGCATGGAGCAACTCAGCCTTGCGTTGTGCGGTGGGGCGGAAATAGGGAGCAAAAGAATTGGGGGGAACCATGACCGCCGCATGAAGTTCTTACAGGGCGTAGAGAAGTTATCATTCTCATACTATGCGCTGGTGGTAAATAAAGATCGACTCGCCAAGGATTCGGGTCTTCAGTTCAAGGCATCGTTCTACAAATTTATGAACAGAATGCTCTACCGTAGACTGGCCAGCGGGAGTCTGAACCTGCATATTGTGGCCGACACTTACGGCGGCAAAGACTTCATGGATAGTTTTCAGATGTACCTTGATCAAAGGGGACTGCCAGATCTTTTTAGTAAGTTTACGCATGAGTTTGCGCTGAGTGAAAACAGCCGCATCGTTCAGCTCGCTGATTTGATTGCTGGCACCTTGAGTTATTGCTTTGACGAAGAAAAGAGAGGACCTCATTCGAAAGATTTTCGCAAAGCACTCAGGGCAAAAGAGATCAGTATTGAATCATGGCCATTGCAGTACGCATGGCCGTCGCTTCCTGCATGTCCACAGGATTCCACTGTGGATAAGGTCCTCTGGAAAATGCTGAGTAGGCGCGCTCACGAGTTTATTAATGAGCATGAAGAGAGTCCCAACGATGACAAACGGATGCAGGCAGCCACACTCAAGAAACTTCTTTTTGCCCGTATTTTTGAAGATGGTACCGATCAGGCACTTTTCTCTGATGAGCTTATCACATGGCTTCAGGAGGAAGGTTTCGAGAAGCTATCGAAACAGCCTTTTACAAACCGGGTGATTGGGAAACTGCGGGACGCAGGTATAATTTTGGCAGGTAGCAATGACGGCTATCGGCTTGCCCTAACATCTCGTGACATTGAGGACTATATCCGCCATGATAAGAGCATCATCGAACCGATGCTCCGCCGATTGCTCATAGCGCGAGATGCAGTTAAGAATGAGACAAAGAATACGCACGATATTCTGGAAACCTTAGAACACAAAGGACTATGTAGTCTGGTCAATCAGTTTAGAGACAGCAGCATTGAAATGAACGCAATGAGGTCTGTCGATGAATGAGTCTAGGAATGGTGAGGCCACTTGAAAGAGAGGCTCAGCAAAGGACAATCACGAAAGATCCGGATCAAATTCCAAGCACTTGTATCCATCATCATTAGTGCCCGTCAACCTCACTGTCAGCGGGACTTTTCGCAAGAAGGTCTTCTCTTCTCGGCAAAATGATGTACGTGTTGGATCAGATATGGATTTGTGTTTTCCCTCAGCGGTAGGAATAAATCTCTTTCCGAAGAATAGCGAATCGTACACATAGCCGCTTACGACAACATCAAATTCTGTATCCACATTAATCCACGCTGCGTCCACAAATTCATTTCCAGCATCTGTACTAGCACCAGGCAGATACATCACGTCTCCAACGCCTTGTACTTTACAGTCAAGAATCTTATCAACAGACAATCCCGCTGATAAGGTGTCTTCAGTACTCTTAGGGAAGAGAGGATGACGTCCTGTAATAATCCATTCGTCAATTTCAGCATGGTTCTTGATGTACATTGATAATTCTGAAAGATGTGACTTAAGACAAAAACCGATCTCAGCCTCCTTGCGCCTTCTCCATTCCTGATCCGCTTCATCGGCTTCTTCATTTAGCTTTGAAATTACATCCTCAACTTTTGCACATATGATAAGATTTAAGCCTTCGCGATGAAGCCGGTCCGGCACGCCGGTAAAATCACCGTCTGAAGTTAGGAGAATGGCTTCACTAATTCCATGCTCCTTCATATGTGATTTAACAGTCTCAAGAATAACTGCGTCTTTGAATCCCCTACCTTTTTCTTTGAACGGAACCTCATGCTTTACCGCTCTATTGATCAAATCAAGAACATCCATGTCTCTTGGAGTTGGTATGAAGCAGAGCTCGTTTGATTTGACGAACTCAAGCGCCCGCAGTTTCACGGGTTCCTTCAATTCAGCAAAATCTGCATCTCTGTTCGTTTCATGTCCCATTAATCGGTTCAACTCTCTATTGCATTCATGAATTTTGTCAAGACACCTCTTGGTATCACGCAGTCTGGCTTCCACAAATTCACGAACAGCAATTTCCGGAACAAAAATACCAACGTCGAGCTTTGCTGCTTCGATTTTGAGGGTACCTATGCCCGTGCCAGCAATCAGCGGGTTAGCATCAATATAAATTGCTTCGGTAGCCATTGTTAAAGGATCCTGCCCTTACTTCACCACCAAGTTCACCATCTTGCCGGGGACGTAGATTTCTTTTACTAGGGTTTTGCCTTCTAGTTGCTGTTGGACCTTTGGGTCTGCCTTGGCCATTTCTAGGACTGTGTCTTTGTTGGCGTCTTTGGGGACGGTTACTACTGCTCTTAACTTGCCGTTGACTTGGACGGGGATGTCCAGGGTGTCTTCGACTAGTAGGCTTTCGTCGTAGGTGGGCCAGGGTTCGTACGCGAGCGTGTCTGTGTGGCCGAGGCGGTGCCAGATTTCTTCGGCTATGTGGGGGGC
>Ga0116193_1003536_pt1 | contig 11215 bp, 10 predicted proteins | sample AD_UKC115_MetaG_FD_89892 | JGI IMG/M metagenome (GOLD analysis project Ga0116193, IMG submission 89892) | Active sludge microbial communities of municipal wastewater-treating anaerobic digesters from Hong Kong - AD_UKC115_MetaG | ecosystem: Engineered > Bioreactor > Anaerobic > Digestate...
CCAGCATGGCGAGCAGCAGGTGCTCGACCGTGATGAACTCATGGCGCTTTTGCCGGGCATCGACAAACGCCATGTGCAGACTGACTTCCAACTCTTGCGCGATCATTGACTACTGCCTTCACTGCCGGCGCTTCGCCGGCTCGTACCCGCGGCTGCACCATAGCAGCTTGTGCGGGATCACCCTGCGAGTTGCATGCCACGGGCGAATGCCCGACGACCGCAAGCTATTCAGGCTCCATCGTACACTGAAGCGGATGCTGGTGTTGCGACGCGAGGTCGACCACCTGAGCCACTTTGGTGTCCGCAACTTCTCTCGTAAACACGCCACAGGTGCCCATGCCCGAACGATGCACCTGCAACATGACGTGCGTCGCCTGTTCGCGCGTCATCGCGAACACCTGTTGCAACACGCCAACCACGAAATCCATCGGTGTGTAGTCGTCGTTGAGCAGCAACACGCGATACATCGGTGGCGGCTTGACGTCGACGCGCTCGGCTTCGAGCACCGAATCGTCATGGGGGCGGTTGTGATGAACGGCCATACGAAACTGGGGTTTACCGGCAAATGTCGGTCACAAAATCACGATTTCAAGAGCATACGGTATGCCAGTGTGTAGCGGCCGGGCATCCGGCTCGCGGCAGGCTGGCTACGTCCGGCAGTAACTCTGGCAAACGCCGCCATGAAACCTGACTATTAGCTGACCAGACAGCAAAAAGTTGCGTCTGACGATCTCATTGCCACAATCTGCTTTATCCCCTTGACGATCAGGGTTGCATGACTGTACAACACCCGCCGAAGCGCCAGTTCGGGGCCGAGACGGCCGTCTAACGACGCACGGCGCGGCAGCGAGTCCGCCGAGAAAACTTACAAATCCAGGTAGTGCAGGGAGTGTTTATGACAACAGGTACGGTGAAGTGGTTTAACGATGCCAAGGGCTTTGGCTTCATCAAACCCGATGACGGCTCGGATGACGTGTTTGCGCACTTTTCCGCGATTCAGATGGATGGTTTCCGCTCCTTGAAAGAAGGACAGAAGGTTTCCTTCGAAGTTGTTGCCGGCCCGAAAGGCAAGCAGGCATCGAACATCCAGAACCCGCAGTAAGCCACCGCCCCGTCATGCGGGGTTGAGGTCAAAGGTAACTGCGTCAATAAAAAAGGGCCTCGATGGCCCTTTTTTATTGCGTCACGCCTGGCATTGGCGCGAACGAGGCAGCGGCCTGGACCGCCCTAGGCGGCCGCACCGCCGAGGATCGAGTTCAGGGTTTTGCTGGGACGCATGATTGCCTCAACCTTGGCGACGTCAGCCCAGTAATAGCCATCAATGTCAGCCGGCTTGCCCTGCACTGCGGCGAACTCGCCCACGATAGTCTTCTCGTTATCGGCAAGCGCCTTTGCCAGCGGCGCAAAATGCTCGGCAAGCGCTTTGTCTTCCGTCTGCGCGGCCAGCTCCTGCGCCCAGTACATCGCCAGGTAGAACTGACTGCCGCGGTTATCGAGTTGGCCCGTCTTCGGGCTCGGGCTCTTGTTGTTGTCAAGCAGTTTGCCGGTGGCAGCATCAAGCGTCTTCGCCAGCAATTGTGCGCGGGCGTTCTTGTTCTTGATGCCGAGATCTTCCAGGCTCACTGCCAGCGCAAGGAATTCACCCAGCGAATCCCAGCGGAGGTGGTTTTCCTCAACCAGCTGCTGCACGTGTTTCGGCGCTGAGCCGCCTGCGCCCGTCTCGTACATGCCGCCACCGGCCATGAGCGGCACGATGGAGAGCATTTTCGCGGATGTACCGAGCTCCATGATCGGGAACAGGTCGGTGAGGTAGTCGCGCAGGATGTTGCCGGTGGCGCTGATGGTGTCCATGCCACGGATGACTCGCTCCAGCGTGTAGCGCATCGCGCGCGTCTGGCTCATGATCTGGATATCGAGGCCGTTCGTGTCGTGCTCGTGCAGGTACATCTTGACCTTGCGGATGAGCTGCGCCTCATGCGGGCGATAGCTGTCCAGCCAGAACACCACGGGCATGCCGGACGCACGCGCACGGTTGACGGCGAGCTTCACCCAGTCACGAATCGCTGCGTCCTTCACCTGACACATGCGCCAGATGTCGCCCTCTTCCACGTTCTGGCTCATCAGCACTTCGCCGGTTTCGAGGTCGGTGATGTTGGCAACGCCATCTTCCGGAATCTCGAAGGTCTTGTCGTGCGAGCCGTACTCTTCGGCCTGTTGCGCCATCAGGCCCACGTTGGGCACGGTGCCCATGGTCTTCGGGTCGAACGCGCCGTGCCATTTGCAGAAGTTGATGATCTCCTGATAAATGCGGGCAAAGGTCGATTCCGGCATCACGGCCTTCACGTCCTTCAGGCGGCCATCAGCGCCGTACATCTTGCCGCCGTTACGGATCATCGCCGGCATTGAAGCGTCGACGATCACGTCGTTCGGCGAATGGAAGTTGGTAATACCCTTGGCCGAGTCAACCATCGCCAGCTCCGGACGATGCTCGTGGCAGGCGTGCAGATCACGCTTGATCTCGTCCTGCTTGCTCTGCGGCAGCGAGGCGATCTTGGTGTACAGATCAACCATGCCGTTGTTGACGTTGATGCCCAGCTCCTTGAACAGGGCGCCATGCTTCTCAAAGGCCTCACGGTAGAAGATCTTGACGCAATGGCCGAACACGATCGGGTGCGACACCTTCATCATGGTCGCCTTCACGTGCAGCGAGAACATGACGCCCGTCTTGCGCGCGTCCTCGATTTCCTTCTCGTAGAAAGCGAGCAGCGCCTTCTTGCTCATGAACATGCTGTCGATCACCTCGCGGTCAAGCAGCGAAATCTTCGGCTTCAGCACAATGGTCTTGCCGCTCTTGGTGATCAGCTCCATCTTGACGTCACGCGCACGGTCGAGCGTCAACGACTTTTCACCGTGGTAGAAATCCCCGTGATGCATGTGCGACACGTGCGAGCGCGACGCCTGGCTCCACTCTGCCATGCTGTGCGGGTTTTTGCGGGCGTATTCCTTGACCGCCTTCGGCGCGCGACGGTCTGAATTGCCTTCTCGCAGCACCGGGTTCACAGCGCTACCCGTGCAGCGGTTGTAGCGCGCACGAATTTCCTTTTCTTCGTCGGTCTTCGGCGTTTCCGGGAAGTCCGGAATTTTGTAGCCCTTGCCCTGCAGCTCCTTGATGGCGGCCTTGAGCTGCGCCACCGACGCGCTAATGTTGGGCAGCTTGATGATGTTGGCTTCAGGGCGCAAGGTCAGCTTGCCGAGGTCGGCAAGCGTATTCGGCAAACGCTGCTCTGGCGTCAGGTGATCCGGGAATTCGCCAAGAATGCGCGCAGCAACCGAAATATCCGCGGTATCGACGTTGATGCCTGCCGGAGCGGTAAAGGTGCGGATGATCGGCAGAAAGGCACGGGTTGCGAGCAGTGGCGCCTCGTCGGTGAGCGTGTAGATGATGGTGGGCTGCGCTGTACTCATTACGGTCCTTCTGATGTCCTGTTTGCCTGGATGTGCATTGTTGCCATCGGCGCCGCCAGCGGCCCACAGGTAGCGGACCGTTTCGAACGCCGATCAACTGGATAGTTTGCCTCATTTCGCTTGCGCGGGTCTGACCGCGCGCCAAAATCGCACGTCCGACTCGAGGCCAAACCAAGATGCTATCCGGACGCCGCCGTTACCGCCAGACGGGTCGGGACCAGGGCGAGGCCGATCAGAACCCTTCGAGCACGACCTTGCCGCGGGTGCGGCCGCTTTCGATCAGGCTATGCGCACGCCGCAGATTCCCGGCGTTGATCGCCCCGAAATGCTCGCCCAGGGTGGTACGCAGCGTTCCCGCATCGATCAAGCGGGCGACTTCGGTCAGCAGCGCATGCTGCGCGACCATGTCGGCGGTCTGGAACAGCGACCGCGTGAACATCAGCTCCCAGTGCAGCGACACCGACTTGCGCTTGAGCAGACCGATATCGATGCTGCCCGGTACCGGGTCGTCGATCAGGCCGAAGCGGCCTTGCGGCGCGATCATTTCGGCGATCTGCGGGAAGTGCTCGCCAGTTTGGGTCAGACTGATTACGTAATCCGGCGCGGCGAGGCCCGCGACCTTGATCTCGGCTGCGATTGGCTTCGAATGGTCGATGACATGATGGGCGCCGAGACTTAGCACCCAGTCCGCCGTCTCAGGACGCGAGGCGGTGCCGATCACCGTGAGACCGGTGAGCCGCCGGGCCAGCTGAACGAGGATCGAGCCGACGCCGCCGGCGGCACCGATCACCAGCAGCGAGCCGCGCTCCGGCGCCGGCGCACGCGCGACACGCAGCCGGTCGAACAGCATCTCCCATGCGGTAATCGCTGTTAGCGGCAACGCCGCCGCCTCGGCATCCGACAGGCTTGCCGGCGCCTTCGCCACAATGCGCTCGTCGACCAGATGCAGCTCGCTGTTGGCGCCCGGACGGTTGATGGCACCCGCGTACCAGACACGGTCGCCCGCCTTGAACGAGGTGACTTCGGAACCGACCGCCTCGACGATACCGACGGCATCCCACCCCAGTACCTTCCACTGGCCCGCTTCCGGCGCGACACCCTGGCGTATCTTGGTGTCGACCGGGTTCACGGCGATGGCTTTGACGCGCACCAGCAGGTCGCGGCCGATCGGGACAGGCGCGGGCAACTCGATGTCCTGCAGCGCGAGCGGATCGTTGATGGGAAGTGCGTGTTGGTAGGCGATGGCTTTCATAGCAAGGTCGATTCGTCTGCAAAATCGAATGGAATTGATTGAGGAAACAAGTATTGCGACAGTACCGCCCTCGACAAAGCCCGTGGCCACGAATTCATTTTCAAATAAAATGGAATAATGACGCGCCTCGCCGACCTCGAATTGCTGCTGCGCACAGCTGAACTCGGCAGCCTCACGGCCGCGGCGCGCGCACTCGACTGGTCGCCGGCCGCCGCGAGCGCCGCCGTCAAGCGAATGGAGGCCGACTGGGGTGCACCGGTGTTCGTGCGCAGCACGCGCAGCCTGCGCCTGTCGCCCGAGGGCGAGCGCATGCTCCCGCACGTTCGAGCGGCGCTCGATTCGATGACCGCCGCTCGCGCCGCTGCTGGCAATACCCGCACTGCACTTGCGGGCGAGTTGCAGATCGCCTTGCCGTCCGACCTCGGCCGCCATGTCGTGCTGCCCTGGCTCGACGCCTTTCAGCGCGAGCATCCAGCACTCGCCTTGCGCCTGCACCTGTCCGACCGCAACAGCGACTTGCTGCGCGCCCCGATCGATGTTGCGCTTCGTTACGGCGAGCCGCCGAGCAGTGCGCAGGTCGCGCTGCCGCTCGTACCCGGCAATCGCCGCGTGCTGGTAGCCGCGCCGGACTATGTCGCGCGCCACGGCATCCCCGCAACCCCGGCCGCGCTCGAACAGCGTGAGGCGCTGCGCTTCATGCTCGGTGACCGCCTGCCGGCAGCGTGGAAATTGCAAATCAATGGTGAATGGACCAGCATCGATATCCGCGGCAGCCGCAGCAGCAACGACGGTGAGGTCGTCAAGCGGTGGGCCGTCGCCGGGCTCGGCATCGCCTACAAGTCGTGGCTCGACGTCGCCGCCGAGATCGCTACCGGCGAGCTGCTGCACATCAATGCGCACTGGGGCGGCGAGCCGGCACCGCTCAACCTCGTGGTAACCGGCCGCAAGCAGCTCAACGTCGCAGTGCGCGCGCTGCACGCTCATCTGCTGCGAGAGTTCGCGCTGCTGCAGCCGCTGCCCACCCTCGTTCAAGCGTTGGTCCCGACCGCCACGCAGCGGGCTGGCGCCGCGAAGCGTTAGCCTGTATCGTCTTTCCGATCATTCCAACTTACCGCATCCTGCCGAAATGACTTCCTTTGCTGACCTCCTCCAGAAAGACCGCGCTGGCATCGATACGCTGATTGCGCGGCTGCCGAAAGCCGAACTGCACCTGCACATCGAAGGCTCGCTTGAGCCCGAGATGATGTTTGCCAAGGCGCAGAAACATGGCATCACGCTCCCCTACGCCAGTGTGGAGGCCGTGCGCGCCGCCTACAACTTTGGCAACCTGCAGGAGTTCCTTGATCTCTATTACGCCGGTGCCGACGTGCTGCGCGACCAGGAGGATTTTTACGACCTGACCTGGGCCTATCTGCAACGTGCCAAGGCCGACGGCGTGGTGCACGCGGAAATCTTCTTCGACCCGCAGACGCACACCGCACGCGGCATCGCTCCGGAAGTTTTCGTCGAAGGCATCGTCCAGGCGCTGCACGACGGCGAGGCAGAGCTTGGCATCACATGGCGGCTTATCCCGAACTTTCTGCGTCACCTCACCGAGCAGGATGCCATCGACACCCTCGCCGAGCTGGAACCCTACATGGGCAACTTTCACGGCTTCGGGCTCGATTCCAGCGAGGTCGGTCATCCGCCGTCGAAATTCCAGCGGGTGTTTGCCGAAATCCGCTCGCGCGGCCTGCCGGTGGTGGCGCACGCCGGCGAGGAAGGCCCACCGGAATACATCATCGAAGCGCTCGACATCCTGCATGTGGCCCGCATCGATCACGGCATCCGCTCAATCAACGACCCGGCGCTGGTGTCACGCCTCGCCCGCGCGCAAATGCCGCTGACTGTGTGCCCGCTTTCGAACGTGAAGCTCTGCGCTGTGCCGTCAATGCAGGCGCATCCGATCAAGAAGCTGATGGACGCCGGTGTGCTGGTCACCATCAATTCCGACGACCCGGCCTACTTCGGCGGCTACGTCGGCGAGAACTACCGCGCCACCGCCAAGGCCCTCGACCTCACCGCCGACGACCTGAAAAAGCTGGCCGCGAACAGCATTCGCGCCAGCTGGTTGCACGAAGTGCAGAAGGCGCGGCATCTGACGGTGATTGACGGGCTTTGACGGCTAGCGGCGGATTGCATACCGCCCATCGCGGTCTCGCGTAATTTGCACGTCCTGCGCAAACTTCGTGGCATCCTCGATTCGAAGTCCCCACGCGGAATATCGGGCCGAAATGCTCGCGATGTCCGCCGTCGCCCACGCGCCTCGGCGGGTTCGCAACAATGCCCACGCCACTGCAGGCAACACCACGCCAAACGTAGAGACATAGACGCCAATCGCGGGTATCGCGTAATTCAGTTTTCCTGCCACAAAGTCCGCAGCCATCAGCCCTAGCCCCATGACTATCGGGGTAAAAAACATGGCTAACAACGGCAACAACTCAACGGGTTTTCTCGTATTGCCCGGCGGCCACAATGCCGAAATCACGTACGCCGTGTATGCGGTGCCGTGCACAATCAACACCAGCAGGATCGTCGGCCACACGTAGACCTCGGCAACGGTAGGCGTGCCAGCGTTGCGCCAAGCCGCAAATTGCCACTCGGGGAACAGCGCTGCTTTGAAGAGCGTGAGGACGATCCCAAGCGCAACGGCGCATGCGATGCTGATGCGCAGCCGTTGCATCCAGGCCGCCACGAGCAATTCTCCCCAGCGGCCTCGCGATACGCCGACTGGCAGCAACCATAACGGCGCCAGGCTCACCGGTCCCGGCACCACAAACGGGAACACTATCATGCCGAGCACCATGTTGACCGCATATCCCCAATTCGACGGCGAGAAAATTGGCAGGAACGCGATGGCGAATGCAAGCATCAACACTGCGATCCAGTTGCGCGTGAACTGGCTCTCCTGACTGATCGCTGCAAGCGCGATTACCCGCTTGCGCATGGGCGCGTGCAGTGCTCTGCGGAGTCGCCACGCACGCCAGCGCTCCATCCATTGGCGCATACCCTTTGGCGGTACATCGGGAAGCACCATGTAGACGCTTTCGTCGAGCATCCGCGTGCGCTTCGGCGCCTCGCCGCTGAGGCGCTGATAGAGCCACGGCACGCCCATGAAAGCGACAGCGACGGCCACGGGCCACCACCACATTCGCAAGCTCGTCTGCATTGAGAACATGTAGGCCGGCGCCCAGACGAAGTTGAGCGGCGCACGCAGTTTCGATGCGCCGAACCAGATGAATGCGCCAGCGCCGAACAGGTAAAGCAACCAGGCGCGCCACTCATACGACTGCACGCTGTTGATGGCTATCAAAGTATCCGGCGGCGTGCGATCCGCCACAACCACGTATATCTGCAGGTACATGGCAGCGAGCATCGCCAGCGCTGCGAGCGCTGCGATTCGCTGCAGCAGCGCACCCAGCCGCCATTCGGCGCCGGGCATCAGGTGCAGCATTGGATGCAAACGGCATTGCGCGTACAAATGCGCCGCAGCGAGTGGCAGCGCAAGAAAGCAGGCCACCGCAAACATTTTGGCCATGCCGATGTACAGCATCGGCCTTGACAGCGGATACACGGGCTGTGTTGCCACAAATACCAGTGCGCCGACGACACACGCCATCGCGGCGACGAACATCCACACCAGGCTGCGCCCGCCCATCAGAGCGAATGCAAAGCGCCAGAGCTGCAGTTCCGAGTCGCGCTTGAGTACCACGGCGGTCACCCGTTCAACGCAACAAAGAGGTCGCTCAGCCCGAGCGAGCGGCGCATCGCGGTGGGTGGCAAGGCCTTCACATCGAAACTGCGCTCGTCCACCACCAGCCGCCACGTACCGTCCTCCGCGTCGCGCTTGCTGCGCAGCAAACCCGGCTGGCTGGCAGGTAGCACAGGGGTAATGACTTCACGCATGTGTTCCGCCAGTTCGTCGCGGGTGCCGAACAGCTGCACGCGCCCTGCGTCGAGGAACAGCAGATGAGTGACCACGCGCTCCAGATCTTCGAGCAGGTGACTGGAAATGATGGTCGTTGCGGAACTCTGACTCAAGGTCTCGTGCTCGAACAGCAGGCGCAAAAAGTCGCGGCGACCAATCGGGTCGAGGCTGGCGACCGGCTCGTCGAAGATCAGCAGGTCTGGCCGGTGTTGCATCGCCAGCACGATGGCGAGACGTTGCCGCTCGCCGGGCGACAGCTTGCCCACGCGCATGTCTTCAGGCAGATCAAGCCGCGCCGACAACTCCTGCGTGTGCCGTTCGGACCACGATGGGTACAACTGCCCAAACAGTGCCAGTTGCTCGCGAACCTTCAGCCAGTTGTAAAGCTCGGGCGATTGCGCCACATAGCCCAACCGAACGCGCACCTCGTCGGTCAATTGCCGGCTGTCGCAGCCCATCAGCCGGGCAACCCCCGTTGCCGGCGGCAACAAGCCCAGCAGTGCACGCAGGAGCGTGGTTTTGCCCGCACCGTTGCGTCCGACCAGCCCCAGCACCGAGCCCGGCGCGAGCGCGAAACTGATGTCGTCAAGCACAGTGACGGGGCCATAGCGGACGCACAGGTGATTGGCTTCAACCGCGAGGCCGGGCACGCCGTTTGCCACCTGATCAACGGTGGATGTTGCTTCATTCATGCGGTGTCTCCTGCCCGTCGCCACCGGGCGCTGATGATGCGAGTGTTCGTTGAAACGCCGCGAGCGCGTCGTCGGCGCTGATGCCGAGCTGGCGGCTGACGCGGGCTGCGTGATCCAATGCTGGCTGCAGCAGAGCGAGGCGATCGGTGCCGCCCGAAGTTGCGGGGACACGCACGCGCATCCCCATGCCCCGCCGCCGCTCCAGTAGCCCCTGCGTCTCCAGCAGCGAATACGCCTTCGACACCGTCATCGGGTTGATCACATAGTCCTGCGCGACGGCGCGGACCGATGGCAGGTCGTCACCGTCGTGCAACGCACCCGCAGCAACGGCGCGGGTCACCTGCTCGACGATTTGTCGATAAAGCGGCGTGGCGGACGAGGGTTGCAGTTCGAGACGGAACACGGGGCGTTAGCGATGGTGCCAGTGGAAAACTACTGTATTACTACAATAATACACAAAGCATCGCAGTTCGCTACCAAGACCCGCTGGGGCCTTATAGCTTTACCGTCAAATGACGTTTTTCAAGGGCATAACTGGCTGAACAAGCCGAAGTCGACTTTTTGCCAAATACGTCGCTGCGCCGCAATCAGTATGGATATCCACGAAAAGTTGATCAGTGCTTTGCCACGCGTGTATTGCGCCGGGAGCGGCGGTTACGACGGGGCTGCCGCGCCGTCAGCGCAGACCACCGCGAAACTGGGTACGCGCCGCCCCACTCCCATCCAGCCACAGCAGCTAGGCCGAGGTCTTGGTCAGCAGCGCCGTTCTCAGCGTTGCCGAGCAAATGTCGGGCAGGTTGGCCCACACCTGCGGCGAGTGCTTGAAGAGCTTCCAGTTCAGGTACCCGATCGTCCAGAAGCCGCCGCCATAGTTGATCGTGCCACCGCGCGCGGGGCTGATTTTCTCGGCGTCATACACTGATTTGGCGTGATCCGACACCCAGTAGATGTCGAACGCTGTCTGGGTGTCCATCACGCCGCTGACGGTGGCGAGATTGCCAATCCCACCAGCGCGGCTGCCTTTTGATGGCACCACCTTGTAGCGCTCGACGATCAGCCGCTGCACCAGCTCAACGTCGTCGGTCGCATTGGGGCTATCGTCCGTCACGCCGACATGCCGCGAGATGTTCCAGATGTGCGGCATGCCCTGATAAGGCGCATAAAGCTTCATTTTCCATGCCACGATGACTCCCCTTCGAAGTGATGACATCACCACAGACGCAATGCGAATCAGGCGAGCGTCACCGTCAACCCGGCACGCCTGCCGGCACAGGGCAAGTGAATCTCTCCCGCCCCCAGCGCCAGCACGCGGCGCTCGGGCGCGAGCGCGAGTTGCAGCAGGGTGAGGCGATTGATGAATCGCCCTGCATTTTCGTGACCTGCGCGGCGGCGCTCAGTCCTGCTTGAACAGCGGGTAATACTGCCTCGACACCACCACCTTTTCCGGGTGGCCCTTGAAAAAGAGCACCAGCCGTTCGGTGTCCTCGCGCACTGCGCGATCGATGGCGTGGGCATTCACGATGGCGCCGCGATGCACCTGCCAGAACATCTCCGGTTCCAGCCCGTCGCGCAGCTCGCTGATCGGCGTGCGCACGAAGGCATCGGCGCCCTTGCAGACGATGCGGGTGTACTTGTTGTCGGACTGAAAGAACAAGATGTCGTCGGTGTGAATCAGCCGCGTCACGTTGCCGACCGAGGCGCGAATCCACTTCAGGTGTGCGGCAGGCTTCGCCTGCTCGAGCAATGCTTTCACCATCGCTGTCAGATCGGGTGGTGCCACCGCCGGTTGCTGCTCGATCCGCTTGCGCAGGCGCGCCACCGTCTCGCGCAGCCGCGGCA
>Ga0116193_1003544_pt1 | contig 11207 bp, 9 predicted proteins | sample AD_UKC115_MetaG_FD_89892 | JGI IMG/M metagenome (GOLD analysis project Ga0116193, IMG submission 89892) | Active sludge microbial communities of municipal wastewater-treating anaerobic digesters from Hong Kong - AD_UKC115_MetaG | ecosystem: Engineered > Bioreactor > Anaerobic > Digestate | place...
GAGACCTTCGCCGTGCTGCCGTGGGACACCAGTTTTGCGCGGGTGTTCTGCCGGCTCTACGAGCCGGATCACCTGACCGAGGGTGCCGGGGCCGAATTCGCCTGTGACACCCGCGGATTGCTGCGCCGGATGCACGCCGGCTTCACCGATCGCACCGGCCTGGAACTGCGCACCGGGTGTGAGCCCGAGATGACCTGGCGCGGTGAGGGTCTCGAGGCGCACTTCCGGCCCGGGTCGAGCCCCGCCTACCACATCGAGCATTTGGAGCGGAACCGGCCGATCGTCAAGAAGGTGGTCGAGTACGCCCAGGCCCTGGGTCTGGACATGGTCGAGGGCGATTACGAGGACGAGTACCAGGTCGAGCTGAACTTCATGTACGACCACGCCGACCTGACCGCCGACCGCCTGGTCACCTACCGGCAGATCTGCAAGCAGGTCGCCCGCGAACTGGGCATCGAGGCCAGCTTCATGCCCAAGCCGGCCACCGGGATGATGGGCAACGGCTGCCACCACAACTTCAGCCTCTGGCGCGACGGCGTGAACGTGCTGGCCGACCCCGGTGTCACCGAACTGCACCTGACCGACGTCGGCAAGCACGCGCTGGGCGGTCTGCTGTCGCACTCGGCCGGTGCCATGCTGATCAACGGCTCCACCGTCAACTCCTACAAACGGTATTGGGATGCAGGGCAATTCGCGCCGTCGCGGATCAACTGGGGTCTGGACAACAAGACCTGCACGGTCCGGCTGTCGGCGGTGGGGCGCCTCGAGTACAAGCTGCCCGACGCGGCCGTGAACCCGTACCTGTCGCACGCGGTGATCCTGGCGGCCTGCGAGGACGGCCTGAAGAACTCGACCGATCCCGGCGCCCCGACGCAGGGTTCGTCGTACGACACGCCTGCCGACGTCCGCTTCCCGGCGCTGCCGTTGACGCTCGGCGAGGCCATCGAGGCGTTCCGGGCCGACGGGGTGCTCACCGAGGCGCTGGGTCCCGTGCTGTCCGAACTCCTCGTCGACTTCCACGCCGACGAGTGGGCCAGGTTCTGTGGATACGTCACCGACTGGGAGCGCACCATGTACTGGGATGACCTGCCGTGACCGGGCCGCTGCGACTCGCCTGCCTGGATGCCGAAGCGCCGCCGCTGTTCTCGCTGTGGACGCCCGAGAACGGCCGGCAGGGCTACGAGCCCGCCGTGGCCGCGGCGCTGGGCGCCGAACTCGGCCGGCCCGTCGAGTGGGTGCGGGTGCCGTGGGTCGACATGATCCCGGCCGTGCAGCGCGGCGACGCCGACGCGGTGCTGTGCGGGCAGGGCATCACCGCCGAGCGCCGGGCCCAGGTGGACTTCACCCGGCCCTATGCGGTGTTCCACGAGGGCGTGCTGGTGCGCCGCGGCGCGGGCATCCACACCCCCGCGGACCTCGTCGGCCGCCGGGTGGCCGCGATCGAGAACAGCACCAACATGGCGCTGGTCGAAACCTTCACCGGCGCAGTACCTGTCGCGTTCGGCGCGGGCTCCGACGACGTCTACGCCGACATGCTGGCAGCACTGCGGGCCGAGGACGTCGACGCGGTCGTCGACGACGACGTGGTGTTCGTGCCCCTCGGCGCGACGCATCCCGACTACGAGTTGGCGTTCACCGTGCCGACCGCCAACAAGTGGGGGATCGCGGTGTCCAAGGAGCGCTCCGATACCCTGGCCGAGCTCGATGTCGCGCTCGGCCGGCTCGTCGAATCCGGTCGCCTGCAGCAGATCTGGAAGGAGTGGCTGCCGACCCTCGATTATCCCTTCGGCGGACCCTGAATGTCGCGTCCGCTGGTGGCCGTGGTGGGACGGCGGGCCGCGCAGGTACCGATCCTGCGCTACTCGGCCACCCTGGCCGCCGAGGCGATGTGCGAAGCGATCTGGGCCGCCGGCGGTGAGCCGGTGGTGGTACACGGCCCGGCCGCCGACCCGCTGGCCGAACTACCGGAACGACTGTCGCGATTCGGCGGTGTGCTGCTGCCGGGTGGCGCCGACGTCGAGCCCTGCCGCTACGGTGCCGACCCCTCCCCCCTCACCGTCGACACCGTGGCCTTCCAGGACGACCTCGACCTCGGCGTCACCCGCGCGGTGATCGCGCTGGGCCTGCCGACCCTGGCGATCTGCCGCGGCATGCAGATCCTCAACGTCGCCACCGGCGGCACGCTGGACCAGGACGTGGCCGACGAAGAGGCGTTGCACCACAACGCCGTTCACGACGTTCGCGTGACACCCGGATCCCGGCTGCACGCCGTCCTCGGGGCCGAGAGCATCGACGTCTCGTCCTATCACCACCAGGCGATCGACCGCGTCGGCGCCGATCTGGTGGTCACCGCGGTGGCGCCCGACGGGATCGTCGAGGCCGTCGAGCACCGGCATGCCGACATCCTCGCCGTGCAGTGGCACCCCGAGGACCGCCACGCCACGTCGACCACCGACGCCGCACTGTTCGCCGACCTGGTGGACCGGGCAGCCAAACGTCAGGAGCAGCAATGACTTTCCGGGTCCGTCGCGAGGACGTCATCCCACAGGTGCGGCCACCGTATACGCCCAGCGCCCGGATCTGCGTCCTGGCCTCGTTGAACTATCCCGACATCAGCGCGTCCGACGCCGAGCTGATCACCCGGTTCACCCGCGTCGCCCTCACCACGCTGGTGCAGCTGGGCGTCCGACATGAACTGTGGGACACCACCGAGCCGCTCGAAAACCCATCCGGTGCAGCAGAATTCGATGGCCTGATGCTGCTCGGCGGCGGTGACATCGACGGATCGTGCTACGGCGCGGCGGTGAATCCGAAAGCATACGGCGTGGATCTGCGGGCCGACCGCGACGCGCTGGCCGCCATCGCAGCGGCCGAGCGCGCCGGCCGGCCCGTGTTCGGCATCTGCCGCGGCTCGCAACTGCTCAACGTAGCCCGCGGTGGCAGCATCATCGGGGACATCGCCGACTACGTGCTGCACCACGGGGCGCCGGGCGAACCGGAATTCGTCGACGAGCCGATCGACATCGTCGCCGGAACCCGGCTCGCGTCGATCCTGGGAACCGACCGCATCATCGGACGCTCGGGTCATCACCAGGCCGTCGACCGGGTCGGTGACGGTCTGGTGGTCGCGGCGCGCGCACTCGACGGGATCGTCGAGGGCATCGAGGACCCGGATCGCTGGTATCTGGGTGTGCAGTGGCATCCCGAGGACGACGACGGCCCCGCGGCCGACCGGCTGCGACTGTTCGACGCATTCGTCACGGCCTGCGAGGCCGCAGCGGCCGCGCGGCTGCAGGGGGTGGCCGTTCGGGCGGGCAGCGAGTAGAACTGCTCGGATGGCGATCACCGCACGCGATCTGGCGGGTCACCAGGCCCTGGGGTTGACGCTGGCTGCGGGTGCGCAGGCCGCCGACCGCGAGATCGCCTGGGCGCACGCCATCGAACTGGCCGACCCGGCGCCGTACCTGGCCGGCGGCGAACTGGTGATGACCACCGGCATCAACCTCGGCGCCGACGCGGCGGCCCAGCGCGCCTACGTCCAACGGCTGGCCGATGCCGGCACCGCGGCGCTGGCGGTCGACACCGGCACCACCCTGCGGGCGGTGCCCGCCGGTGTGTTGCGCGCGGGGAACGAACTGGGCATCCCGGTTCTGGCGGTGCCGCCGTCGACGCCGTTCATCGCGATCACCCGGGTGGTCGTCGACGCGCTACGGGCCGAGGAGCTCTCGGCGGTACAGCGGGTCGCCGACCGTCAGCAGGTACTGGCCCGCGCGACGCTGCGCGGCGGCATCCCCGCGGTGGTGGCCGCGCTGGCCGATGCCCTGTCGGCCACCGTGGTGGTGGCCGGCGCCGACGGCACGGCACTGGCCGGCGCCGGGCCCGCGCAGCCCCGCCTGCTGTCGGTCCTGGCGGACTCGAAGCGGCCCGGGGCGGGTTGGGTGGTCTCCGACGGCGAGGACCTGGTGACCGTGCAGGCACTGCGGGCGGCGCAGCCGGTGCGCGGGCACCTGGCGGTGCGCACCGGGGAACCGATGTCGAATGCCGACCGGCTACTGCTGGCCCATGCGGTGGCATTGGTCGCGATTGCCGTTGAGAAGCCCGCCCGGATGGTGGACGCCGAGGACCTGTTGCGCGCCGCGGTCACCCGCCAATTGCTCAGCGGCCCAGGCATTGTCGATGACGGGGTGCTGCGCTACTTCGGCTTCGATCCGACCGCGGAGGTGACGGTGGCCGTGCTGGCGGGAACCGGTCCGGTACTGACCGCGCAGCAGCGGGTGGGCCGGCTGTTCGGCGCGGGCCCGTATCTGATGGCCCCCGACGGCGACGACATCGTGCTGGTGGTGCCGGCCGCCGGCAGTGGGCAGCGGCTCTCGGGTGCCGCCGGCGGCGGGGTGTCGCGGCCGGTGGGTCTGGCCGAGCTGGCTGTGGGCGCCGAGCAGGCGCGCACCGCGGCCCGCGCCGGCGCCGGCGGTGGACTGACCGCATTCGACGAGCTGAGCACATTCGGAATGCTGCTCGGCGGCCGCACCACCGCGGAGCTGCGGGTGTTCGCCGAGCCCCTGGCCGCCCTGCGTGGCGAGCGCGAACTGTCGCCCACCCTGGCGGCATACCTGCGCCACAACGGTCAGATGGATTCGGCTGCCGTCGATCTGGGCATCCACCGGCACACCGTCCGCAACCGGATGCGTCGCATTCGGGCCCTGCTGGGCGACGAACTGGAGTCCGCCGACAGCCGCGCGCAACTGTGGCTGGCGGTCAAGGCCGATCTGCTGCTGGCCGAACGCGGTCAGTCACCGGAACCCAGCCGCGGCGGGCCACTGCGGTAACTCACCGGCGTCGCCGACATGGACACCGGGTTGGCGACCTGTGGCGCGGTGCCGCCGGGAACGGTGACGACGGCCTCCATCCCCAGCGAACGGGCGAACGCGAACGCCTCGGCGACGTCGTTGATGGGACCGGCCGGCACGCCGACCGCGGTGAGCCGCTGGTACCAGTGATCGGCGCCGGCCGCCTTCAACGCCGGTTCGAGCAACGCGCACAACGCATCCCGATTGGCCACCCGCTGCGGGTTGGTCGCGAACCGCGGATCGGCCGCCAGCTCCGGCAGTCCGATCGCCCCGCAGAACGCGCCGAACTGCTTGTCGTTGCCGACCGCGACGGTGATCGGGCGGTCGGCGGTGTCGAACACCTGGTACGGCGCGATGCTCGGGTGCCGGTTGCCCATGATGCCGGGCACCGACCCGGCACCGAGATAGCCCGAGGCCTGGTTCACGAGCGAGGACAACAGCACCGCAAGCAGATTGGTGTCCACCCGCTGGCCCTGCCCGGTGCGGTCCCGATACGCCAGTGCGGCCAGGATACCGCTGAGTGCATGCAACCCGGCCAGCACGTCGACCAGGGCCACGCCGGCCTTGGTGGGATCGCCCGGCCCGGTGCCGGTGATACTCATCAGCCCGCCGACGGCCTGGACCAACAGGTCGTAGCCCGGGAGGGCGGCACCGCCGCCGTGGCCGAAACCTGTGATCGAGCAGTAGATCAGGTCAGGGCGCAGGTCGACCAGGTCCGGATAGCCCAGGTGCAGCTTCTCCATGGTGCCGGGCCGGAAGTTTTCCACCACGATATCGGCCCCGGCCACCAGTTCCCGGGCCCGCTGCTGATCGGCCCGGTCGGCGAGATCGAGCACCACCGACCGCTTGTTGCGGTTGACGGAATTGAAATACGTTGCCACACCGGCGGAGTCGTACGGCGGGCCCCAGTGCCTGGTGTCGTCGCCCGTACCGGGCCGCTCGATCTTGATCACCTCGGCGCCGAAGTCGCCCAGCATCATCGTCGCGTACGGCCCGGCCAGCACCCGGCTGAAGTCGACGACGACGATGCCGTCCAGTGCGCCGGCGCTCATGCGCCGGGCGTCCCGCCGCGCAGATACACCGTGGTGGTGTGGGTGAAGAACTCCCGGGCTGCCCCGCCCTGCTCCTTGGGGCCCAGCCCGCTCTTCTTCGCCCCACCGAAGGGCACATGCGGATCCGCGCCGGCCGATTCCGAATTGATGTGCAGCACACCGACATCGATGTGCTCGACGGCCTGCAGTGCCCGGGTGAGGTCCTGGGTGAATACCGCTGCGGACAACCCGAACTCGCTGTCGTCGGCCAGGGCGAAGGCCGCCTCGGCGCCGCTGGCCCGGCGGACCGCGAGCACCGGGCCGAACAGCTCGTCGGTCCAGACGTCGGCCGCGGCACCGAGTTCGACCACGGTCGGCGGGACGAAGAAGCCCGTCGCCAGCAGACCGTCGGCATACGGTGCCCCGCCGGCCAGCACCGTGGCGCCCTGGGCGGTGGCGGCGTCGATCCCGGCCTGGATCGTGCGCCGTGCGTCCGCACTGACGACCGGGCCCATCTGGGTGGCGTCGTCGGTCGGGTCACCCACCGTGAGCGCTCGGGCGCGCTCGGTCAGCGCCGCCAGGAACCGGTCGGCGATACCGTCGGTGACGATGAGACGTGAAGTGGCGGTGCACTTCTGGCCCGTCGAACGGAACGCGCCGGCCATCACCTGATCGACCGCGAGATCGAGGTCGGCGTCGTCGAGCACCACGGCGGCATTCTTGCCGCCCATCTCGGCCTGCGCCGGGATCCCGCGGGCGGCCGCCGCCGCGGCGATGCGCCGGCCCACACCGGTGGACCCGGTGAACGTCAGCGCATCGATCCCGGGGTGACCGACAATGGCGTCCCCGACATCGGTGCCGCCGACCAGCAGACCGAGCACGCCGGCGGGCAGCCCGGCCTGCGTGAGTGCCTGCGCGAGCCGCATCGCCAGCAACGGCACGGTACTCGCGGGCTTCCACACCACGGCATTGCCGTACACCAGCGCAGGGGCGATCTTCCACGCCGGTATCGCGATCGGGAAGTTGAACGGTGTGATGACGCCGACCACGCCGATCGGCTTGCGGGTCACCAGGATCTGCTCGCCGGCGCGCGGCGAGGCGTAGATCTCGCCGGCCTGGCGGTCGCCCTCGTTGCCGTAGTAGCGCAGGATCTGCGCGGCCCGGCGGACCTCGCCGACACCTTCGGCCCGGGTCTTGCCCTCCTCGGCGGCGAGCTCGAGGCCCCACGCCTCGGCGTTGGCGTCGACCACGTCGGCGGCCGCCGACAGCACCGCGCCGCGCTCGTGGATCGGCGTCCGCGCCCAGCCGGGCAGGGCGTCGCGTGCAGCCGCAACGCCGGCGTCGACATCGGCCGCGCCGGCGAGTCCGCCCTCGGCCACCACGACGTCGGGACGCGCCGGGTTCAGGCTGCGCAACGGGTCGCCGGCGCCGTCGCGCCATTGCCCGGCCAGCAACTGGCGGATCGCGACCGTCATGACCGGAACGCCGCGTGCCCGGTGAGTGCCTTGCCGATGGACAGCAGGTGCATCTCGGAGGTGCCCTCGTAGGTGAGCACCGATTCCAGGTTGTTGGCATGCCGCAGCGGTGAGTACTCCAGTGTGATACCGCTGCCGCCCAACAGGGTTCGGCATTCCCGGGCGATCGCCAGGGCCTCGCGGACGTTGTTGAGCTTGCCCAGGCTGACCTGCTCGGGCCGCACACCTTCGGCGTCCTTGATGCGCCCGAGGTGTAGGGCGAGCAGCATGCCCTTGCCGAGCTCGAGGGTCATGTTGGCCAGCTTCTCCTGGGAGAGTTGATAACTCGACAGTGGCCGGTCGAACACCTCGCGGGACTGCGTGTAGGCCAGGGTGGTCTCCAGGCTGTCCCGGGCGGCGCCCAGGGCGCCGAACACGATGCCGAACCGGGCCTCGTTCAGGCATGACAGCGGGGCGCCGAGGCCCTGCGCCAGCGGCAGCTGCGCCGAGGCGGGCAGTCGTACGTTGTCGAGCACCAGTTCGGAGGTGATCGAGGCGCGCAGCGACAGCTTGCGGGTGATCTTGTTGGCGGTGAAACCCTTGGTGTCCGTGGGCACCAGGAAGCCGCGCACTCCGTCGTCGGTCTGTGCCCACACGGTTGCGACATCGGCGAGGTTGCCGTTGGTGATCCACATCTTGGTGCCGTCGAGCACCCAGTCGGTGTTTTCTCCGGCGCCAAGGCGCCTTGCGCGGGTGCGCATGCCGGCCGGGTTCGAGCCGAAATCGGGTTCGGTCAGGCCGAAGCAGCCGATGGCCGTACCGGCGGCCATCCGCGGCAGCCACTCGTTCTTCTGTTCCTCGGAGCCGTACCGGTGGATGGAGAACATCGCCAGCGAACCCTGGACCGAGACGAAGCTGCGGAAGCCGCTGTCACCGGCTTCGAGCTCGAGACAGGCCAGACCGTAGCTGACGGCGTTGGTGCCGGCGCAGCCGTAGCCGGTCAGGTGCATGCCGAGCAGTCCGAGGTCGCCGAACTCCTTGGCCAATTCCTTTGGCAGGGTAGCGGATTCGAACCACTCAGCGACGTCGGGGCGCAGCCGGGTGTCGACGAAACGGCGCACGGTCGCGGCGATGTCACGTTCGTCGGCGTCCAGCAGTCGGTCGATGTCGAACAGTTCCAGCGGGCCTCGGGTGTCCGTGGCGGGAGCGATCGTGGCAGTCATGTGGGGGTCCTTTCTCAGAGTGCGGCGAAGCCCTCGCGCAGCACGCCGAAGGCGTCCAGGAGGAGCTCGTCGGAGATGGCCAGCGGAGGCAGGAAGCGCAGGACGTTCCCGAAAGTTCCTGCGGTCAGGGTCAATACGCCGTTGTCGTGGCAGTACCGGGCGACGGCGGCCACCGCGGCCGGGTCGGGTTCGCGGGTGCCGGGACGCACCAGTTCGGCGGCGATCATCGCGCCGCGGCCGCGGATCTCGCCGATGACGCCCGTCGCTGCGGCGATGCCGCGCAACTCGGACACCATGAGCTCGCCGATCGCGCGGGCGCGCTCGATCAGGCCACCGGACTCGATCTCCTCGAAGACCCCGAGTGCCGCTGCGCACGCCACCGGATTACCGGCGTAGGTGCCGCCGATCCCGCCCTGGTGTGCGGCGTCCATCACCTCGGCGCGGCCGGTGACCGCGGCCAGCGGCAGCCCGCCGGCCAGCCCCTTGGCGGTGGTGATCAGATCGGGCACCAGGCCCTCGTGCTCGCAGGCGAACCAGGCGCCGGTGCGCGCGATCCCGGTCTGCACCTCATCGGCCACCAGCAGGATGCCGCGGTCGCGACAGAACTCGGCGACCCTGGGCAGGAACCCCGCCGCGGGCACGATGAACCCGCCCTCGCCCTGAATGGGTTCGACCACCACGGCAGCGACCGCGTCGGCGCCCAGTTGCGCATCGACGAGCTGGGCGAACATCTCGAACGCCTCGGCGGCACAGTTGTCCGGTCCCGACGGCCAGCGGTACGGGTAGGCCATCGGCGCGCGGTACACCTCGGGGGCGAACGGACCGAACGACTTCTTGTAGGGCTGATTCTTGGCGGTCATCGTCATCGCCAGCAGCGAGCGACCGTGAAAGGCGTGGTCGAACACCACCACCGCGGGCCGTCCGGTGGCCGCCCGGGCGTACTTGACGGCGTTCTCGACGGCCTCGGCGCCGGTGCTGAACAACGCTGTGCGCTTCACGTGATCGCCGGGGGTCAGCGCGTTGAGCCGCTCGGCGACGTCGAGGTAGCCCTCGTACGGGGTGGCCAGGAAGCAGGTGTGGGTGAACCGGGTCAGTTGTTCGCCCGCCCGGGCGGCGACGGCCGGTGCGGAGTTGCCGACGGTCGTCACCGCGATGCCGCTACCGAGGTCGATGAACGAGTTTCCGTCGACGTCGACGAGCACACCGCCGCCGGCTTCCGCCGCATAGACGCCGGCGCTGCTGACCAAGCCGGCCGGCAGTGCCGCCGCCCGGCGGGCCGCCAGTTCGCGGGAGCGTGGTCCGGGGATCTCGGTGCGGATCCGGCGCGCCTGCGGAAGGCGGGTCAGGGTGTTGGTCATGTGTGCAGGTTAGGTTCCGGAGCCGCAGCTGCCCATGTCCACGGCGTACATCGAAGGGAATGCTGATGTCCGTCACGGCGGCCCGTGTCGTACCGGCGGGCCACACTGACGCCATGCTCGACCTGCTCCTGCCGCTGCAGTGCGGCGGCTGCGGGGCGCCGGCCACCCGGTGGTGCCCCGACTGCGCGGCCGCGCTGACCGTCGCCGACGACCAGCCGCACGTCGTCACCCCCCGCGTCGACCCGGACGTCCCGGTGTTCGCGCTGGGCCGCCACGCCGGACCGCGCCGCCAGGCCGTCGTCGCCCTGAAGGAACGCGGCCGCAGCGACCTGACCGCACCGCTGGCCCACGCCCTGGCGCTCGGGCTGCACCGGCTGCTGAACTGGGGCATCCTCGACACCCCGCTGACCGTCGTCCCCGCACCGACGCGCCGGCTGGCCGCACGCCGGCGCGGGGGAGACCCGGTCACCCGGTTGGCCATCCGGGCCACCGGCGCGCACCCCGGGATCGGCGTCGCCCCGGTGCTGCGATTCCGGGCCGGCGTGCGCGACTCCGTCGGCCTGGACAGCGCGGCCCGCGAACGCAACATCGCCGGCCGGATCCGGACAACCGGCCCGGTGCCCGGCGACGTCCTGCTGATCGACGACGTCGTCACCACCGGTGCCACCGCGGCCGAATCCGTGCGTGTCCTGCGCGCCGCCGGGGCCCATGTAGCGGGCGTGTTGGTGCTGGCCGCCGCGTAGTTCGTGGCGTGGGTGTTGGGAAATGTCACGCGAAACAGCAGCTGGCGTGCGGTATGTCGACGGCCGCAACCGCAAACTTGCCGCATAGTGCCGCAGGTCCTTGTAACAAGGGCCGAAAGTTCTGGCAACAGGTGCGCGAAAAGGTGGCCCGGCGGGTGAACAAGGACTACCTTCGGTGCCAACGATCCATGAACGCGAGACGCGATTGCGGCGGGCGCGAAGGAGGTGGTACTCGACCCCTGGCGCCGCGGAGTGACGCGTGATCATCCGCGAGGCTCGCAGCGCATGTTCTGAATTGCCCGGGCACGCCCCGCGTGCCATGCGACAACGAATCGAGATGTCAAGCATGTCAAGTCAATTCGTGGATGCCCCCGAAGCGGTGGATGAGACCGAAGCCCCCAGCGCAGAGGTGGTGGTGAAGGGTCGCAACGTCGAGGTGCCAGACCACTTCCGGGCCTATGTCGCGGAGAAGCTCGCTCGGCTCGAACGCTTCGACCGGACCATCTACATGTTCGACGTCGAACTCGACCACGAGCGCAACCGCCGCCAGC
>Ga0116193_1003548_pt1 | contig 11201 bp, 9 predicted proteins | sample AD_UKC115_MetaG_FD_89892 | JGI IMG/M metagenome (GOLD analysis project Ga0116193, IMG submission 89892) | Active sludge microbial communities of municipal wastewater-treating anaerobic digesters from Hong Kong - AD_UKC115_MetaG | ecosystem: Engineered > Bioreactor > Anaerobic > Digestate | place...
ATAAGTATTGGATCAGGTGGTTTTTTTGGTAAAGGTCTGGGTAATGGAATGCAAAAATATGGCTTTTTATCTGATTGCCATACTGACTTTATTTTTCCTGTAATATGTGAAGAACTTGGATTTATTGGTGCTTTTATTTTGATTGTTACCTTTATCTATTTGATTTGGCTTGGATTTAAAATTGCAACGCACTCAATGGATTTATTCGCATGCCTACTTGCAACAGGCGTTACTGTTATGATGGCTTCTCAAATCTGTATAAATTTGGGAATGTCCGTGAGTTTTCTTCCTACTAAGGGAATGCCTTTACCTTTTATTAGCTATGGTGGATCCTCTATGTTTTTCATGATGGCGGCGGCGGGGCTATTACTAAATGTAGCGCAATATATTCCAGATTACGATCCTGATTCAGTGAAAAGAAAGAGTATCAGATGAGCCCTCGGTCTATTGTTGTTTCAGGTGGTGGAACTGGTGGCCATATTTATCCAGCTCTAGCCATTGCAGAAGAGATGTTGAAACGACATCCCAATATGGAAATTCATTATGTTGGTCGAATTGGTGGTCGTGAAGAAACTTTATCTTCTAAATCAGATTTACCTATCACTTTTCATGGAATCCATGCTGCCAATATACCTCGAAAGCTTTCTACTCGGTTATTTGCTACAATCTGGGAAAATGTTCTGGGAATGTACGAATCTCGTAGACTTTTGAAAATTATTCAACCTAATGTGGTTATTGGAACTGGTGGCTATGTTTCTGGAACTACTGTGAAAATGGCACAGCGAATGGGAATCCCAACTCTTATACATGAATCTGATGCTATTCCTGGGATAACTAATCGTTTGTTAGGAAGAAAAGCAAATATAGTTACCACATCCTATGCGCAATTAGTGGATTATTTCGGTAAAAAGAAAGTACATGTTACTGGTAATCCATTGAGAGGCCGCTTTGATAATCTCAATCGTGAAGAAGGTTTGAATGCTTTTCGCTTTGAATCAGGACAACCGGTATTACTTGTTTTCGGTGGTAGCCAAGGTTCTTTGGCCATTAATCAGAATGTGGTGGAGGCTCTTGATTTGCTTGAAAAACGCAAGCGTCAATATCAGGTGATTTTCCAGACTGGTGAAAAAGGTTATTTGGCAACAACCGAAGCTTTAAAGAATGTCAAAGGCATTAAGCTGGTCATACAACCTTTTATTTACAATATGGCTCAAGCCTATGCTGCTTCTGACCTGGTGATAGCTAGATCAGGTGCAATATCATTATCGGAAATAGCTGCGTGTGGATTACCTAGTATCTTAATTCCATATCCACACGCAACTGCAAATCACCAGGAAAAGAATGCTCGAGCAGTTGAAAACGCAGGTGCAGCAAAAGTTATTTTAGAGAAAGATTTATCACCTATAGTTCTTGCTGAGCTAATTGATAGCTTGGTGATGGATTTGAATGTAAAACAAAAAATGTCTGAAGCTAGTAGGAACTTGGGTAAACCGAATGCAACGAAAGCAATATGTGATTTGATTGAATCATTAATGAAATCGAGAAGAGAATGAAAGATACTATTAAAACTATTCATTTCATAGGTATTGGTGGAACGGGTATGTGTGGTTTAGCCCAAGTATACTGTCAGTTGGGATACAAAGTTACAGGCTCAGATCTTTCCACTAACTATATGACTCAACGTTTACAAGACATGGGAGCTAAAATATATCCCACCCATGCTGCAAGTAATGTGACGGAAGCAAGCTTGGTTATTCGTTCTAGTGCGATCCCGGAAGACAACCCAGAATTGGTTGAAGCAACTAAGTTAAATATACCTATATGGCATCGCTCGAAATTGCTACTGGATTTAATGTCTTCACGGCAAGTTATTGCTGTGGCGGGTACTCATGGAAAAACAACAACAAGTTCTATGATATTTAGTATGTTGCAAGCCGCAGGTGTTAAGCCCACAGCAATAATTGGGGGACGTGTCAAAGAAATCGACAGTAATGCTACGCTTGGTGAAGGTCCCTGGTTAGTTGCAGAAGCTGATGAAAGTGATGGGTCATTCTTATCATATACACCACAAATTGCTGTTATTAATAATATTGAGGCTGATCATCTGGAGAATTATGATGATAAAGTCGAGAATGTTATTGCAGCATTTCATTCCTTCACTGAGAAAATTGCTCCAAATGGGTGTGCTGTTGTTGGAATTGATAATCTGAATGCGGCACATTTGGCTGCTGTATGTAAAAAACCAGTTATAACCTTTGGTATGACTGAAGCTGCCCGCATCCATGCAGTAAATCCTCAGTATGCTAATTTTGAGAGTCACTTTGATGTGTATGATGGAGATCTTCTATTGGGTGCAGTCCATATGCGCTGTCCAGGTGAACATAATGTGAAAAATGCCTTGGCTTCAATAGCTGTCGGATTGGCTGTGGGGGTCAGTTTTGAAGATATGGTTCCAGGTCTTGAATCTTTTAGTGGTGTTGGTCGTCGCTTTGAGCTCGTGGGCGAGTCTAATGGAATTCGTATTTTTGATGATTATGCACATAACCCTGCCAAAGTTGCTGCTGCTATTAGTGGTGCAGTTACAGGTGATGCGAAACGTGTCATTGCAGTTTTTCAACCCCATAGATACTCTCGAACTGAGTTGTTAGCTAAGGAATTCGCGACTTCATTTAATCAAGCAGACCTAAGTATTCTTACAGGTGTTTATGCCGCAGGTGAGAAACCCCGACAGGGTGTCTCTTCGTTAAATATCTTTGATGCAGTGATTGCTCAAGGCTATAAAAACTTGTTATATATACCAGATAGAGATGAAATTAATGACTATTTGATGAATATTCTTCGCCCCGGTGATTTGGTTGTATTTATTGGTGCCGGCGATATTTGGAAGGTAGCACATGATTTATTGGTAAAAATTCGCACAATACCAGATGCCGAACCCAATGTTCCAGGTGGATTGGCTATCTCAGGAACTGTGGTCTCTCAGGTTCCCATGAAAAAACATACTTTGATAAAAGTTGGTGGGAATGCTGAGTGGTTAGCTGTTGCAGAAACAGTGGATGATTTATTAAAAGTGGTCCGTTGGGCGAAGTCATATAATCAACCGATATTTACTTTGGGAGCTGGTTCTAATCTGTTGGTGCTAGATTCTGGAATTCTTGGTATCGTTATTAAATTAGGTAAAAGATTTTCCTATAAAACATTACTAAAAGGCCATCAGATTCGGATTGGGGCCTCTGCATGGTTACCACAAATTGCGAGATTTGCTAGCGAATTGGGACTGTCAGGTCTTGAACCCGTGGCAGGAATCCCTGCAAGCTTGGGTGGAGCTCTGTTTATGAACGCTGGAGCACATGGACGATCTATGTTTGATCTTGTTCGTAAAATCCGAGTAGTTACTTTTGATGGTGATTTAAAGGAGTATGATAAATCAGAAATTCAAGCAGGTTATCATTCAACAAATTTAAAAGATGCCATTATTTATGAGGCTGATTTACAGTTAACTCCTTGTTCATCAGACATTATTAGAAATGAATTGAAAAGCTTTCTCGACAAAAGAAATCAAACACAACCATTAGATCTTCCCAGTGCGGGTTGTTTTTTTCGAAATCCTGAGCAGGAGGCTGCAGGGCGATTAATTGATATGGCAGGATTGAAAGGGTCCAGAGTAGGAGGAGCAATGATTTCGCCTAAACATGCCAATTTCTTTGTCAATGTGGGTGATGCAACTGCTTCTGATTTCTTGGAATTAATTGAATTGGCAAGACGTAGAGTAAAAGAAAAATCAGGTATTGAGTTGGAGTTGGAAGTTAAAATAGTTGGAAAATAATCAACTGTAAGAATATTATGAAAAAGAACCTCTATAGTTCCAAACATCTTAAGGAACAGGATATTGGGAAAACATCCCGTTATAAAAAGAACGGGGAGACTGTTACTTGGAGAGAATTGGTCGCTAAGTGGTGTCGTCGGACAGTGACGCTCCTCTTGCTGATAGGTGTTTTGCTCCTAGCAGTAGGAATGGCGAGATTTGCATGGAAGTCCCCATATTTTGTTGTGGAAAAGATTGTTTTTGAATCAACACCCCATTGTGACAGAGAGTCACTGTTGAGGGAGATAGGTCTTAATCGAGAATTACATTTAATGAAAATATCCTCAGAGTTAATCAATAAACGAGTCTCTCAGAACCCTTGGATTCAGAGTGTGAAAGTTATTAAAAGATACCCCTCTGTGTTGATTATAAATGTGCAGGAAAGAAAGCCTGCCATGCTCATTGTAGGAGAACAAACCTTGGGTATAGATACAGAAGGAGTGTTATTACCAGAAATAGATATTAAACAAGCTGTAAACATTCCATTGTTAAATATATCTGGAAATATCAATATCAAAGAACACCACAAACTGAAAGGTAATGATATTTCTAATGCAGTTTATGTATTGGATTGGATAAAAAAGAATAAGCCAGATCTTATGGCCCAGATATCTGAAATTGATATTTCAAATCCTCGTAACACAAAGTTGATAACACAACCTGATGGAACAGAGATAAGTCTTGGAAATATAAATTTCGATAAACGCTTAGAAATGATGTGTAGATTACTGGAACAAAACGAACCTTTTGATTATATTGATTTACGGTATGATGAAGATTCTTTAATAACACATCCAAGAAAAACTGGTATAAAGAAACCTGAAGTATATGGAACAGTGACAACTCCATCGACATAATTCAAGATAGAGGTATGGCATATGATTGCTGCACTAGATATAGGCACCAGTAAGATTTGTGCACTGGTAGGAGAACTGGATGATAATGGCATCGCTGTTATTCAGGGAGAAGGAATTGTGCATACAAGCGCTATCAGAGGTGGCGTTGTTCTTGACCAGGATGCTGCGGTTGAAGCCATTGAAGAAGCTCTGTCAAAAGCTGAAAGTACTGTTGGAAATCAGAAAATTGAAGGTGTGATTGTAGGTGTCGCAGGAAAGGGTCTGCAATGCTTGAACTTTAATTATGTGCAGAATGTAACCAACTCTCTAAAAGGAATTACCCAGGAAGATATCGATCAAGTTGAACGAAATGCTGGCGAAATACAATTGCCTCCGGGGAAAGAATTGTTTTGTGTTTTAACCCAGGGCTTTTATGTTGATGATGAGAGAACAGGAACTGATATGCCTCCAATCGGCATGGTGGGTAGTCGTTTGGCTATTGATGTCCATGCTGTTCACGGAATGCCAAATACCTTGCAGAATATAGTGAGATGTGTGAATCGCGCTGGGTATCGAGTGGGGATGCATGTCATGCAGCCGTTAGCTTCGGCTAGAGCTGTTTTGACTTCTGATGAGATGAATTCAGGTGTATTATTCCTGGATATTGGTGCCGGTGTGATTGATATGGTTCTCTATCATCAAGGAGCAATTCGACATACACAGGTGATTCACATGGGTGGAAACCACATAACTCAGGATATATCATATGCGTTGCGAATATCCCCAAGTGATGCGGAATCCTTGAAAATCAACCACGGTCATGCTACTTTGGCAGCTGTAAATCGTGATGAAAGTATTCCCGTAAAAAGATTGGTAGATGGTGGAACATCACTGGTCAATAAATCAACCTTGGTAGAAATTATTCAGCCTCGCTTGATGGAAATGTTTGATATAGTCACCCAAGAACTTGATATTGTTAACCGGCAGTATAATGCACCCGTCGGAGTAATTATTACCGGGGGTGTATCATTAACAAAAGGATTGAAAGAATTGGCAGAAAAGAGCTTTAATTTGCCAGTGAGAATTGCATTGCCAAGGCATTTTTCATACATGAATCAGAACGCGTTAGAAACCCCATTCCATTCAACAGCCATCGGGCTTTTGTTGTCACGAGATTTAGAAACAATTGATAATGAGCAGGAAAAGAAATCATATTATTCTCAAATCACAAAGCACTTTAAAGAGTTTTTTGAAAAATATTTTTAAAATATAAACTGGGGGTATACCCATGGTATTGCATTTTGATGAACCAGATAAAAAGTTGGCAGTAATAAAAGTAATTGGTCTTGGAGGGGCTGGATGTAATGCTGTTGACAGTATGTTCTCAGAGGGTTTACCCGGTGTTGAGTTTATCGTTGCCAATACCGATGGGCAAGCCTTAGTTAAGACAAAGACCCCTTATCGGATTCAATTGGGAGCTAATGCAACCAATGGTCTTGGGAGTGGTGGAAAACCGGATGTTGGAGAACTCTCTGCCGAAGAATCCCGCGAAGACATATTAAGAGCCTTGGAAGGTGCCAATATGGTCTTTATCGCTGCAGGAATGGGGGGAGGCACTGGTACTGGTGCCGCTCCAGTTGTTGCAGAGATTGCTAAGAGTATTAATGCGTTAACTGTTTCAGTTGTTACCAAGCCGTTCACCTTTGAGGGAAGAGAAAGAATGAAGGTGGCGGAGGCTGGGCTTCAGCGTTTAAAATCTAAAGTAGATGCAACTATGGTTATTCCCAATGACCATTTGTTACAGGTGGCAGGTGATAAAGCTACTTTAATATCTTCTTTTGAGATAGCAAACAAGGTTCTGTTACAGGCTGTCAGAAGCATCACAGACTTGATTACCGTACCGGGGACTATTAATGTTGATTTTGCAGATATAAACTCAATTATTGGTAATACAGGTGGAGCTGTTATTGGATTCGGTTCGGCAAAAGGTGATAATAGGGCAGAACAGGCGTTTCGTTCTGCCAGTAGCAGCTCCCTTTTAGAGAAAAACGAAATAAGAGGCGCAAGGAGAGTTTTGTTAAATATTACAGGAAGTCCAGATCTCACACTAAGAGAAGTGTCTGAGATATCGCAAATGGTTTATGATGCTTGTCATGAAGATGCTCAGGTCAGGATTGGAACTGTAATAGATAACGATGCTGGGGATGAAATTAAGGTTACGATTATTGCAACAGGGTTTGATGGTGTTAATTGGCCTACCTCAACCGAGTATTATTCCAAACAACCAGTTATTTCTCCTCCTCCGCAGGTGGAATTAGAAGAATCTGAAGAAATGGCTCCCGTTACTGTTGAGGAAGAACCTGAGCCAGAAGTGATTGAACCAGAAAATGAGTTTGATGAAGATGGACAAATGAATCTAATTGCCCATATCCATAATCAAGAAAAAGTGGTTCCCAGCTATGATGAAAATGAATCTAATGAACAATCAGATTCTAATCTTAAAACTCCACAGAATTCTACTCGCGATGATTATGACACTCCGGCCTATCTAAGAAAAAGGACAAGACCCATTATCTAATCAGCATAAATCATACGTTTTATTAATAGATAAAACAAAAGACGATCGAAAAGATCGTCTTTTTTATTTGTGTTAATACAGAATTAACGATGTTTGAAGGCCGCAGTGCCTTTGCGTTTATTGGAACGTTTGCATTTCCAACGTAATTTTTTCCGTTTTTTTCCGCGGTTCATGGCAAATCCTTTCCCGTAGATATTAGTTGAGTTTATTATTTTAACACATTTTGTATGATTTCGTCAGTGAGAGGGCCTTCAGCCTCACCCCGGACAAATTGTCTAACGATTGGATTTTCTGGGTCTCTAAAATCAGATTTTGGACCTACTTGGATTATTTTACCTTTGTGGAGCATAGCTACGCGGTCTGCAATTTTAAAAACACTTTGCATATCATGTGTGACGACAATAGATGTTACTCCAAGCTTCTTACTTAGCTCTAGAATGAGATTATTAATAACATCACAATTGATAGGATCTAATCCTGTTGTAGGTTCATCATAAAGAAGAATTTGAGGATTCCGAGCGATAGCCCTGGCAAGTCCTACTCTCTTTTTCATGCCGCCGGATAACTCAGAAGGCATCATTGTCTCAATTCCGGAAAGATGCACCAACTCAAGTTTTTCAGCAACGATTTTAGATTTTTCTTCTTCAGATAAATTAGTATGCTCATCCAGTGCGAACCCTACATTTTCTCGGACATTCATGGAGTCAAATAATGCTGCATACTGGAATAGCATTCCAAATTTTTCTCTTACCCGGTTGATGTCATCATCATTTAGTTGAGTTATACATTCGTTATCAACCCATACTTCACCGGAATCTGGCTTCATCAGTCCCATGATATGTTTTAAAGTGACAGATTTTCCTTCACCACTGCGTCCAATGATAACCATAATCTCTCCGGATTGAATGGAGAGATCGAAATCATCCAGAATCTGTTTTTTACCCAAAAGTTTAGATACTTTTTTAAATGTAATTATTTCCATATGGCTAATATAAATGCACCCATGATGTAGTCAAAGAAAATGATTAATATTGTTGATGTCACGACAGAATTGCGTGTAGCTCTTCCCACACCTTCCGCACCGCCAAATGTATTGAAGCCTTGATAACATCCAATAATGGCGATTGTGGCCCCAAATACAGGTGTTTTAATTAATCCTGCATATATCTCTTTAGGTAGGAGGAATGATTGTATATTACTGAAATATACCTGGGTTGTAATCCCCAAGTTTGAAATTGCAATAATCCATCCTCCCAATATTCCAACTAATACAGCAAGAATTGTCAATATGGGTACCATGATAACTCCAGCTAGTAACCGCGGAACTACCAGATATCTGACAGGATCCGTTGCCAGAGTTTTTAAAGCATCAATTTGTTCTGTTACCTGCATTGTACCTATCTCTGCAGCAATGGAAGCACCTACTCTGGATGCAACAGCCCAGCCGGTAAATACAGGACCTATTTCACGTGCAAAAGCGATTGCACTGATACCACCCGCATAGATGGTAGCGCCGAATTTTGTTAGTTGATACCCTGTCTGAAGAACAAAAATCATTCCGATACACATTGCTGTAAGTAAAACAATCGGTATTGAGTCAAAACCAAAATAAACCATTTGCTGAAGGGTTTGTTTAATATTGGGTTTGGATTTGAAGCACCACTTCAGGGTATCTAAAAATAATTTGGTAATATCCCCTGCTTTTTCGAAACTGGTAATTACCTGATCTCCAAAATGGCTAATCATGCGGCTTGGCATTAAAAAGGTACCTCTTCATCCGGATCTGGATAGGGAGGAGGTCCGAAATCAGCAGCGCCTTTGCTGAAGTCAACCATTTTGTGGTTTCCCTTAGCATAGTCATTGTTATCGGTATTACCATATTCTGAATATGAATCCATACCACCGGGCTTATCAAGATTAATTGTTTCTATGAACCGGGTATAGGCACTGACAAAGGTTAATTCTATTTCATCAACAGGACCATTACGCTGTTTAGCTAAAATCAGGCTCATCTTTCGGTTATTATCAGGCATAGACTCTTCACTAGGGTCTTTGGGGAAGCGGTGCAGGAACATAATAACATCCGCGTCCTGCTCTAAAGCTCCTGATTCACGAAGGTCAGACAATTGTGGTTTGGCATCTTTCCCACGCATTTCAACCGCACGATTCAACTGCGACAAAGCGATGACGGGAATTTTTAATTCACGGGCCAGTGCTTTTAATGAACGAGAAATTTCAGAGATTTCCTGTTGACGACTATCAATCTTTCCCCGTCCAGACATCAATTGAAGATAATCGATCATTATCATGCCCAGCTCAGGCACTTTAGATTTCAATCGTAATGCTTTTGCCCGTAATTCCATAATGGAAATACCAGGAGTGTCGTCGATATAAATCTGACATTTGAATAACCGCTCGGCGGCATGATTAATTTCTTCAAATTTACTCCGGCTGAACATGGCATCCCGCACACTCTTGGAAGATATACCTGCCTCTGTACAGACCATCCTCTGGACAATCTGTTCTTTGGACATTTCCAATGAGAATATTAAAACAGGATATCCCGGATAAGATAATGTCGGAGTCGCGATGTTAGATGCAACATTGAGTGCAAAGGAGGTTTTACCAACACTGGGACGAGCAGCAAGAATAATCAGGTCAGATTTTTGAAATCCTCCGGTCAAATCGTTTAATTGCTTAAATCCAGTGGGTAATCCGGTAAGGCTTCCTTTCCGATTGTAAATCATCTCGATGTTGGCTACAACGGAAGGAATAATTTCCTTCAGGGGCAATACATCACTTTCTGTTTTCTGTTGAGCAATTTCAAGGATGCTTTTCTCGGCTTCTTCAACAATAGTTACAATGTCCTGGCCGGGGTCGTAACTCTTTTGAGAAATGTCCTCGGACATCCTGATTAAACACCGGGCAATATACTTATCTTTCAGGATTTGAGCATATTCAGAGACATTGGATGTGGTCACAATATCATCGACCAATGCGGTTAGATAAGACGCTCCCCCAATGGCATCTAACCGTCCTGTTTTCGAGAGTGCCTCAGTCAATGTCACCGGGTCAATGGCTTGATTTGCCTCAAATAATTCACCCATGACCTTATAGATAATGGCATGACCGGTATTATAAAAGGTCTCAGGCCGAAGATATTTATACAAATCATGGAGACATGAATTATCTAGCAGGATTGAGCCTAAAACAGCTCTCTCGGCATCTTCATTGTGCGGGAGGATGCGTTCTGTATTATATGTGACCGATGTGGACTGAATTCCGGGCATTAGTTGATGCTTTCTTCATAAAAATAAAAAAGGGGAAAATCTGTTTCAATTTTCCCCTTCCATAGAGTCTATGTCAAGTATGTTTCTTTGTGTGATTAATCTTCATCCTTGACGACGGAAACCGGGATTTGAGCAACTACATCGCTATACAGTTTCACGGAAACGGTATATTCACCGACCGCTTTGATGGGCTCATCAAGTTGAATCTTTCTCCGGTCTATTTCTTGACCAAGGTTGGCGATTGCAGCGGCGATATCAGCAGCAGTTACTGAACCGTACAGTTTGTTTTCTTCGCCTACTTTAACCTTAATGGTGACTTTCAGGCCCTGAAGAGTTTCTGCAGCTTTCTGGGCAGCAGCAGTTTGTTCAGCCACAACTTTGGCGCGTTTGGCAGCCTGCATTTCGAATAAATTCATGGCATGGGGAGTGGCTTCTAAAGCCAAACCTTTTGGTAATAGGAAATTACGGGCATAACCATCGGCCACATTCACTATTTCGCCATATTTACCGAGTTTATCAATATCTTCTTTAAGTATGATTTTCATGGTTGTTAACCCTTTCGTATCTGATTAATCGGTGGTGAAGGGGAGCAGAGCGATGGTCCGGGCCCTCTTGATGGCTTCAGTCAGTTG
>Ga0116193_1003549_pt1 | contig 11197 bp, 10 predicted proteins | sample AD_UKC115_MetaG_FD_89892 | JGI IMG/M metagenome (GOLD analysis project Ga0116193, IMG submission 89892) | Active sludge microbial communities of municipal wastewater-treating anaerobic digesters from Hong Kong - AD_UKC115_MetaG | ecosystem: Engineered > Bioreactor > Anaerobic > Digestate...
GCCATGTTGCGGATGATGCTGCTGATATTGCCTTTTTCGTCGGCCATCAGTTGCCGCAGATCGGCCGAAGTCTTTTCAATGTTGTAAACAGTCCGGTTGATGTTGGCAAAACTTTCCGAGAGGTTTTGCCGGGCGTCTTCATTAAAAATGACGGTCAGCACGGTGACCGCCGAGTCGAGGGTAGCCAGCAGCTCTTCGGCTTTCGATTTGAGGGGGAGCACCTGCAGGCTCACCTGCTCTTTCAGGTCGCCTTCAATGGCGCCCGGAATGGTGTCGCCCGAGGTATAGTACTCTTGCTCTTCACTGAAAATGAGTTTAATCGACCGGGTACCCATGATGTCGCTGCTTACGATTTTGGCCAGGGAGTTTCTGGGAATCCTAAAGTCGTTGTCGACCATGAAGGTGACAATCAGGTTGCCACTGTGGCCAGGCTCAAATTTGATCGATTTTACGCTGCCGATTTTGTACCCATTCATGGTTACATGGCTCGACTCCACCAACCCGTCCACCCGTTCGTACCGGGCATGGTAATAATCAACCGGTTTGAAAAAGTCACGTCCTTTCAGATAACTTAAACCCCAGATTAATGCTGTGATGCTGAATACCATCAGTAATCCTAACCGGGTATATTTCGAAATCTTCATGGTTAAATTTTTTGTAAAGTTACCTAAATAAAGTGGCCGGAAAGGTCCGCCCTACCTGTTTTTTACCGCTACCGGGACGTTGTTGTCGATTTTCACGACGAAAGCGCCCGGGAATTTTTTTTCGAGGCGTTGCCGCTCTCTGTTCGCTTCGGCAAAGGTTTCAAAACGACCGGCCACATATTTATAAACCTTGTTTACCTGGAAACGTTGGATCTGCCGTTCGTTTTTGAAGTTGCCCGGAGTGGTTTCCAGTTTTTTTATGCCGGCCGACACCTGTACCCCAAACCACTCGGCAGGAGGAGCGGAGGTGGTGACGGGAGCCGGTTGGTTTTTTCCGGTATCTGCCGGAACTTCAGCAATGACGGGGTCTTCCGGCAACGACTGGCCGGCCGCTGCACTGACGGTGAAGTTGCTCCGTTCGTCGATATTTTTTTTGTAATGGCTGAATGCATGAAAGATCGATTCCACCACGGTATTTTTCCCGGCTTCGGTATCGAGGAACCGGCGTTCGACAGCATTGCTGATAAAACCGACTTCGACCAGCACGCTGGGCATGGTGGCGCGGCGCAAAACCAGAAAACCGGCCTGTTTTACCCCGCGGTTAGCCGTTTTGATCCGTTGCGAAAACTGGTTCTGGATATTGGCTGCCAGCGACAGGCTTTGATTCTGGTATTCGGCCTGCATATTTTCAAACATGATGTACGATTCGGTTTCGTTGGGGTTGAACCCTTCGTAGTTGGTGGAGTAGTTTTCTTCGAGAAGAATTACCGCGTTCTCTTTTTTGGCTACCTCCAGGTTCTCTTCGCTGCGATGCAGCCCGAGCGTAAAGGTTTCGGTACCGCTGACCGACGTTGCCGAGACGTAGTTGGCATGAAGCGAAATAAACAGGTCGGCCTTGTTGCGGTTAGCAATGTCGGCGCGGGCATACAGCGGGATGAAGATATCTTTGTCGCGGGTGTAAATAATTTTTACTTCGGGATGCTGGGCCTTGATTTTTTTCCCCAGCCGCAGCGCAAGATCCAGTACCAGGTCTTTCTCCTGCATGCCGCCGGCTACCGCGCCGGGGTCCATTCCGCCGTGCCCCGGATCGATTACCACCGTACTTAACCGTGGCGTATCTCCCGATTTTGTCAGGGGATGTGCCTGGACAAAAACGACCAATGTCAGCAAGATCAAAAAGATGGACGGGGTGATTTTCAATTTTACTTCTGCCATTTGTTTTTTTGTTTCCCCACAAAAATAGAAAATTAGGATTATTTTATCTTTGTTAAGGCTTAGATAACCCCCTTATTTATATTTTTGCACACCGTAAGCTGCGGATAGTACGGAATAATTTCTGAAAACAATTGCTAAAAACACTTGTAACATATCTCTTTTTGTTGGTGGCCATTATTTCGTATGGACAGGAATTGCCAAATACCTTACGCCCGGTTGTCAGTCGTCCCGATCTTTTGGATACCTCTTTACAGCGCAGTGATCTTTTAGAGCTGTTACCCGATACCCTGCAGCAAAACGATTCGCTGTTGTACGCACCATTGGTGGCGGTCGACTCGCTTGCTGTCGATTCTATCAGGCCGGCCAGGATCGAAGCCCCGATCGTTTATAATGCCGAAGATTCGATTGTCGTTTCTTTCGACGGGCAGCGGGTGTTTATGTATAAAAATGCAAAAGTTACTTACCAGCAAATTGAGCTGGTTGCCGATTATATCGAGCTGAACCTGGAAACCAAGGAGATTTACGCCGAAGGACGCCCCGATTCTACCGGAACGCTGGTGGGGCAACCGGTTTTTAAGGACGGGAATGAGGAGTTTGAGTCGAAGACCCTGCGTTACAACTTCGAAACCGAAAAGGGGATCATTACCGATGTGGTCACCCAGCAGGGCGAGGGATTTGTGCACAGCACGCGTACCAAGAAAATATCGAAAGACGCCTTTATCCTGCAGCGTGGAAAATACACCACCTGCGACGCCGACCATCCCCACTTTTACCTGCATCTGTCCAAAGCGAAGGTCATTTCCAACAAGAAGATCATCACCGGCCCGGCTTACATGGTGCTGGAGGATTTTCCGCTCTATTTTCCGGTTATTCCTTTTGGCTATTTCCCCAACTCTCCGAGTTATTCTTCGGGGATTTTAATCCCTTCATACGGGGAAGAGGGGAACCGCGGTTTCTTCCTGCGGGAGGGGGGATACTACTGGGCGGCCAATGAATATTTTGATGCGGCTGTCCGCGGCGATATCTATTCCCGCGGTTCGTGGGCGGCCAAGTTTCACACCAACTACCGGGTGCGTTACAAGTTCAGTGGCGGTTTCGATTTCCGGTATGCGTTAAATGTTTACGGGGAAAAAGGGCTGGACACCTACAACCGCTCTCCGCAGTTTCAGATTATGTGGTCGCACAGCCAGGATCCGAAAGCCAATCCCAACCGCACGTTTTCGGCCAACGTAAACTTCTCGACCAGTGGCTACGACAAACAGAACTCTTTGTCGGCCCAGAATTACCTGCGCACCCAAAAGTCGTCGAGTGTTTCGTATACCAAAAGATGGGAGAATACGCCGTTCAGTATGTCGGCCAACCTGCGCCATTCGCAAAACTCTATCGACTCGACCCTGACGCTGACCCTCCCGGAGCTTACGTTTAACGTGGCCAGATTTTATCCGCTGAAATCAAAAGCAGGAAGCGGTGTGCCTAAATGGTATGAAAAATTTGGGTTTACCTACTCGGCCAACATGCGAAATTCGATCACGGCCAAAGAGAAGGAGATCATGCATAAGTCACTTACCAAAGACTGGCAGAATGGCATCCGACACAATATTCCCATTTCGTTGCCCAACTTTAACCTGTTTACCTACATCAACGTAAGTCCCGGTTTCAGTTACAATGAAAGCTGGTATTTCACCAGTATCAAAAAAAGTTATCATCCCGATGAGTGGTTTATCGACAGATTCGGCCGGCAAACCCATGTCCGGATCGACACCCTTTCCGGGTTAAAACGGGATTACAGCTACTCCTACAGCCTGAGTACCTCGACCAATATTTACGGAAGTTTTATGCCACTGAACCCAAATTCGCGCGTTAAAGGGATCCGGCACAAGATCACTCCCTCGCTGAGTTTCAGCTACCGACCCGATTTTGGCCAATCCAAATTTGGGATGTGGGACCGTGTGCAGGTCGATTCAACCGGTCGGATGGAGTATTATTCCTATGTGGAAAATGGAATTTACGGTTATACCGGCCGCGGCTCTTCGGGATCTATTTCGCTGTCGGTGAGCAACAACCTGGAGATGAAAGTGCTGGACACAAAAGACACCACCGGCACGGCCAAGTTTAAAAAGGTAAAACTGATTGACAACCTGAGCTTCAATACATCCTACAACCTGATTGCCGACTCGCTGAACCTCAGCCCGATCAGCATCCAGGGACGGACCACCATTAAAGGGATCAGTATCAACTTCGGAACGAATATCAATCCCTACATGACCGACAGAAAGGGAATGATCATCAACCAGTATGTGTGGAATCACCGGAAAGGGCTGGCCAAGATCGGCCGGCTGGACCGGGCCAACCTGTCGTTCGGGCTGCAGTTCCAGTCGAAAAAAGGAGAAGGACAGGCGCAGGCCACCCAGGAGGCGATCGAAGAAGACAAGGTCCTGCCGGGCGATTATGCCGACTATGTTGACTTTAATATCCCCTGGAATATCAGCCTCGACTATTCGTTTAACTATTCGCGGCCGAATCCTTATGTGAAAGCAACCTTTTTTCAGACCGTCGGGGTGAACGGAAGTATGAGCCTGACCGACAAGTGGCGTCTGACCATGAATACCAACTACGATATTATGGCGCGGAAATTTGCCTTTACCAACTTCAGTGTTTTCCGCGATATGCACTGCTGGGAAATGTCATTCAACTTTGTTCCTTTCGGCTACATGAAGAGCTACAGCTTTACGCTCAATGCCCGTTCGTCGATGTTGAAAGACCTGAAGGTGACCAAGCAGCGTAGCCACTACGATAATTTCTGACCGCCGTTTGAATAAGGCCGGGATTTGCTACATTTGACCGGTTAATAGCATTGATGTCCTATGAAACGAGTTGTTTTTACTGCGCATGCTCCGCAGCCGGTAGGTCCTTACAGTCAGGCTGTCGAAATCAACAATACGCTTTATATTGCCGGACAGATTCCGCTTGATCCGGCTACCGCCAAGGTGGTGGAAGGCGGAATTACCGAACAGACCGAGCAGGTGATGAAGAATATCGGAGCCATTCTGGCGGCTGCCGGTTACAGCTACTCCGATGTGGTTAAGTCAACCTGCCTGCTCAGCAGTATGGCCGATTTTAAAGCGATGAATGAAGTGTATGCCCGTTATTATGCGGTTCAGCCGCCGGCACGCACCGCTTTTGCGGTCAAAGAGCTTCCGCTGGGAGTTTTGGTCGAGATTGAAACCATCGCAGCCAAACCGGCAGTTTAGGTGTTTCGCCGCAAAAGTGGTGTTATCGGTCTGTCGACTGGGCATCGACCACTGCGATAGCGGCCATATTTACAATTTCACGTACCGTACTGTCCATCTGCAGAATGTGGGCCGGTTTTTTCATACCCATCAACAGCGGGCCAATAGCTTCGGCCACGCCGAGCCCCTGCAGCATTTTGTAAGCAATGTTACCCGAACAGAGATCGGGGAAGATGATCGTATTGACGTCGTAATCCTGCAGTTTGGTAAACGGAAATTTCTCTTTTCGCAGCGTACCGTCGAAGATGTAGTTGGCCTGCATTTCGCCGTCGGCCAGCAGGTCGGGATAGTCGCGGTGCAGGATGGCAACCGCTTCGCGAACTTCGGCCGGACAGCCGGGACCGTGGTACGATCCGAAGTTGGAAAATGAGACAAATGCAATGCGGGGTTCGATGTTAAAGCGTCTCACTTCGGAGGCGGTCAGCAGCGTGATCTCTACCAGGGTTTGGGCGTTGGGACGGATGTTTACGGTGGTGTCGGCCAGAAACAGAGGCCCCCGCTTGGTGATCATCACATACATCCCGGCAATCCGGTTGAACTCCTTTTTTACGCCAATTACATGCAACGTGGGGCGGATGGTTTCGGCGTATTTGCGCGAAAATCCCGAAAGGAATGCGTCGGCTTCACCGGTTTCTACCATCATGGCTCCAAAATAGTCGCGGTTGAGCATACATTCACGGGCATCTTCGAGCGACATGCCCTTTCTTTTCCGCTTTTCGTAGAGCAGTCGGGCAAATTCCTCCCTTTTTTCTGCCGTATTGCTGTGATAGAGCTCCACAATTTCCGGATCGGGGATGTGCAGCTGGTAGGCTTCAATGATACTGTTGATGGTTGCCCGGTCACCGATCAGAACGGGGTGGGCAATTTTTTCGCGGATCACCGTTTCGGCAGCTTTCAGGATTTTAAAGTTGTTGGCTTCGGCAAAAACCACACGTTTGGGATTCTGCCGGGCCTGGCTGCGGATGAACATGATCAGTTTATTGTCGAGACCAAGCCTGCGGCTCAGCTCCCGCTGGTACTCCTCCCAATCAGCAATGGGGCGGCGGGCAACTCCGGTTTCCATGGCGGCTTTGGCGACGGCCGGGGCTACGGTGGTGATCAGTCGCGGATCAAGCGGTTTGGGAATCAGATACTCTTTTCCGAAAACCAGATTTTGCAGGTTGTAGGCATTGCTGACGATGGTCGGCACATCTTCGCGTGCCAGCTGGGCCAGGGCATTTACCGCTGCAATTTTCATCTCTTCGTTGATGGTGGTCGCCCGGACGTCGAGCGCTCCACGGAAGATAAAGGGAAATCCCAGCACATTGTTGACCTGGTTGGGAAAGTCGCTGCGTCCGGTGGCCATGATGATATCGGGACGGGCTGCAGTAGCGTCGTCGTAAGTAATTTCGGGATCGGGGTTGGCCATGGCAAATACAATGGGATGGGGGGCCATGCTGCGGATCATCTCTTGGGTAACAATATTTCCGACCGAAAGACCGAGAAACAGGTCGGCATCTTTCATCGCCTCGGCCAGGTTGCTGATGTTGCGGTCGGTGGCAAACTGCTGTTTGTAAGGATTCAGGTCGGTGCGGTGGCGGCTAATCACTCCCTTGCTGTCGAGCATGACCACATGCTCTTTTTTTACGCCGAGGCTCAGGTAGAGCTTGACACACGAAACGGCAGCCGCTCCGGCGCCGCTGACCACAATCCGGATCTGGTCGATTCTCTTGCCGTTTATTGCCAATGCGTTGATTAACGCTGCCCCCGAAATGATGGCCGTTCCATGCTGGTCGTCGTGGAATACCGGGATGTCGAGCTCTTTTTTCAGCCGTTCTTCCACCTCAAAACATTCCGGAGCTTTGATGTCTTCCAGGTTAATACCGCCAAAAGTGGGAGCGATCGCTTTTACCACCTCCACCAGTTTAAGCGGATCTTTCTCCTCCACTTCAATGTCGAATACATCAATGTCGGCAAAAGTTTTAAAGAGCAATCCTTTGCCTTCCATCACCGGTTTGCCGGCTTCGGGGCCAATGTCGCCCAGTCCGAGAACCGCCGTGCCATTAGAGATCACTGCCACCAGATTCCCTTTCGAAGTGTAACGAAAAACATCCTCCCGGCAGTTTTTAATCTCCAGGCAAGGCTGCGCCACACCGGGGGTGTAAGCCAGCGACAAATCATATTGGGTGCTGTGCGGTTTGGTCGGGATAACCTCAATTTTTCCGGGGCGTCCCTGTTCGTGGTAACGCAACGCTTCTTGTTTGCTTATTTTTAACATGGCCGTAGGTTTTTGATATTAATTTATTGAAATTCAGCAAGGTGATTGATGATTTTTAGCATGCTTTGCACGGATTTGGCTGCAGAGAAAGCTCCTGGAATTTGGCCGGAAGAGGTTGTCCGGGAGGGGCGGTACTACAGTTTTTTACCCTCTCTTTTTTCTGCGGCGAGCGTTGTTTTTACCGGATTTGTTTTTTTGCAGGAGGAATTCTGCCGGAAAGTGTATTTTTGTGAACCTAATGAGTGAAGAATGAAAAGACAGGCAATCCGCGGAATTTTTAAAACAGCTTTTCGGGTGGTTGTCTTTCCTGAAGACTTCTGGAGAGCAAACCGGGAAGTGCCGCAAACACAAGGCCAGTTGCTGGGCAGCTATCTGCTCCCTCTGCTGCTGATCGAATCGGCGGCGCACTTTGCCGGCGAGTTGCTGAAGGGACAGCAGTTTTATCTTCCGTTTGCCCTGACCAAGTCGCTGAGGGAGATTGTCCTGTTTGTTCTCTTTTATTTTCTCTCCGTCATGCTGGTAAACCGGTTGTTTCCCTTCTTCGGGGCAACAGGCAGCCTGCAGGATGCGCGGCGACTGGCAGCCTATTCCTTGACGCCGATGGTGTTGGTGTCGATGATTACCGGACTGGTGCCGTTTCTTTATCCGCTGGAAGTTTTGGGACTTTTCGGATACTACATCTTCTGGCTGGGCGCCAGGGAACTGCTCGCTCTTAACTCCAGAAAGCTGATCAATTTCTGCCTGACGGCCATTCTGCTGAATTTGTTTATATTCGGGATCCTGACCGTTTTACTCTGGAACTTTTCCACAATTTTTTACTAAGATGGCAAACGCTGCAACTGCAATACAGATCAAAAATAAAAAAGCCTTTTTTGAATACGAAATTCTGGAAAGGCTCGACGCCGGCATTCAGCTGGTAGGTACCGAAATCAAATCGATCCGGTCGGGGAAGGCCAACCTTACCGACTCGTACTGCCAGTTTATCAACGGAGAGATGTTTGTGAAGAACCTGCATATCTCGGAGTATGAACTGGGAACCTGCAACAACCACGTGGCCAAACGCGACCGGAAACTGCTGCTGCAAAAGCGCGAATTAGAGAAGTGGGGAAAGAAGGTCAAAGAGTCGGGGCTGACGATTGTGCCACTGAAACTTTACCTGAACGCCAAAGGGCTGGCCAAGCTCGAAATTGCCCTCTGCCGCGGGAAAAAAGTGTACGACAAGCGCGAAAGCCTGAAGCAGAAAGATGCAGCCCGTGACATGGACCGGATGATGAAATATTGATCCGGGATAAAGGTCAAACTACTTCCAAATTTTCAGGATCCACAATGGGGAGCCCCTTGTAACGCAGCAACAGGTTGGCGACCGCCAGCGTGTCTTTTTCGCAGTAACGGATAATTCGGTCCAGGTCATTTTCCTGGTAATAAACATGGGCCACCTGGCTTCCGTCGATATCGTCCTTCGGGGTGGGGATGTCGAAAATCCGGCAGAGCAGCGACAGCGAGGTGTAGTGTTTGTAGTCGCCAAATTTCCAGAGCTGCAGGGTGTCGAGCAGAAAATCCTTCACTTCCCAGGGTTTTGCACCGGCGATGTCGAGGATTTTGGGCAGGCGCAGCCCGTTAACCAGCATCCGCCGGGCGATGTACGGAAAGTCGAACTCCTGACCGTTGTGGGCGCAAAGCCGCTTTTTGCCCACATTTTCAAATTTTGCCAGGGCATCCCCGAAGTGGCGCAGCAGTCTCTTTTCGTCGTCGTCGTAAAACGATTTGACGCGGAAAAACCAGTCGCCCCGCCGTTGAAACAGGTAGCCCGCCGAGATGCAGATGATGCGTCCGAATTCGGCGTAAATGCCGGCACGTTCATACAGATCGGAGGGAGTTACGGCTTCCGAGACCGAGTTTTTCATCTTTTCAGCCCACAGTTTTTGCCAGTCGCCCGGCATTTCGTGGTAAGCCGGAAAGAGGGGCACCGTTTCAATGTCGAGAAACAGCACCTCTTCGATGTTCAGTTGGTCAAGCATGGCTGGGATGTTGTTTTTTCAGGATTTGTTTGATGTAGTTGGTCAGGATTTCGATGGCTTTGCGGTTCATTCCGCCCTGCGGAACGATGATGTCGGCAAAACGTTTGGTGGGTTCGATAAACTGGAGATGGCTGGGGCGGACGGTCTTTTCGTACCGGTCGAGGACCTGCTCCACATTACGGCCACGCTCCATGATATCGCGCCGGATCACGCGCGACAGCCGGACGTCGGAGTCGCAGTCCACAAAAACTTTTACATCCATCAGGTCGCGCAGTTTTTCGTTGGCCAGGCAGAGGATGCCTTCGATGATGAGTACGTGGCGCGGTTCAATGGTTACGGTTTCGGGTTCGCGGGTGCAGGTGATGAAGGAATAAACCGGCTGTTCAATCGGAAAACCGTCGCGCAGTGCCTTCACATGCTCCACCATCAAATCGAACTCGATGGAGTCGGGGTGGTCGAAATTTTTTTTGCGGCGCTCGGCGAGCGACAAATGGCTGTTGTCAAAATAGTAAGCATCTTGTGTTAAGATCGCCACTTCGCCCTCGGTAAAGGCATCGGCGATTTTTTGTACGACCGTGGTTTTCCCCGATCCGGTTCCTCCTGCAATCCCAATTATCAGCATATTCCGATTTACATTTTCATTAATATCTCCATTTTGAAAGCCGCCGTTTTTAGCGACTGGCAAATTTATCGTAATTTCGCCCCGAAAATTTCTACAAGATACAAATTTAAGCAGGTAGTTATGATTAATCATGTGGTGCTTTTTAAACTGAAAGAATTTTCAGGGGAAGAAAAACAGGCGATCCTGAACGAACTCAAAACGCTGCTCGAAGGGCTGAAAGGCCGCATTGCAGAGCTGGTGCATATCGAAGTGGGCCTCAATTATGAGCTGGAATCCAAAAGTTTTGACCTGGCGCTGATTACCCATTTCCGTTCGGTAGAGGAGCTCGACCGTTACCGGGTTCATCCCGAACATGTAAAAGTGGCTGCCCGGATCAACGAAGTGGTTGCCTCGCGGGCCGCTGTCGATTTTGTGTTTTAATCTGAAGAATCTGAAGAAATAGAAGATATGAGTCAATTGTATCCCTTGAAATTTGTGCCGCTCTTTCAGGAACGTATTTGGGGGGGAGACCGCCTGAAAACGGTGCTGAACAAAACCGGATGCACCCTCGGGCGTTGTGGCGAAAGTTGGGAACTGTCGGCTGTTGAAGGCTTCGTTTCAGAAGTCTCCAACGGTTTTTTGGCAGGAAACAACCTGCAGGAGCTGGTGGAAGTTTACATGGGCGATTTGGTGGGAGAGAAGGTTTACGACCGTTTTGGCATTGAATTTCCGCTGCTGATCAAATTTATCGATGCCCAGGACGACCTGTCGGTTCAGGTTCATCCCGGTGACGAACTGTCGCGGGAACGGCACAACGCCTACGGAAAAACCGAAATGTGGTATGTGGTTGATGCCCAGCCGGGAGCCAGGCTCAATTCGGGGTTTAACCAGCCCGTCGACCGGGAGAAATATCTCCGCTATTTTGAAAGTGGGCGGCTTACCGAACTGCTCCATTTCGAAGAGGTAAAACCCGGCGACGCATTTTTTATCCCTGCCGGACGGGTACATGCCATCGGAAAAGGGCTCCTGGTTGCCGAGATTCAGCAAACCTCGGATGTCACCTACCGCATTTACGATTACGGCCGCAAAGATTCGAACGGACAGGAGCGCGAACTTCACAGCGACCTGGCCCTCGACGCCATCGATTTTAGCTTCGAGAAGGAGTACAAAAC
>Ga0116193_1003550_pt1 | contig 11196 bp, 8 predicted proteins | sample AD_UKC115_MetaG_FD_89892 | JGI IMG/M metagenome (GOLD analysis project Ga0116193, IMG submission 89892) | Active sludge microbial communities of municipal wastewater-treating anaerobic digesters from Hong Kong - AD_UKC115_MetaG | ecosystem: Engineered > Bioreactor > Anaerobic > Digestate | place...
GATAATAATCATGGAAAATCGTTGAAAATAATGATGAATCTGGAGTAAATCTGTGAAAAATAAATTGTCACCGTTTTCATCTTCTCCTGAACGATATTGTCATGGGGCGGAAAAAGATATGATCTGCTCTGCGGAATTTTAGAAACAAAAGGAAATTGTTTGAAATAAAAAAGAAACATAAAGGATCCACACCAACCATATCTGCAGATTTACTGGAATTATATCATCTTTTGCATGCTTTGGTGGTACGCTGCCTTTTCAATCAAATATGAAAAATATTTTTATGTCATCAATATTAAGTCCTGAAAAGAGAAGATGGATGATTGTAATAATCATCTTTGTCATTACAGTTTTTAGTTATGTTGACCGTCAGATCGTTTCAATTCTGAAGCCCATTCTGAAAGAGGAGTATTCTCTTAATGATGCGGGGTATGCCATGATTATTAATTTGTTCACCATTAGTTATGCTTTAATGTATCCTGTTTCAGGCTGGTTGGTTGACAAATTGAGTTCAAAGACGGTTATGTTCTGGGGAGTAATCACCTGGTCTTTAAGTGCCATCGGCAGTGGCCTGTCAAAAACGCTGGTGTTATTCGGTATTTGCCGCAGTATGCTGGGACTTTCAGAACCTTCTGTATATCCAGCTCAGATAAAGGCGATTACCAGGTGGTTTTCCGGAAGGTTGCGGGCAACGGCTAACAGTGTTTCAGTGGCCGGGGGTACGGTTGGTTCTATTATTGCCCCCCCTTTGATTGCCTGGCTGGTTATTGCATTTTCCTGGCGGGCCGCATTTATTATTCCTGGAATTGTGAGTATTCTGGTGGCTTTAATATGGCTTTTCATTTACCGGGAACCTCCCCGGGGGTATGTTACTGATGTTATCTCTTCTGAAAGTGTTTCTTCCAAATCACCCTCATTCACATGGACACAAATCTGGAGCAGAAGAAGTATGTGGGGGATTATGCTTATCCGCTTCACCACTGACCCGGTGTGGTATTTCATCCTGTTCTGGCTCCCGGGATTGCTGATGGAAAAATCGGGACTCTCCCTTTCCCAGTTGGGAATGGTAGGCTGGATTCCCTTCCTGGTTGCCTGTTTGGGAGGTATAGCCACGTCTGCCTGGTCCGACTGGATGGTCAGAAGGGGAAAACCGGCCTTGTTTTCCCGGAAAAAAATGATGACCTACGTGGCTTTTCTGGCCCCTGTTATTTTAATACCTGATGAACTGGGTGTTGCAGTGACTATCATTAAGTTCAGTATATTGGCGACAGTAGCTTTAAGCTGGTTAAATACGGAAAGTGTGCTGATCGCCGAGACCTTTCCCATAAATAATGTGGCCAGTGTGTTGGGGATAGCCGCAGGATTCGGTGCTGGCGGATCTGTCATTTTCAATTATTTCATCGGTCAGTTTTTGACAAATATGGGAACCACCTGGATTTACCTGATAATGGCCGTCCTTCATCCACTGGCTTTGTTCATCCTATGGAATATGATACGGCCTGAAATACCGAAACAATTACAGACGACTGTTACGGAATAAAATGTCCGTGATAGATTTAAAGATTACAATTACACAACGTTATAAAACAAAATAAAAATAATCAGCTATGATCAACGGTAAATTCATTGAAAAAGAAAGAGAGATTGAGATCATCGAAGAGGTGGATGTTCTTGTGGTCGGGGGAGGCCCTGCCGGTATGGGTGCCGCCATCGGAGCAGCCAGGAGTGGCGCATCGGTCATGATCCTGGAGGCCATGGGCTCCTTCGGGGGAATGTGGACCAATGGTCTTGTCATCACCCTGGGAGGTTACAACAACTGGATGAGGCCTTACCAGCGATGCGTGGATGGCATTATGGGAGAATGGTTAAGATTAGCCGAACAAAGGGGAGGTGCGGTCAATAACCGGAGCTGGGTGCTCAGTTCTGACCCTGAAATCATGAAAGCGGTAGCCGACGAAATGCTGCAGAAAGCGAATGTCAAATGTCTGCTTCATACTTGGGTGGCAGATGTGATTATGCAGGACAACAAGGTGAAGGGAGTGCTGATTGAAAACGTGGATGGCCGGAAGGCGGTAATGGCAGGGGCAGTGGTCGACTGCACCGGGAACGGGGATATTTTTGCCCGCGCAGGTGAATCATATACCCTTTCCGACCGGTTACAACCCATGACCAACAATTTCTTTTTTGCAGAGGTGGATCAGGAGAGTGAAATCCCTCATGATGAGGAGGTCATGATACCGTTTGGGCCGGAACCCGGACTGATGGACTGGAATGTGCTGGGAGACTATCAATCGCCCAGAAGAGATATATACATTGACCGTGAAAAACTGAAAGAGGCACATCACAGGGGAGAGTTCCCCGAATATGGCGGCCCCTGGTTTGGCGGAATGCGGAAGAGATTTCCCTGGGTGAATACCACCAGGGTGTATGCCTGCGGTGTAAATGCGGCAGAATTGACCCATGCTGAGATTGAAGCCAGGAAGAGCGCCCACGAAATGATGGAATACTATCGAAGCAACGTCCCCGGATTCGAGAACAGCTGGATATTGAGAACCGCAGCCACCATTGGCATAAGGGAAACCAGACAACTTGACGGGGTATACCAGCTTACAGGCCAGGACCTTGTCAACAATCAGAAATTCAGTGATTCGATCGCTGTCGGTGCATGGCCCATTGACATTCACCCCCAGAAGGGAGAATCGGGCCAGCATAAACTCTATGTTCCGCTGCCCTTCCAGATTCCCTACCGGACCATGATTCCGAAAAAGACGGATAACCTGCTGGTGGCAGGAAGATGCATTGCAGCCGACAGGGAAGCCATGGGATCGATACGGGTGGGGGCCACCTGCGGAGCTCTTGGCCAGGCTGCCGGGATTGCAGCCGCCTTCTCTGCAAAGACCGGGGTGACTCCGCGGAACCTCCCGGTGGAGAACATTCAGCAGGAGATTATTAAACAAAAAGGAATTATTGAAATCTGAAATAAATCCTGCATTTTAATCAGGATAAAACAAACCGGTGATTAGTGATGAATAACAGATACAGAGTTGCGGGGATAGGTGAATTGTTATGGGACTTGCTCCCCACAGGAAAACAACTGGGGGGTGCTCCCCTTAACTTCGCCTATCATGCCATGCAGGCAGGATGTGAATCATTTATTGTCAGCGCCCTCGGGAAGGACCCTCTGGGTGAGGAAATCTTCGGAAAAATAAAACAACTGGGTATGGATTACCGGTATATTCAGAAAAATGATTTTCCGACTGGAACTGTTGTTGTTCACATGAATGAGCAGGGCCAGCACAGTTTTGAAATCGTGAAAAAAGTGGCATGGGATCATATTCAGCCAGATGACAAGCTCAAAGAACTGGCCGGGAGCCTGGATGCAGTCTGCTTTGGCAGCCTTGCCCAGCGAAATGAGGTTTCCGCATTTACTATAAAGTCGTTAGTCAGATCTGTTCGGCCGGAGTGCTTGAAAGTCTTTGACATCAACCTCCGGCAGAACTTTTTTACCTGGGAAACCATCAAAGAATCACTGGAAATTGCCGACGTGCTGAAACTGAATGATGAGGAGATTCAGGTGGTGGCTGACTTCTTCGGGCTTAAGGGAGATACCCCTGAACTGTTACCTCAGCTGATCGACCGGTTCAATTTGAAATGCATTGCTTTTACCATGGGGAAAAAGGGAAGTATCATCATGACAACTGATGAATTCTCTTCAATGGAGGCCCCTGAAGTGCGAATCGCTGACACCATCGGCGCCGGCGATGCCTTCACTGCATTGCTGACAGTGGGATTGCTGAAGGGAGATCCGTTATCAGCCATTCATAAGAGGGCCAATATGGTGGCTGCCTATGTATGCACCAGGGAAGGAGCCACACCTGTCATCCCGGCAGAGCTGTTCATTTGAAAACCGGCATACCTGGGTAACCGGCTGATGATTCTTTTTCGGGCAATATTAACCACCCTGTTTCAAAGTTACATCAGGAATGAACAGTCGGCAATCATAAGAAAATATTGAAAAATGAATTTCAAACAGTAAAAAGGAATGAGAGTGATAAAGATCTTTCAGGATAGGATACGGCCGGTTGTTTTTCTGACCGCCATATTATGCACCCGTCTGGCAATGGGGCAGGAACCGGCAGAGGCTCCCCGGTTGTCGGATCCGGGATCCTTTACCTGGATATTATTACCTGACTTGCAAAACTACCAGAAGTTTGAACGGAACCAGCCCATTTTGCAACTGATGATCAACTGGATAAAAGACCAGCGGGAAAATCTCAATATACAGATGGTATTCTGCACCGGAGATCTGACCGACAGGGGAAACATCATCGCCTATGATGATCTGGGCAAGGGAGATCAGAGCACTTTCCAGCAATGGAAAGCCCTTTCAGCTGCATTCGACAAACTGAACGGATTATTGCCCGTAATTATGTGTACCGGGAACCATGATTACGGAGTGAAAATTGCGGAGAACCGGTACTCACAGTTTAACAGCTATTTCCCTCCGCAGGGTAATCCCAAAACATTTGCATTGTTACAGGAAATGGCAGTGAACGGACAGGGTGTTAAAACACTGGAAAATGCCTGTTATGAATGGATTTCTCCCCTGCAACAGAAATTCATGATATTCTCCCTGGAATTTGCACCCCGGACGGAAGTCCTGGAATGGGCCAGAAAAGTGGCTGCCCAACCCAGATACAGGGACCATATGGGTGTTTTGCTTACCCACAGCTACCTTGACACCACCGGACTCAGAATATCGGCCAACAACTATTTGCTGGAGGATATGAACAGCGGAGAGACTTTATGGCAAAAAGTGATAAAGCCATCCGGCAATTTTCGTTTCGTCTTATGCGGCCATATCTGCCACAGCGAGGCACCTTCCGGACATATTGGATATGCTGCCGATAAGGACACTTTAAATAATACCGTCCATCAGATGCTGTTCAATGCACAGCGTGTGGGAGGTGGTCACTGGGGTAACGGAGGGGATGGATGGCTGAGGATACTGGAATTTCTGCCCGATAAAAAAACGGTGAAGGTCTATACCTTCTCTCCGTTGTTGTATATTTCTCCGTCGACCCGTTCTCTTTCATGGAGAAGGCAGGCTGTTGACGAATTTATCATGGAGTATTGAAATCCGGAAAGGCAAATAATGAATCAGGGGGATGTCACATTTTCTGCTTGTCGCACATGACAATACCTGTTACGTGCAGAAAAGAGTATGATCCGGGTGAAAATCACCGAAAATTCTTTTACCGGCTTCAGCCGGGAGTCACTTTGAATATACCATGACTGAGAAATATTGCATAGGCATTGATTACGGAACAGATTCCGTCCGGGCGTTACTGGTGAACAGCGATGATGGGGAAGAGCTGGCTGCCTCTGTTTTTGAATACCCACGCTGGAAACAGGGACTTTACTGTAATCCGGAAATCAACCAGTTCCGCCAGCATCCGCTGGATTACCTGGAGGGATTGGAATTTGTGGTAAAAGATCTCCTTAACCAGGTACCCGGATCAAAGGATAAAATAAAAGCCATTTCTGTTGACACCACAGGATCAACACCTGTCGCGGTTACACAGGATGGCACTCCTCTCTCCCTGCTCCCGGAATTTGCAGAAGATCCGGATGCCATGTTTATTTTATGGAAAGACCATACTGCAGCCGCAGCAGCCGACCGGATAAACGAGGTATGCCGTGGATGGAGCATTGACTATTCGGTATTTTCCGGGGGTATTTATTCTTCAGAATGGTTTTGGGCCAAGATCATGCAGGTCATCACACAGAATAAACGTGTGGCTGAAATGGCCTATTCCTGGGTCGAGCATTGTGACTGGATGCCAGCTTTGTTGACCGGTGAAACCAATCCCCGGAAAATAAAGCGTTCCAGAGGTGCTGCCGGTCATAAGGCTTTGTGGCATCCGAAATGGAGCGGGTTACCATCGGCAGAGTTCCTGCACACACTTCATCCCCTGATGGGATGTCTGAGAGGGCGTTTGTATTCAAACACTTACACCAGCAATGTTCCCCAGGGCACCCTGTCTCATTATTGGGCCGATAAACTTGGGTTAACCGAATCTGTGGTAATTGGAGTAGGTGCCATGGATTCTCATTTCGGCTTTGTAGGAGGGCAAATCGAACCTTTCAGGTTATACAAGGTAGCCGGAACATCCACGGTCGACATGATTCTTATTCCTGATTCAGGAACTGAACACACTCCTGTGTCAGGCATCTGCGGACAGGTCAGCGGCTCAGTAATCCCAGATTTAATCAGTCTAGAAGCAGGACAATCTGCTTTTGGCGATGTATACGCCTGGTTTAAGGATGTTTTGATTTGGCCCCTTTTGCATGACAGGTTTTCCGAACAGGAGAAATTACTCCTGGATAAAATAAAATCAGGTTTAATTGCCCGGCTCAGCCATGCGGCTGCCCTGGTTCAACCTGGGAGTTCAGGAGTACTGGCCGTGGATTGGCTGAACGGACGGAGAAGCCCTGATGCCAATCCCTATTTGAAAGGGGCATTGTCGGGGTTAACCCTGGGAACGGATGCTCCCCGAATATTCAGGGCACTGGTTGAAGCCACCGCATTCGGATCCAAAAAGATTATGGAGCATTACAAAGAAGCAGGGATCCCCTTGCAGGAGGATATTACCGTTATGGGAGGCGTGGCCCGGAAATCACCGTTCGTGATGCAAATTCTGGCAGACGTGCTGAATGCACCAATAAAGGTCGTTCGCTCAGAAAATGTCTGTGCCTTGGGAGCAGCCATGTTCGCCGCGGTGGTCGCGGGAATTTATCCGAATGTTCAGAAAGCCCAGGAAAGGATGGGATCCGGATGTGACCTGTTTTACCAGCCCGATCCCCTGAATGCCCCGCTGTATCAGAAGTTATTTGAACAATACAAACTGCAGGGTGGATTCATTGAAAAACTGGCAAAAAGAAAAAATATGGAAGAAAACAAGGACAAACACAAAACGGCAAACATTTTTAAGACATGATTTTTTATACTCAACACGACAAAACCCCATTGACTCCGCTTAATCACACCACTTCGTTTTTCAGGATATGGCTGATCCCTTTGTGCCTTATGCTGCTATTTGCCCAATGTGCTGAAAAAGACACGGATCCGGCTGGAGAAGCCGAAGAGGGCGCCGTAGAGATAACTCCGGAGAAAGGCATGGACTTATACGGATTTATTGGGGACGAGAATGGCAATCCGGTTAAAGAGGTGGTGGTCAGTGACGGCTTTTACTGCACCGTCACCGATGAAAAAGGAATTTATCAGATGAAAAAGAGTGCAGCTGCCACGTTTGTTTATTACTCCACACCCTCTGAATATGAAATTAATACGGTGAGTACATCAGTAAAAGTAGCCTCCTTTTATACGAAAATCAATCCGCTGAAAAAAAGGTATGACTTCACGTTGAAAAAACTCCCTGCTGCGGAAACCAGCTTCAGTCTTATCTGTATCGGCGATCCGCAGGTTACCAGCGATGCCGAGGTTCATCGTTTTCAAACGGAAACGATGAGCGATATAAAGGCATTTACTCAGACGATCCCATCCTGTTACGGACTGATAATGGGTGACCTGACTGGTAACAAACCGGCCCTGACGGGTCAGATGAAAACGCTGATCGGATCGGCCAACATGACTGCCTTTGTCACCATTGGCAACCATGATAAAGTGGCTACTACAATACAAACCAAACCCTCCACCTCGGATGCTTTCGAGGCGGTATTCGGACCGACTGACTACTCTTTTAACCGGGGCGATGTGCATTTTGTTTGCCTTGATGACATCATCTTCAGTGATGCCTCCACCTATTCAGGCGGTTTCACTGACAATCAGGTCGCCTGGCTGTTGTCTGATCTGAGTTATGTAAATAAAAGCAAAATGGTTGTCGTCTATTACCATATCCCGCTTCGGGGAACGTCCAGCATTGCAAACCGCACCCGGGTGTTGAATGCCTTGAACGGCTTTGCCGAAGTACACCTGATGTGCGGCCATACGCATTACAACGAGAACTACATTCAGACATCTCCTTTGACTGCTTATGAGCATATCCACGGGGCAGCCTGCGGCGCCTGGTGGAGATCAACCCTCAACGGAGACGGTGCTCCCAACGGGTATGCCGTCTATAATGTGAAAGGGAATACTCTGACAAACTGGTATTACAAACCAACCGAACTAAGCAAGGATTTTCAAATCCGGCTGCACAAGGGAAATGAATCATTTGGCGGATCTTACGGATATTTCAGCTTCGACCAGGGCAACCAGACTGTCGTTGCCAATGTCTGGAATTCGGATAGTAAATGGAAGGTTGAAGCTTACGAGAACGGGATTAAGGTGGCTGACCTGACCCCATTGCCCCCTTCATCGAAAGATGCATGGACAATGGGTTACCATATTGGTGTCCTGAACAGGGATCCTGATAATTACGATCAGCCATGCAAACATTTGTACCTGCACACCATGTTGAATCCTGCAGCCACCCTGGAAATCAGGGCGACAGACCGGTTTGGGAACCAGTACAGGCAAAGCGAAATCATATCCAATTTCACCACAGCATCTTCATATTAAACAGGAAAACCATTCGATAACCATAAAAGCACCACGATATGATTTCAGTTGCGGCTTCACCTGCTTCAGACACGGCAAAGAAATTTCAGTATTGGCAAACCCGTACGATTATTATCAGTATGGTTGGCTACGCTCTTTTCTACTTCGTCCGAAAGAACCTGAGTATAGCCATACCGGCCATGCAAACCGACCTGGGGATCAATAAATCCGAGCTGGGGATTTTCCTGACCCTTCATGGACTGGTGTATGGCGTCTCCAAATTTGTGAACGGCTTTATTGGTGACCGGGTTAATGCACGGTATTTTATGGTTTCAGGCCTGGTGCTTTCTGCCCTTTGTAATCTGGTGTTCGGATTCAGTTCCGCAGTTCTTGTTTTTGGTGTGACATGGATGATCAACGGATGGTTCCAGGGAATGGGTTACCCTCCTTGCGCTCGGTTGCTCACCCATTGGGTCCACCCAAAAGAACTGGCGACGAAAATGTCGGTATGGAACATATCTCATTCCATTGGGGCAGGACTTGTGGTCATCATCTGCGGTTATGTGGTTGCTTTGGGATGGAGATGGTGTTTTTTTGTTCCATCGGCGATTGCCCTCGCCGGGGCAGTTATTCTCTGGATTTTCATGCGAGACGTACCCTCTTCCGTGGGATTGCCCGAAATCTGTCCGGAAGGGATTACGCAGGAGGAGGCCGAGCATATAGATTCAACCAGGGAATTCAAACAATTCCTGAGGAAACAGGTTTTTGGAAATCCATATATCTGGATCCTCGCGTTAGCCAATTTTTTCGTTTACACCATACGTTATGCCATTTTAGACTGGGGCCCCACCCTATTGCATGAATGGAAAGGAATTTCCATCCAACATGCAGGTTGGATGGTGGCTTTGTTCGAAATCTCCGGTCTTGCAGGTATGCTGCTTTCCGGATGGGTAACCGACCGTTTCTGGGGTGGAAGGGCGGCACGTGTTTCCCTTATATGCATGATCCTGGCCACCTTTTTCGTTTTTCTATTCTGGCTTATTCCCACCTCGTCATTGTGGATTTCTTTACTGATCATGGTGCCCATCGGATTTTTTATTTACGGCCCCCAGGCCCTGGTTGGTATTGCCGCAGCCAATCTGGCAACTAAAAAAGCGGCAGCCACAGCAGTGGGTTTCACCGGACTTTTCGGATACGCCAGCACGGTGGTATCCGGGTGGGGATTAGGTTACCTGGCCGACCATCTGGGCTGGAGTTATACCATGGGTGCACTGGTCGGAATCGGGATCACCGGAAGTTTGGTCTTACTTATGGCCTGGCCTGCAAAAGCAGATGGATACATCAGAAAAATCAAAATCTAACTTTATATGAAAGCGCTGGTATTACAAAAAGATAAAGTGCTGAAATATCAGGATGTGACCATGCCTGTGATAAGGAATGGGAAAGATATCCTGGTAAGGGTGAAATATTGCGGGATCTGCGGATCCGACATCGGGCGCGGATTAGGAGGCAAAGCCTATCACTACCCTTTAATCATGGGGCACGAATTTTCAGGCATTGTGGAGGAGACTTTTCCCGGAAGTAAATTCAGGAGCGGAGACCGTGTGGTGGTATACCCCCTTGTTCCTTGTAAACAATGCGAAGCATGTCAGACGGGAGACTATGCACAATGTGTCGATTACGATTATTATGGATCCCGCCGGGATGGCGGATTTGCTGAATATGTGGCAGTACCGGAACAAAACCTGTTCGCGGTTCCTGATTCCGTCGACCTTGTTCATGCGGCAATGACGGAACCGGCAGCTGTAGCCTTACACGGCGTCCGACAGGTAAAAGTGGCCGCCGGTTCAACAGCAGTGGTATTTGGTTGCGGACCTATCGGAAATATGACCGCACAATGGCTGAGAATATCCGGCTGTTCAACGGTTGTTCTGGTGGATATCGATCCTGTTAAGCTGAACATCGCCGCTGAAATGGGATTTATTACTGTTAACACGCTGGAAGAGGACCCGGTGAAGAAAGTCAATGAACTTACCCATGGAAGAGGTGCTGATATCGCAGTGGAAGCGGTCGGCCTGCCCTCTACCTTCCTGAACGCGGTCCGGTCGGCCGGGCGAATGGGACAGGTCGTTTTCATGGGCAATATACACGGGACCTTCCAGATCGGAGAAAGAGACTTTTCCAACCTGCTCAGAAAAGAAATAAAAATATACGGCACCTGGAACAGCAAAATGGTTCCGACCGGAAATGACGATTGGTCAGTGGTACTGAAAATGATGGACAGGGAATTCAACGTTTCACCGTTAATAAGCCACACTCCTGAATTGGCTGAAGGGGAACGGATATTCAATGCCATCCTGAACAAACAGGCATTCTTTAACAAGGTTGTATTCAGGATTTGATTTTGCTTCTGGAAATATAATTGGTGAGATCATGAAAAATAAAAAACCCGGGATTCTTATTCCGTCCTTTTCAGCTACCACTTTGGGAATGCTATTCCCCTTGTCCGGGAATAACCCTTCCCAGCAAAAAGCCAAAGACAAACGAATGCCCAATATCATCTATATCCTTGCCGATGATTTGGGATATAGCCAATTGAGATGTTACGGCCAGGAAAAAATCGAGGCACCTCA
>Ga0116193_1003551_pt1 | contig 11196 bp, 10 predicted proteins | sample AD_UKC115_MetaG_FD_89892 | JGI IMG/M metagenome (GOLD analysis project Ga0116193, IMG submission 89892) | Active sludge microbial communities of municipal wastewater-treating anaerobic digesters from Hong Kong - AD_UKC115_MetaG | ecosystem: Engineered > Bioreactor > Anaerobic > Digestate...
AAGAAGCATAAAGGGTTGGGCAAAATATGCAAGAGATTTTTACAGATATAATTACGATGTAGTATTAGTGGATTATAGAGGATTTGGAAAAAGCACAGGAAAAAGAAGTGAAAAAGAGATGTTGGCAGATATGCAGTTTGTTTATGATGAATTGAAAAAAAAATATCCTGAACATCATTTATTAGTGTATGGAAGAAGTATGGGTAGCGGTTTTGCTACAAGAATTGCCTGCGATAATAAACCACGTTATTTAATTTTAGATTCGCCTTATTATAGTTTTAAAAAAGTTGTAGAAAGATTTTTACCTTTTTTGCCTGTTAAATTTATTTTACGTTATCATTTAAGAACAGATAAATGGATAAGAAAAGTAAACTGCCATACCTATATTATTCATGGTACAAAAGATAAATTAATACCCATTTCTCAAAGCGAAAAACTACAACTGTTAAGCCCTTCAAAAATTACATTGATTAGAATAGAAGGAGGGAGGCACAACAATTTACCCAACTTCGAAGAATACCATAATTTTATACGAGATATTTTAAAAGAATAAAAAAAAGTTGCTTTTATTGTAAATCGTAAGAAAAATAAATTTATAAAAAATAGTTTTGCAGCATGAGCGAAGTATTTGTAAATAAAGTAGCAGAAAGTGGTATAATAACTTTGGATTTAGAAAAATTTTATCCAAAAGAATCCATAGAAATCTTTGATTTGAAAGATTATCTTTTTATGGGTTTAATTTTAAAAGAAAAAGATTTTAGAGCATCACTTCAAAATGTAGATTGGAGTATTTATGCAAATAAAAATGTAGGTATTATTTGTAGCACAGATGCAATAATACCAGTTTGGGCTTATATGCTTGTAGCAGCTTACTTACAGCCTGTTGCACATTTTGTTTCTACAGGAAATAAAGAACAAATTATAGAGCAAATACTTCAACTAAAAATTAATAATTTATCTATTGAAGAATACATTGATAAACGTGTAGTAATAAAAGGTTGTGGCGATATTGCAATTCCTGAAACTGCTTATACAGCTATAACTTTTAAACTTAGACCTGTTGTAAAAAGTATTATGTATGGCGAGCCTTGTAGCACAGTTCCTGTATATAAGAAAAAAAATAATTAAGGAGCAAGTCGTTCCAACATCCAAATATTATTTTCCAAAGTGTATTGCAATCTGTCGTGCAAACGATTAGGTCGTCCTTGCCAAAATTCTATTAAGTTTGGCTTTATACAATAGCCTCCCCAATAATCAGGTCTTGGAATATTTTCTGTACCAAAAATTTCAGTATATTTTTTTTCGTTTTGCTCTATCACTTCTCTGTAAGGAATTACAGCACTTTGATGAGAAGCCCAAGCACCAATTCTGCTTCCTATGGGTCTGCTATTAAAATAAGCATCACTTTCTTCGTTACTTATTTTTTCTGCAATGCCTTCAATTCTTACTTGTCGTTCTAATTCTTTCCAAAAAAACACTAAAGCAACTTTTGGGTTTTGTGCAATTTCTTTGCCTTTATCGCTTTGATAATTGGTAAAAAACACAAAGCCATGTTCATTAAAATCTTTTAGTAAAACAATTCTTGCACTGGGCGTTCCTTTAGCATTTACAGTTGCTAAGGTCATAGCATTTACTTCATGTATATTGCTATGTATAGCTTCATTCCACCATTGTTTAAATTGCTCAAAAGGGCTGTAAGCAGCATCTTTTTCAGTGAATGATGCTTTGCTATAATTCGTTCTAATAGCTGCTATTGATAAATCCATAATCGGTTTAAAAGTTATAATTTTTAAGAGTTCAAATGTATGAATAATATAAAGTTCGCTTTCTTAAATTTATAAACTTATACTTTTGTTGTTGGTGTTGTATATAGAAAAGTTTTACAAATTTAATTAGATAATGTATGAAGAGGATTTATTTTGATAATGCAGCTACAACAATGCTGAATAGTGATGTACTAGAAAGTATGATGCCTTATTTAACAACTTATTTTGGCAACCCTTCTTCAATATATAGTTATGGTAGAGAAAGCAGGTTAGCTATTGAAAATGCAAGAAAATCTGTTGCTAAAATTTTAAATGCCAATCCCGCAGAAATATTTTTTACTAGTGGAGGCACTGAAAGTTCAAATACTGCAATAACCAAATCTGTAAGAGATTTAGGTTGTAAGCACATTATTTCTTCTAAAATAGAACATCATGCAACTTTACACACTATAGAAAATATAGAAAAAAGAGGAGAGGCAACTGTAAGTTATGTAAAGCTTTTAGAAAATGGTAGTGTTGATATAAATGATGTAGAAAATTTATTAGCCAATTCTAAAGAAAAAACTTTAGTTACTTTAATGCACGCCAATAATGAAATTGGAAATATTTTAGATATTCATGCAGTAGGAGAGTTGTGTAAAAAATATAATTCTATTTTTCATAGCGATACAGTTCAAACTGTTGGGCATTTTCCTTTTGATTTAAAAAATACTTATGTACATTTTATTACAGGAGCAGGGCATAAATTTCATGGACCAAAAGGTGTAGGTATTTTATATATCAATGAAAATATAAAAATTAATCCTTTGATTTTTGGTGGAAGCCAAGAAAGAAATATGAGAGCTGGAACTGAAAATTTGTATGGCATTGTAGGATTTGCAAAAGCATTGGAATTAGCTACAGAAAATTTTGAAAAAGACAGTGCATACATCAAAGATTTAAAATTTTACATGAAAGAAAAGTTAGAATCCAATATTGAAGGTGTTTCATTTAATGGAGATGTTTTAGGAAAAAGTTTATATACAGTGCTAAGTGTAAATTTTCCTGCTACAGAAAAAAGCGAATTATTGTTGTTTAATTTAGACATCAATAATATTTGTGCAAGTGGAGGTAGTGCTTGTTCAAGTGGTGTAGTTGCAGGAAGCCATGTTATTGCAGCATTGTACAATAATAAATTAAATGCAGTTACGGTACGTTTTAGTTTTAGCAAATACAATACAAAAGAAGAAATTGATACAGTAATTGAAACTTTAAAAAAGCTGATATAATTTTTACACCAATAGTTTCTCAATTTCTTTAAATCCATTTTCTGCTGGTAAATGATTCCATAAAATATTGTAAATGGTAGTAGCAATAGGTATTTCAGCTTGTACAGTTTTATTTGTTTTGTTAATACATTTACTTGCAAAATATCCTTCTGCAATCATATTTAATTCTAATTGTGCAGCTTTTACACTATATCCTTTACCTATCATATTTCCAAAAGTTCTGTTTCTGCTGTATAATGAATAACAGGTAACTAATAAATCGCCTAAATAAACAGAAGCTGCATAATTAATTTTTCTTTGTTCTTCTGCTGTTTCGTTGTTCCAAACTAAACGCCTTAAAAAAGTAACCATTTCATCGGCTGCATTAGCAATATAAACGCTTAAAAAATTATCGCCATATTCCAAACCATGAGCTATACCTGCTCCTAAGGCATAAATATTTTTTAAAATAGCAGCATATTGCACACCAAAAATATCGTGGTTAATAACAGTGTTTAAATAATCTGTTTCAAAATGTGTAGCAATTTGTTTGGTAGCATTTTCATCAACACCAGAAAAAGTTAAATAACTCAATTTTTTTGCTGCAACTTCTTCTGCATGACAAGGTCCTAAAACTGTAAAATAGTTTTCAAGCTGTACATGAAAATGTTTATGTAAGTATTCGTTCAATAAAATATTTTCAGTGGGCAAAATCCCTTTAATTGCAGAAACAATTTTTTTACCCTCAAAAGCATTGGCTGGTAATTGCTGTAAAACATCTTCAGTAAAAGCAGATGGAATAGCAATAACTAAAACATCGCTATTATTTACAACTTCTTTAATATGGTTGTTTAAATTAAGTTGTTCTGTATTAAAAATAGCACTACTTACATAGTGAGGGTTATTTTTTTTAGATTGAAAGTGAGCAATCGTTTCTTTATTTCTAATCCACCAGTTTATTGTATTGCCATTATCGGTTAATAATTTTGCTAAAGCAGTTGCCCAGCTTCCGCTACCTAAAATTCCAAATTGCATAGTACAACTTTATTGATACACAGCAAAGATACTGTTTAAAGCAAAGAGAAAATAAAACGAAAAATGTAGCAGTGAAAAGTCAAAAAGAATGTATGTAGAAAAATTTAAAGAGGTCCCGACCAGATTCGAACTGGTGTGGAAGCTTTTGCAGAGCTCTGCCTAGCCACTCGGCCACAGGACCTTTTAATTAAGGGTTGCAAACATAAGGTAAAAGAGAATATCTACAAACATTAAAAACGTAATTTTAATAAAGGCAGATTCAAGTTATAAATGCAACAGTTATTTAATTAGGGTTAAAATTAGTTTATTTGTCAAAGCTTGGTGTAATACGTTTAAGGCTCTTAGGTTATGAAAGTAACAAAGAAAAATTGCACAAATTATTTTCTTAACTTTGAAATCAATAAGAAGTAAACCAATAGTAGAAAAGCATAAAAAAGCTATCAACTAAATTCAGTACCAGACAAAAAATACTATGGAATATTTTGAAAGAGAAATAGAATTTGAGGTAAATGATTTTGAAAATGTAAGAGAAGCAATCTCATCTTATTTTGAAAAATATAATTTTATAAAATTTAGGGTAGAAGAGCAATGTTTAATGTTTAAAAAAAACGAAAAATTTCTAAGTAGCTGGAGTTTTAATCCATTAAAATGGTATTCTTTTGTTACTGTTAAGCTAATAGGCACTAAGAAAATTCAGGCAACTTTTTTTTAAGCACCACACACTTAATAAATGTTTTAAAAGAATTAGAAATTTGGAATATTTTTATTATCAACTTTAAAAACTATTTAATCAATAACAAGAACTATTCGGAAAATGAACTTAATAAAGCTATAAAAAAGTCTAAACTAAATGGTGCTTTCTTTTTTGCTACAATACTATTTATAGGACTTTTAGCAGGCCTGCTGAAATATTTTATAACTCATTTTTCAGGCTATTCTATTTCAAATCATTTTATAGCTCCGCTGCTTATAGTTATTTACTCAGCGTATAAAAATAATAGAGCTAAAGTAATTTTAAAACAACAACAAGAAAAGTATCTAATAGAATAATCTACTTAATTATTTACTACTATTCATCTAAATTATTACCCACATATTTTCTCCATTTTTCAATTACATTTTTCATGTCATCGGGTAGTGGTGCTTCAAAAAATATTTCTTGTTCTGTTCGTGGATGTATGAAACCTAATGTTTGTGCATGTAAGGCACAACGAGGGCAAATTTCAAAACAATTATTTACAAATTGTTTGTACTTGGTATAAATAGTTCCTTTTAAAATTTTATCTCCTCCATATTCCCAATCATTAAATAAAGTATGCCCTATGTATTTCATGTGTACACGAATTTGATGTGTACGCCCTGTTTCTAAAACACATTCTACTAAGGTTACATAATTCATTCTTTCTACAACTTTGTAATGCGTAATGGCATGTTTTCCTGTTTCACTATCTGGGTAAGCATCAAACATTTTTCTGTATTGTTTATGCCTGGCAATATTTACTTGAATAGTACCTTCGTTGTTTTCTAAATTTCCCCAAACCAAAGCAGTATATTTTCTTTGTACTGTATGATTAAAAAATTGTTTTGCTAAATGTGCAGCAGCAGAGCTGTTTTTTGCAAGCACAATTAAACCTGTTGTGTTTTTATCAATTCTATGTACTAAACCAAATCGGGGTAATGTATCTTCATTTACTAAAGGATTTTGTTGATGAATATGATAAGCAACTCCATTTAATAAAGTTCCTGAATAATTACCAACACCAGGATGCACAACCATATTAGCAGGTTTATTTATCACTAAAACATCATCATCTTCATACACAATATTTAAAGGAATATTTTCAAGTTTAAGTTCTGTAGTTTCAGTATTTATTAAACTTAATACAACAATTTCATCGTAGGGTTTTATTTTGTAATTGCTTTTTACAATGTTGTTATTTACTGTTACAAAACCATTTTCTATAGCTTGTTGAATTTTATTTCTGGTAGCATTTTCAATTCTTATTTGTAACCATTTATCAATACGAAAAGGCTCTTGACCTTTGTCAATAATAAAAGTTCTTTTTTCATACAATTCTTCTGGTACTTGTTCTATATCTATTTCATCATTCATAACATTGCGAAGATATGTTTTTGATTTTTTTAGGTAAATATTAATCTTTAGCTAAAATTAAATTGTTGCACTTTTTTTCTTTTTGAGTTGTACAACACATTTTGACTTTTCATTTTTAAATTTCTATTTTTACAAAAACTCAATCCTTTGCTACCATCTGTTGCTATTGTAATTTTAAATTATAACGGAATTAATTTTTTAAAACAATTTTTACCTTCTGTTATCGCATCTACCTACACCAATTCATTTATTGTTGTTGCAGATAATGCTTCTGTTGATGATAGTGTGCAATGGCTAAAAGAAAATCATCCAAACATTCAACTATTGTTTAACACAACAAATTTGGGCTTTGCAGGTGGTTATAATTGGGCATTAAAAAACATACAAGCCGATTATTATGTACTACTAAACTCTGATGTAAAAGTTGAACCCAATTGGATAGAACCCATAATAACCTTAATGGAAAGTGATACTACTTTAGCAGCTTGTCAGCCTAAAATTTTATCTTTTAATAACCCTTATAATTTTGAGTATGCAGGTGCTTGTGGTGGTTTTATAGATTGTTTAGGTTATCCATTTAGCAGAGGAAGAGTTTTTGATTTTTGTGAAACAGATCATGCTCAATACAATACTGTTCAAAAAATATTTTGGGCTACCGGTGCTGCTCTTTTTGTAAAAAGCAAAGTCTATCATGCGTTAGGAGGCTTCGATGAATATTTTTTTGCACACATGGAAGAAATAGATTTGTGTTGGCGTATGCAATTAGCTGGTTACAGTATTGCTGTACAACCTGCATCTGTTGTGTATCATGTAGGAGGTGGCACGTTGCCTAAAAGCTACAAAAAAACATTTTTAAATTTTCGCAACAACTGGATAATGCTTTGTAAAAACCTTACTACAGCAGAAAAATTATATAAACTTCCGCTTCGTTTTTTATTAGATATTGCAACTGCTTGTAAAGCTTTATTAAGTGGCGATACAAATATGTTTAAAGCAATTTTTGCAGCACATTTTGCTGCGTTGCAATGGAAATTTTCCACAAGCTATAAAAAATTACATCCACCAAAATCTTTACAAAAATTAAATGGTGTATATTTAGGAATTATTGCATGGCAATATTTTATAAAAAAGAAAAAAAAGTTTTCTGAATTTATGGAATAAAAATTGCTATAACTTTTGTACTAAAAAAAATAATTATGAAACTTACTTTTCATGGTGCAGCACGCACTGTTACAGGTTCTAAACATATTCTAACACTGAACAACGGCAAAAAAATTTTATTAGATTGTGGCATGTTTCAAGGTATGGGAAAAGAAACAGGCAACCTCAATGCAACTTTAGGTTTTGATGCAAAAGAAATAGATGTAATGTTGCTCTCACATGCACATATAGATCATACAGGTTTAATTCCAAAGCTTTTTAAAGAAGGCTTTAGAGGCGATATTCATTGCACTGCTGCAACGTACGATTTAACTAAAGTTTTGTTAGAAGATTCTGCTACAATACAAAGAGATGATACAAGATTTTTAAATAAAAGAAGAGCCAAAGAAGGCTTGCCTCCCATAGAGCCTTTGTATTCTATTGAAGATGCAAAAGAAGCCTGCACTTTATTGGAAAAACAAGCCTACCAACACTGGTTTAAAGTAACTGAAGGAGTACAAGCAATGTTTACAGATGCTGGACATATAATTGGTAGTTCATCTGTGCATTTAAAAATTACAGAAGATGGAAAAACTACCAGACTAACTTTTAGTGGAGATGTAGGTCGTTACAGAGATTTAATTTTAAAAAGCCCTGAAGTTTTTCCTCAAGCAGATTATATAATTATAGAAAGCACTTATGGCGATAAATTGCACGAACCTGCAACCAATATTCATGAAGTATTTTATAACTGGATTACCAAAACTTGTATAGAAAAAAAAGGAAAATTAATTATTCCTGCATTTAGTGTTGGTCGTACACAAGAGTTATTGTATATCCTCAATCAATTAAGTTTAGAAAAAAGATTACCACATATACCCGTTTATGTAGATAGTCCTTTAAGTAAAGAAGCAACTGATATAGTAAAAAGTTATCCAAGATATTTTAATAACAGGGTAAAAAAAGTTTTAGAAATAGATGATGACCCATTTGATTTTCCTGGATTAACATTTATTGCAAATGCCGATGAAAGTAAAGCCCTGAATTTTGATAAACAACCTATGATAATAATTAGTGCAAGTGGTATGGCAGATGCAGGAAGAATTAAACATCATATAGCTAATAATATTGACGATAAAAATAACACCATTTTAATGGTAGGTTATTGCGAACCTAATTCTTTAGGAGGAAGATTATTGGCTGGGCATAAAGAAGTAAGAATTTATGGAGAAATGCACAAAGTAGTTGCTGAAATAGGAGTAATGCACACCATGAGTGCACATGGCGATTACGATGATTTATGCCAATATTTATCTTGTCAAAATCCAGAATTAGTTAAAACAATTTTTGTTGTACATGGAGAATTTGATGTAATGACAGAATTTCAAAGAAGACTGTACAAAAAAGGATTTAAACAAGTTGAAACACCCAAAATGCACGAAGAATTTAACTTAGATTAATCAAAAAATAATTAGAATAATATACCATAATGTTGAAAGAAACTTTACAGCAAGCAATTAATGCAGGAGCTATTATTGTAAAAGAATATTTTGATAAACAATTTAAAATATCCAACAAAGAAGGCATTAATAATTTAGTAACAGAAGTAGATCATAAAAGTGAAACTGCCATTATAAATGTTATAAAAGAAAATTTTCCGGAACATTATATTTTAAGCGAAGAAGCAGGAGAAATAAAACAAAACAGCGAGTACAAATGGATTATTGATCCTATTGATGGCACAGTAAATTATGCCAATGGAATTCCTATTTGTTGTGTAAGTATTGCCATTGAAAAAAATGGTAAAATGCTTATGGGTGCTGTATATAACCCATTTTTAAACGAACTGTTTTTTGCAGAAAAAAACAAAGGAGCTTTTTTAAATAATAAACCCATAAAAGTTTCAGAAAAAAATGATGTATTAAGCAGTTGCTTAGTTACTGGTTTCCCTTACACTTATTTAGATATGCCCAATGGTCCATTACAAGTTTTTGAAAAGTTTATAAGAAAAGGTATTCCAGTAAGGCGTTTAGGCAGTGCTGCTATTGATTTGTGTTGGGTAGCTTGTGGCAGATTTGATGGATTTTATGAACATAAATTAAGTGCATGGGATAGTGCAGCAGGTTTTTTAATTGTAGAAGAAGCAGGAGGAAAAGTTACAGATTTATCTGGCAATGATTACAACCCTTATCAACCAGGAATTATTGCTACCAATGCTAAAATTCATGATGCAATGATAAGAATAGTTAACGGAGGAAATTTGTAGTAAAATTTATGGTAACATTTTTAATTTTCTAAAATCAATATCCATTAACTCATATTTAGCATAATTGGGTAAATAAAAATGCCACCATTCTGTATCTAAAACTTTAAAACCATTTTGTTGCATTACAGTTATGAGTGTTGTTCTGTTTTTCAAAATCGCTGCATCAAGATTAGCATAATTGGCATGAGCTTTTTCTGTAAAATTATCAAATGGTGTTGGCATAGCTAATTCTTTACCTGTTGTTAAATCGTATAAAGTTAAATCTACAGCAGCACCTCTATTGTGCCCACTTCCTTTAGATGGGTCAGCAGCATATCTATCATCAGGAACAATTTTCCACATTTTTTTAGTAATGGTATAAGGTCGGTAAGCATCAAAAATTTTCAAGCCCAAGCCTTGTTTTTCTAATTCATGAGCAACTTTTTGTAAAGCTTCTGCTGCTTCAATTCTCATGTAAGCATCAGGGTTAGTGTATAAAATTTGGTTAGTAAAATTATCAGTAGTGGCATATTTCCAATCTGTAATTAAATGAGGTACATAGTTTTTCAACAAAACTATTTTTTTACTCGAGTCATTTTGAACAGTTAATTTATATTGAGCTAAATTAGTTATTACCAATAATCCGTACTCATTTTTAGTAATTTGAGCTTGTTTAGTAGTGCATGAAATAAATAATATACAACTTAAAATAAAATATTTGTTCAGTTTCATAGAAAATAAATTTAGAATCAAAGCATAAAAATCGTTTTTTTTAAGTACATATCCATAATTTTGCGGCAATTAATTAAAATGTATTTATGAAGAAAATTATTTTGTTATTGGTTGCTACTGTTTTTACAACAGCAATCTTTGCTCAATCGCAAAAAGTAGATTATAAAAAAAGACCAACACTAAGTGTTAACTTTTTTATGAAAGATTTTGTAACCCCCGACCGTATTGCAAAATCAAATATTTCTACTGTATTAAGTAACCACAACTGGGCACAATTATCAGATATGACACCTGGTATTGGGGTTTCTTATTTAAACGGCATTTCTAATCATTTAGATTTTGCTGCAAATTTGGGCGGTAGTTTTATCAACTATCCATTTATGAATGGTAAAAATTTAAACTCTGATAGATTGCTTTTAGAGTTAGATGCTACTGTACGTTTAAAATTATTAACTGACAGATATATTGTAGTGCCTTATGTTTCTGGTGGTTTTGGAGGAAGCTCTTGGGGTGGTACACACTTTGGTGCTTATATTCCTGTTAGTGGTGGTTTACAATTTAATTTAGGTAATAGCGAATCATTTGTATTTACAGATGTTTCTTTCCGTTACCCAGTTACTAAACAAACAACTAATTATCACTTAAATTATTCAATAGGCGTTGGTGCTCCTTTAACTGAAAAGAAAGAAGTAAAACCTGTTGAGCCTCCTATGCCTCCTAAAAAAGTTGAGCCAAAAGATACTGATGGTGATGGTATAGTAGATAGTTTAGATAAATGCCCTACTGTAAAAGGAACAATTGCTAATAATGGTTGTCCTGATGAAGTAAAAGTAGAAGTACAAAAGAAATTAGACTTAAGTGCAAGAAAGATTTTATTTGAAACAGGTAGTGCAGTTATTACAAAATCTTCTTACAAAG
>Ga0116193_1003554_pt1 | contig 11193 bp, 4 predicted proteins | sample AD_UKC115_MetaG_FD_89892 | JGI IMG/M metagenome (GOLD analysis project Ga0116193, IMG submission 89892) | Active sludge microbial communities of municipal wastewater-treating anaerobic digesters from Hong Kong - AD_UKC115_MetaG | ecosystem: Engineered > Bioreactor > Anaerobic > Digestate | place...
CAGCAGACATACCAGGTTGTAACATAGCCTTTTGTTTTGCGATATTGCCTGTCCTCCGGAGCAACTGTTGCTCCATGCGAAACACACAGGTCTACCAACTGGTCGGGATAGAGTTTGTAACTTTTATGATTGTCGGCGAGAGCCACCCCCATTCCCGGGGCTGTTTCACCGAGTAGTTTCAGCATGGCTTTCATTTCGGCGGGAGCACGTTCGTCCATTGCGATGCGGGTGATTTCCCTCCATCCTTTTTGTTCCAGATGCGTGAAAAAATCCTGCAGGAAAGGAACCCACATTTCAGCATATTGTTTTGTTCCCGGCTCCGCCTTGATTTTTATTTCTTCCCCTGATTTTTCGTCAAAATAGTATAACTCATTTCCCCACGGAACCATCGAATAGCAATTGATTTGCGATTTTATGCCCAGGTCCATCATAAACTGCACCCATTTATCAAAGATCGTATAATCATACTGCCAACGCCCATTGGCCTTTTTAGTCCAGCCAATCATGGAATCGTAAGCATCTTCGGTTTGTCCACCCCACGGACGCTTGTTCAGGGTTGCCGTGATCACTTTCTGCCCTGCCTCAGCCAGCATTTTCATCAGCGGACGCAAAGCTTCCCAATGAGCTTCCGACCAGGGATCAACACCATGCAACCGTGCCACGGCATACGGATTTTGCCACAGGTCAAGATGAAACTTCCATTCCGATGCGGGAGGGAGGAGACGTGGCAGAACTTCGACCTGAAACTGGAACGTATGGCATTTTTTTCCGGCAGCAAACAGTCGCATTGTTGAGGTGTAAGTTCCGGGAACAGCGTTGGAAGGAACATCAATACTTATCCACACAGGCCGCGTTGTTTGTGGCTCCATATCGAAACATCCGGCCGGATCAAGAACATCCGGACTAAGCGAGGCGGCATAGTTTTCGGGTTGACGCTTTCCGCATCCATCGGCAAATTCGTCGGTTATTACATACCTGACGAACCGGGCTTGTACAACCGACGCCGGGAAGCGTTCTCCCCCGGACGATTTGAAATCGGAGAATTCCCAGGTAATTTGTTTGTTTGGCTCCTTACTCCAAAGCACCAATTGGGCAGAAATCCGTTCACCCTGCCAGGCTGAGCCTTTCCAGCTTTTCTCTATTTCTGCTTCAGGCACCGAACGCTTGGCATACCGGCGATCGATCGATCCGATGGTCGCATGAAGTCCGTGCTTTACTCCGGCCCAGTTTGCCAGGCTGTCGGGCGAAGGATCAGGCGCTTCAGCATAGGTTGTACATTCCCTGACAGCCTGTTGACGCGTACATGCCACGGTCAGGAAAATAAGCAGACAGATTAAATTTCTAATATTCATTTCAGGTTTTTTGGTTTATATGCCTTTACAGGTGACACTTTTCAGCTTAAAGAATTATTTTTCAGGCGGCATTTTCATGACCGAAATTCCCATCAGGCCCACCACCACCTCCTGGGACAGGGTTTCCAGGGTAACACTTTTCAATATTCCATTTTCAGGCATCTTCAGGTTGAGCAGCATTGCCCTGCAGTCTTCACCCAGCTGTACCGTTTCGGGAAGTTTCACCGGCAAACAGAAACGGTCAATTTCTGAAGTATAATCGTTGCGCCCTGCTTGTCCGGGCGCTGTGGCATGAGAGTCGATCGTACTCAGGTTCCAGTAATTTACCGGAGGGATCAGTTCAAGCGAATCCTTGCTGCCATCGGCGTAATTCAGCCTAATCACCGCATTGGCAATCCGGCATTGCATAATATTGGTGGAACCAGCCACCAGAAACCAGACTGCATCTCCCGACTTTCCGACCGGAAATTCAATTTTTGAGGGATAATTGTCCCACAAAGAGGTGAAAGCAATGTTCTTTTCTCCGGAGGGCCATATAAAAGGCACACCCTGCGGGGTAAGCAGCCGGCCGGAGCCATTGGTCAGGTTTTGGATCCGGTCAAGGCGGATGGGAGGCGGAAGGCTGTTCCAATGCGGGAATGTCCAGGGAGAATACCCGTCAGTTCCCATGCGGAGAGACACGGTATGGGGACGTGGAGAGAGGTACTTTTGCTGATAGATTGTGGTCACGTCGGCATTCCACAAATCGGAAATGTCGATATTTTCCCATGTCACCTTACCGGGAACTTCATGTAAAACGCGACCGGCCTCAGAGGCCTCTCCGGCCGGATCGTTGATTTTCATACGGAAAACCCGGTATTGCGGGACGTCACCAGCCACCACCTCTGCAACCACCGTATGAAATCCTTTATTGGAAGTCAGCGTGGCATTTATAATCCCGTTCCTTATCGTTACATTTTCAAGCACATTCTGGGGATCTTCCAGCGAAATGATTACCGCATCGTCAGCAGAAAGGGTTACCTCATCCCCTGTATTTCCTTCTATGAATACCGGTGAAGCGTAAGCCAAAGATTTTCCCGTTTCGATGATCACTTCAGCCTTTTCAGCATCTGGAAGGTCTATGGCAACGATACTGCGTCCAAATCCTGGCAACAGTTTCCATTTTACCTGGCGCCCGTTTACCTTTACATTTTTGATTTTCTTGAACTGTACCGGCAACCGCAGTTCCAGATTTGCCTTTCGGGCTACCTTCACTGAATAATGGATCCTGTTCAATTGTTGGCTGAAGGATATGCCAAAATCGGGAATTTCAAAGGAAGCCCCTTTCCATTCCGAAGGGAACTGAGGGGCAATTAAGACACGCCGGTTGGGATAATCGGGACGGTAACCGAACAGTCCGGAAACCAGCGTCCGGGTAAAAGGGTGAACGCAGTCCCCGAAGTCCAGACCTCCCTGCACCCCCCCCAGGTTACCCGGAGAGAGGTGATTAAACGCTGTTCTTAAAAAGGTTCCCCGGAAAACATCATACCCGTCTTCGGCTAATCCCGTCTGAAAATAGCTGAGGGCGAGGTGGTAATTATCACCGGGCCACAATTCCCTGACCGACCAGATTCCCGGAATCCAGTTTGAGGTCCATACCTGACGGCCGCCATAGGGGAACCGGTCGTTCTGCAATGCCCATTCACTGTAATATACCGATTCAACTGATTGCACGGGGGTGGTCAGCCCGGCGTCTATCGGAAGGAAGATACTGTAGAGCCAGGGATCTTCGTGTAATCTTTCATGTCCTCCCTGCTCACGATAAGCGCCGGAATGTCCTTTATTCTGTATCCACAGGCTGCTGAAAAAACCGTTTCTGATTTTCTCCATCATTTGGGTATGGAACTTTTCAGCTTCCCTATCTCCCGCATTCCGGGCCATATCTCTGGCAGCCCAATGTCCCCGGTAGGCATAGGAAGTTTCCTCTGCGCTTCCTCCTCCATTATACCACTGGGAGTCGCTGGGCCAGGTATTGATATAACTTTCATATACCCCGTCTCCATCGGGATCAAAACACTCCCGCATCCACTCAAGGTGCAATTCCAGGGCTTCGCGAAAGAATGCCACCAGTCCGGTATCGTTGGTCCACCTGTATTCTTCGACAATCTGGTCGAAAAACTGAGATTGCATATCATAGAATTTTTGATCCAGCCCGATCCTTCCGGTTCCGTAAAACCGGGAATCCGGGTGCTGCTCGGCGAGTAAAGTGGAGGGATCGGCTTTTGCTTCTCTTTTATCAGAGACCTTAACCTGGGAATCGGTATAAAACTTTGCCTCTTGTATCACCCGGTCATGCCAGCCCAACATGATTCCCCCGAAAATGGTCCGCCATCCCGGAAAGCGGCTGTTCCACTGCATGGCTCCGTGCACAAAAACCGGGGGATACCAGGTACCATCGACCGCAGCTACAGAGGCTCCGGCTATGGCATCCAGAAAGGGATCGGGCGTATGGATCCTCAGCCGGGCAGAATTGCCATCGGTGTGCCTCTTCCCTTCTTCAAAAAGAGCCTGGGCATCCATTCCGGAGAGAACTGGGAAAGCCGTACCCACATCGGCTTTAAAGGTCCAAAAAACAGGCCGGTTCCTTTCCAGCCTGACATTTCCCGTCACAACCGGATAATCCCCTTCCTTAAACCGTAAAAATCTTTTCTTCTCACTCCAGTCAGAAGCATCCGCCTTTTCCATTGTACTGGCCCTGCTGCATTTTCCGGTGACGGTGAATAGCCTCTGTTGGTTTTCCGGGTCATCCAAACCAACATAACAAACATCCTTTCCTAATCCGACCTGGTTATCCTTGCAATCGTCCGGATCAAATTCCCGGGACAACCATTCAGGATGCCCCATCACATCCATCTTCCACGATAAATTCTGTTTCCTGTACCATTTTGCCCCGCCAAAAGCCCAGACCAGTTGATCTTCCGGTAAGGCTGATTCGGCTGTTGCCTTTATGGACATTCCCGTATAGGATTTGGATGGGACGATCTCAAGAATGACTTTCAGACCGGGAAATTCGTTATCGGCTACTTCCCATTTCATGGATCCGGGAGTGTAAATGGAGCGGATCTTATGGCAATGCTGAAGCCATTTAATTCTCCCTTCCCTTTCCATGGCCACCATGAAAGTTCCGAACAGAAATTCTCCTTTAGCCAATAGGGCAACAGGCTGATCCCCTGTCAGAACAAACGCATTGGAATGGTTGATGTAGAGCGGACGGTTGTTATAACGACCGGTGGATAAACCGATAATTGCACCGTTTTCTGCTTTATAGCCTGGAGGATACTGGGCTGAAACCGGAAACGGTACAGACTGAAATACCCACATTAAGCACAGGATCTGAAAAAAGACGCTTTTCATATTAGCCGGTTTCAGGGATAAAAATAGATTTTTTCGCCTTTGGCAGTTTCCACTTCCACATTCCTGGAGGTTAATCTTGTTTTCCCGTGAAGAGAAGATTTCTGAGTGCCCTTTTTCCAGGGAAGGATCATCCTGAGCGTTCCGCCGGCTTCACTGGTGATCTCAATTTCTTCCACTTTCCCCTTTTTAAGTTCTGCACTGACCAAAAATGCCCCGGAGGCCCGGAGATTGAAGAATTCAGCATCTTTTTCAACCGGCCAGTTGGGGAAAAGCCGGATGGTTCCGTTATAGCTCTGCATCAGGCATTCATTGATCACCACCGGCAAGCTAAAATTCTCGAACCATATGCCCATTTTATCCATAAATCCGTAAGGCGTTTTATCACTGTAACGGCCGTGCACCTGCATCACCCGGTCAGTGGCTGTGCCATTGGGAAGGAGGCAATAATTGACCTGGCGCTTGAAACGTTCGAGATCCAGCATACCGATCCTGGCAGCCTGAAGATTAAAAAAGACCAGATCATTTCCCCCCTCATTCTGCTGGTTCAAAAAAGTATTCCTGAGTATCCTGAAAGTTCCGGAATCAGAATGTAAACCATGATCTTCGCCCGGGAATACCGTAAAAAGGGCATTGGGGACGTTGTACACCACCTGACTGTGTTCTTCAGGGACCGAAACCAGGATTTTCCCATACTTTTCCGACATTGCGGTGGGGTATTCCGGGAAACGGGACAAGATCAACTTAACCTCATTCCGCAACGCTTCCTCCGGAATTTCAATTTTCAGGATTTCAGTAGCTTTCAGAAAAGCATTGAAGACAAACTTCGTCAGTGCAAGATCGGCATTGCAGTCATAATTATACCTGAATCCCGGCCGGAGACCGTACAGTTCCGGTGGGACGGTCGGGAAAATGTGAAATTTGTCGTCCTTCCACTGCGGGCCGCTGGCTTCAGGACGTTTCATATAGGCAACCAAAAATTGCACTGCTGCTTTGATGGGTTCGTATGCCCGTGTCCGGAGAAAAAGGGTATCCGCAGAATACAGGTAATGCCACCACAATCCCTGGACAGTCCAGGGCGTTTCGCAAATTTCCCATCCCCAGGTGGGTACAGGATAGGCGTTCATGGTCATCTCGACCGGATAGGCGCTGTGCGGGAAATAGGCGCCCGGAAGTTCATAATATTCACTGGCCCAACGTTTGCTGACGGGCATCAACCTTTCGACAAGGTTCACATACGGCAGATTTTTTTCGAGGTGATTGCTTGAAAAAGTAGCCCAAAAAGGTTGCTGGGTGTTGTAATTCATGTGGTAATCGCCATGCCAGGCTGTGCCAATTTGGTTATAGCTCCAGTTGGCAAAAAGTCCGGGGGTGTTAACCCCGTCCCTGGCAGCACAATTCAGAAAATACAGATTTCGGTACCAAAGCTGTTCCAGAAACGGATCACTCAGCCTGATACCCGATTTATTCCAATAGGTCTTCCAAATCTTCCCGGCATCTTGGGTGGCCTTTTCCATTTCCTCCTGCGATGGAACAGTTAAATCAGAAAGGGTGTCACTCATCCGGCTGTTCAAACCTTCCTCCAGGCTGATGCATCCCACCAATCCCTCTTTTGCAGGAATGCCCGCTTCCATGGGGGACATCTCCTGCGGATTTCCATCCCAGTTGATCCGATTTCTCTTCTCAAGGGCGCTGTTCAGGGCTGTGGTCAACCGGAAGGCTTTATCTTTAGGATTACCCTTTGATTCATCATTTTCCAGCGGTTCAGCACAGGGTAATACCTGACTGAAGGAGATAATTCCTTTCTCCAGGTCCTCGTGGATTTTCGGTTTCGGGAATTCCGGAGGAGTGGAAGGATCGGTCATCACCCGGATGCGGTCAAAGATGTTCTCACATGCATTGCCTTTCTCATCACATAGCCGGAACCAAAGCCGGTCATTGGTCATATCCGTGAAAACCCGGAGGATCAGTCTCCTCTGGTCTTTAGTCAGCAGAAACACTTCACACATTCCGTCGGAGATATCCAGTCGGTGCCCAATCAATTCAGCATTCCGCCGGTCGAATCCCAGCAGAACCGAACCGCAGGGGAAGGGCCGGGGATAAGGTTTCCGGTAGTTTTCAACTGCCATGTCGCAGTAACTTTTATACCACGGATCCTCAGTGAGCAATTTCAGCGAATCGGGAATGGATTTGATACGGTCAAAGATCTCCCTGAACTTACCGATCTTCTCCCTGTTGTTTTCAGCCACCCGGATATCCCATACGTTGTTATGGCCGAAATAGAAGACAATTCCATCGGGACGGGTGGTCACCACCACTCCCATGGCGCCGTTGCCCAGTAAGGCTCCCTCAAAGAAATCAGGCGCCGGTTTGTCATAAATAATCTCATGCCTTTTGGCCTGTTCAAAGGAATCAAATTTCTCCCGGTTTGCTTTCTCCCTGCACCCGAAGGCGATACCCACCAGTAATGTCAAACAGATCAGTTGGATAGTCTTCATAGATTCTATTACAAAGGTCGGTTAAAGTTCCATTTCAGACAATTTCACGGGGTAATTCCTCCTTCACGATCCGGAATTGCCAAACAGTCCTTACCGGTTCAACACTTCTCCGGAAATTTCAGTGAAGCTATTTTGCGCCATCAAGCGTACTGCTTTTTCCCTGAAATTCATCCCCCGGGCGATATTTTACATTTTCAATTTTCATCACCACCGGATTAGGCCACTGGTTATTGGTATACAAACGATGGCCATTCATTAGTCCAGTTCTTTAATCCGCAGGTTCCGGAATTTTAAGGGAGAACCATGTCCCAGGAATCCGATATGGCCTGAAGGATTCAGCAGTCCGGGATGTTCCCGGTGATCGGCAGTCTGGGTATTGTTTTTGCTGGCTTCAGCAATATCGCCGTCCACGATAACCTCCCCGTTGAGCGTAACTTTAATCCGGTTTCCGGATGCCTGCACTTCTTCTACATTCCATTCACCCACCGGTTTCAGAAAGCCTCGTTTGGCAGGGATTACCCCGTAAACTGAACCATGGTACTGATAAGGTTGAAGGTTCTTATAAATATCGGCTTCGTTGTCCAGAATCTGAAGTTCCATACCTACATAAGCTGCATCGCCGGTGGTAGGAGTACGGATGCCCAGTCCGTTGTTGGCACCCGGAGTCAGTTGAAATTCAAAACGAAGAATGAAATTATCATATTCCTTGCTGGTATACAGATTTCCTGAACCATGTCCGGTAGGCTGGCAGACGATCATCCCCTCCTGAGGAAAATAATCAACGGTGTTGCCAGTCCAGCCCTCCATATCAATACCATTGAAAATGGGCACAAATCCTTCCTGGCTCTCCTTTTCACTCAGTTTGTAAGGTTCGGGACGCGGAATTTCCTTCACATAAATATCGCGGTAACCCACGACGCTGCCATGAGCCTGAAGTTCTATCGATCCAAGCGGGAAGATCGGCTGGGTTCTGTCCCAGTAATTTTCAAGCGTAACATTATCAACCACCAGCTGACCATTCAGGTAAACCGTCACTTTTTCCCCGATCATTTTGATGCGGAATGTATTCCATTCCCCCACGGCATTATCCGCCACCAACAGCGGCTTACTCAAATTCTTCTGGTTATTGTAAAGCCCTCCGGATCCTACCTGTGCTCCCACATTCACCCGCGAAGTATCCCAAATCTGAACCTGCGGCGTACCCCGGAGATAAATCCCTGCATCCGGTTCTTTCCCGGGAAATAGCTTCCAGTCCACCCACATCTCAAAATCGCCGTAGTCCTTTACGCTGCACAAATTGTTTCCCTTCCCTGAAAAAAGCAGGATACCGTTTTCAACAATCCAGCTTTCAGCCGCTTCCTTGTCTGCTTTGGCCTGAGCCTCAGCCATTTCTTTCGCCTTCATCTTTGCCCGGGTGATGGGATTCCCCACCAGACCTTTCCAACCGGTAAGATCTTTCCCATTAAACATGGTCACAAATCCGCCGTCTTTAGGCAAGGTGGCAAGATGCTTCAGTAAAGCCTGTTTCTGGTAATCAGCTTCGGGATCCTTATTGAGGGAAATGGCCTTTTGCACGATACCTTCCACCACCGGACCATACAGCCCGGTATTGGCCTGTACCATGGCATTGACCGCCTGAACAGCATGTTGCTGAAGTTGGGCATCATCCAGGTACTGCGAAACGAAAACCAGAGCCGGCAAAGAACTGTTCCGGGAAATTTCCTTCAGAATCAGCTGTTTCTGCTCCTTCGTGCCGGCCAGCTCCATCGCATTGCGTAACATCAGCACTTTCTGATCCACGGCATATTCCGATTTGTTGATGCCGACGATATAACTGTTAAGCGCTTTTTCCTGCAATCCGGCAGAGGGATTGCTCTTACAAATCCGGTAAAGTGCCTTCAGTGCAGAATAGTCACTCCATCTGGTAAGGGCGGTCAAAGCGCTCTCCTTATTCTTCGGATTACTGTCTCCAAAGGCCTTCTCCACCATATCCAAAGCTTCTATACCTCCAATTTTAGCCAACACATTATAATAGAGCGACGGCTTATCTTGCGAATTATTCATCAGTTCCGCCACTCTGGCGGTCTGTTCCGGTTTAGACTTGAGTCCTTTTACTGCAACAAACAAAGCTTCCTGCAATGCCGGAATTTCATCGGGCGATGTGGTCCGGTTCAGAAGCTCTGCAATTTGATTTTCATGGCCGGATTTAACCAAAGAAGGCAGGGCTTTGATGGCAGATAGTCGGACCTGTGCATCCTTATTTCCCGTTTCATTAAAGATCAGCGCAACATGCCGGTCGTCATTCCTTTGTGCAATGATATCGATCAGTGCGCAGCGTGCAGGTCCTGAAACTTCCGGAATAGCCGAAGCAGCTGCATCGGTAACTCCTTCCCCGGCAATGGTCAGCAAGGCGGTCCTGGCAGCGGCAATAATTTCCGGGTCACCCGTTTTCATCAGGGAGGTCAGCGGGGCCACCGCTTCAGCCTGTCCGGTTTTGGCCACCGCGCTGATTGCTGCCAGCCGGACCTGTTTGTCGGGCGACTGAAGAGATTTCATCATCAGGGGTAAAGAAGATTTACAGTTGTTGTCAGCCAGCAGGGTAATCAGTTCAGCCTGCAGCTCCATGTTCTTTGTTTTTTCTGCCGTCTTGGCAATCTGGGCTAACATTTCAGCGGAAGATCCTTTTCCAAGCAAAGCTTCAGCTGCCATTCGGTATTCTTTATCCGACGACTGAAGCGCCTTCATCAAAACCGGAACGGCTTTCTGTCCGGCAGAAGTGGCCAGGATTTGGAGGGCTGCTGTACGGCCATAATTTGGAATGTTGCTGTTGCCTATGATTTTTTTACATGCTTTTTCAGTAAACGCAGAATTTCCATTTTCGGCAGTTCTTTTAAGGAAAAGCAGGTAAGAACCGGCTGCATCCGCAGGATCGAAAGTATAACCTGCCTTTTTCGCTTCCCCGGCCAACAAGGAAGCCGATTGGGCATCCCCTATCTCAGCCAGTGAGCGGAGGATCGTCTTTTTCAGTTTGAGGTCGGAAGTGGCCGTCAGGTCGCGAAGTTGCTGAGCTGCTGGAACATATTTTACCCGTCCAAGAGCCTCAGCAATAATGATCTGCTGCGAAAGGTCTGCTTTGGGAAGAGCCTCTGCCAGTGCATTTTTGGAAGCCTCCGAATTAATCCGGATCAATACCCGGGCTGCCGGATCACAAAGCCTTTTGTTTAAAAGATATTCCTTAACTTCAGAAACTGTCTCATCACCTGCTACATATTGAAGTTCCTGAAGCAGGAAATCTTTTACCTCCTCATCTTTTGCATTTCCAATGGCTTTGCAGAGCGCTGCAGAGCAATTTCTCATCAGATTAAGGTCGGTTCCTTTTGAAACGTACTTAACCAGTCCGCTCAGGGCATACCGGGAAGCCACATCATTTCCCCTCCCCGGGGTAACCAGGTTTGCCGCAATGCCGATAATGGCAGGTTCGCCCATTCCGGCCAGTTCAGCCATTATTTTGTCAAGATCGGACGAGTTGCCGGCCGGTAGTCTCATTAAAAGATCTGCGATTTTTGTTTCCGTTGTCCGGACATCCTTCTTGGGTTGTGAATATGCACTTACAGTGAGAACCAGTGCCGACAGAAATAATATGATTGATTTTTTCATAATGAATCGGATTAAAGTATTGATCAGATATTCCAGGGTGCACGCATAGGTTGGTTAATCAGCAGGTTAGCAGCATGATCGTCGATAAATTCAAGTTTCTCCGGATCGAAGCGAAGGGACCTTCCCAGCCTGACTGCAATGATGGCCGCGTTTACGAGCGTACAGGAACGGAATCCGTTCTCTTCATTGAGTGCAAATTTCTTCCGTGTCCTGACGGATTCAGAAAAGTCGGTTATCTGAGGTTCGGGATTGGGCAGTGAAGCCAGTTTCTTTTCAATATCCGGGATATCACAGCG
>Ga0116193_1003556_pt1 | contig 11192 bp, 7 predicted proteins | sample AD_UKC115_MetaG_FD_89892 | JGI IMG/M metagenome (GOLD analysis project Ga0116193, IMG submission 89892) | Active sludge microbial communities of municipal wastewater-treating anaerobic digesters from Hong Kong - AD_UKC115_MetaG | ecosystem: Engineered > Bioreactor > Anaerobic > Digestate | place...
GAGGAGTGATATGGCTTTAAAGTCTTTAAAATACTTACTGGTAGCGGTTTTCGGCATTTTTTTGACCATTTCTGCACCCCCCGTAAATGCCCAGGATTCCCATGGGCCTGAAGCAAATGAGCACGCCGACGTACCTGAAAAATACGAGCCTGCCAAAAATATCATCGAACACGTAAAGGATGGCCACGAATTTCACTTCTTTAGTATTGGGGATTTTCATGCTACTATTCACCTTCCGGTAATTCTGTATGCTCCGGAAAAGGGCTTTACGGTGTTTTCCTCCAGCCGTTTTGGCCATCACGGAACCGATGAATACAATGGCTATAAAATGGAAGAAGGAAAAATTGTAGCCACAGATGGTTCCAAAGTTTACGACTTCTCCATGACGCGCAATGTGGTGCAAATGATCATTGCACTCATTTTATTAGTACTCCTCATGAACGGGATTGCTAAAAAATACAAATCCGGAATAGGAGTTACTACGGCCCCCAAAGGATGGCAAAATGCAGTGGAACCCATCATTACTTTTTTACGGGATGATGTGGCCAAACCCAACCTTGGAAAAAAATGGCAAAAATATTTCCCCTACCTGCTTACGGTATTCTTTTTCATTCTAATCAATGCCTTTGTAGGGATGATTCCCACATCGGCTAATGTAGCCGGGAATACCGCCTTTACCCTGGTGTTGGGCGTGATATCGCTGCTCGTAATTGTGGCCAGTACGAACAGCCATTTTTGGGCTCATATTTTCTGGCCTCCCGGAGTGCCCATCCTGGTTAAGTTAATCCTGATACCCGTGGAACTGGCTGGGGTCTTAATCATCAAACCCGGGGCGCTTATCATTCGTCTTTTTGCAAACATGATTGCAGGGCACATCATCATCCTCAGTTTTATTTCACTGATCTTCATTTTCGGATCCATGAATAAAATCGCAGGATGGAGTTTCTCACCCATATCCGTTTTGTTCACTGTATTTATTTACTTAATCGAAATATTGGTAATCTTCATTCAGGCGTACATCTTCACAAATCTCACCGCGGTGTTTATCGGGCAATCGTTCGAAGGCGGACATCATGACGTAGATGGACATGCAGATGATGTAATACCAACCATATAAGTATTTTTTTAATCATCATAAAACAAGTATCATGACTTTGATGACTTTGTTGGCTGAAGTTGGATTTTCGCACATGGGTGGTGCTATTGGCGCCGGTCTTGCTGCTATTGGCGCCGGTATTGGTATCGGCCAGATCGGTAAAGGTGCGGTAGAAGCTATCGCACGTCAACCGGAAGCAACCAACGACATCCGTGCAAACATGATCCTCACTGCCGCATTCGTAGAAGGGGTAGCCCTTTTTGCGGTAATTGCAGGATTGCTGGCTGTATTGAAAGCCTAATTGCACAATCGCTTTACTGCATCCAATGCAAAGGGCGGCGGATGCAGTAATATTTTTAAATTAAACTTCTTTAATATCAAATTTTATGGATCTGTTATTACCACAACTGGGTTTAATTGTTTGGACGCTCCTCGCATTCCTGGTTGTTCTTTTTATCCTGAAAAAATTTGCCTGGGGCCCTATTCTGAAAGGTCTTAACGATCGCGAAACCAACATCGCAGAATCGATTGCCACTGCGGAGAAAGTGAAGGCGGAAATGGCCCAATTGAAAAATGACAATGAGGCTCTCCTTGCCTCTGCCCGGGAAGAACGGTCGGCGATGTTAAAGGAAGCGAAAGAAATCAGGGATAAGATGATCAATGATGCGAAGGATGAAGCAAAAGTTCAGGCTTCCCGCATTATTTCAGATGCCCACAATTCAATCCATAACCAAAAGATGGCAGCCCTTACCGATATTAAAAATGAAGTAGGTAAAATGGTGGTTGAAATCTCCGAAAAAGTATTACGGAAGGAGTTGGCAAATAAGGCCGACCAGGAAAATTATATCCGGGAACTGGCCGGGGATATTAATTTTAATTAACCTGCCCGGGCAACAAAACTCAGATCTGAATTATGCATAATCCACGACTGGCAGGCAGGTACGCAAAAAGTCTTCTCGACCTGTCCATTGAACAGAACAAATTGGAGGAAACATACGGCGATGTACGATTGCTTAAATCGATCATTACAGCAAATCCCGATTTTGGCAATATACTTCGCAGCCCGGTAATCAACTCCGATAAGAAACAACAAATCATCAATTCCATAATTAACGGAAGGGTAGGTCAGCTTGCCGAATTATTTATTCAACTCCTGGTAAGGAAGAACCGCGAGAGCAATCTTCCGGAAATCCTGATAGCCTTTATTGAGCAGTACAATAAGTTGAAGAATATTCTTCATGTAAAACTTACTACGGCTGTTTCTATCAGTAAAGAGGCAGAACAAATCCTGGTAAGCAAAGTAAAACAGCAATTGAAGGTTACTGAAATTGAGTTGGAAACACTGATCGATGAAGATATTTTGGGAGGTTTTAAGTTGGAAGTAGAAGGGAAACTGGTTGATGCCAGCATCCAACGTGATCTCTATGATGTCCGTAAGCAATTCCTGAGCAATATCTATATTCACCAGATCAGGTAAACTTCCCCGGTTTCAATCCTAATTTTTTCCCTCCTGTTGGAGGGTTTTTTATGCTGATATAGATTCTCTTTTATGATGATGGATTGGATTCCCCGAGCTGTTGCCCCTTTATTTCCGCCTTTCCCTGTTTCCCATGTTTTTAGGATTGAAGAATTGTATTTTGATAAAATATTTCCCGGAGCATACTTTTCTAATTTCCTTTTTTTGAAAAATTTAAAAAGGCAGCCCATACGAGCTGCCTTAAAAAATGTTGCGGAAGTATTTTATAGTATGGTAACCTTTCCTTTGGCTACAACTTTTCCTTTATCATCCCGAAGCGTAACCATATAAACTCCATGGCTTAAGTGCGGTACATGCATTTCTATTTTTGGATTACTCATATTCACCACCACCTCTTTGGCCACAACTTTTGCCCCTGCCGCATTATACATTACAACCTGGAAGCGATGGTTGCCAGTCCCGTTTTTGGGAGGCGTAATGAGGAATTGCCCCTGGTTGGGATTGGGATAAATAAATGAGATACTAACCACCGAGTCGCCAATTGCCAATTGATTTGAAAAACCAGTACACCCGTTGGCATCCGTAAAAGAAGCAACATAGGTTCCCAGTCCGCTTTCATCCACAGTAATGGTATGGGTCGTTTGCCCAGGAAGTACGGATCCGTTTTTGGTCCAACTGAAAACACTGCCCGGGTGATCCGCCACTGCGGTAAGGGTGGTGCTAAGGCCTGAAATCAAATTCTGGTATGGACTTGAAGTGAGGGTTACCACCGGCAATGGGTTTACCGTAATGGTATGGGAGGCAGTGGAAGAACAGCCTGCAGCCGAGGTTCCGGTAACGGTATAGGTAGTGGTCTGGCTGATTGGGAAAGAAGTATTATTCTGTATCCCATTGTTCCAGGTGTAGGTTGAAGCGCCAGTGCCTGATAGCAATATATTGGTTCCTGCACAAACGATATCCGCCGGTTGCACCGTTATGCCTACTTCCGGAATTGCATTAACCACCAGCGTTGTACTGGCCGAGGTTGTGGCTGTACATGGCGATGCCGCAGATACTACCACCTGATACATATTTCCATTTTGGGAAAGGGTTAAATTGTTAAGTACAAGCGAAGCGCCGGAAGCGCCTGGTACATTTGCAAAACTGGTACCTCCATCTGTACTGATTTGCCACTGATAACTGATACCCGTACCCGAAGCTGTCACAGAAAGGGTGATATTATCACCCACACATTTTGCAGTGGCCGAAGGTTGGGTGGTAATGCTGGCCGGACTGTTTACCGTTAATGAGGCAGCATTCGTATAAATAGGATCCGGGCCGCAACTGGTAACCGCCAGGCGGTACAGGTTATTGTTCAGAGAGGCCGATACGGAAGGAAGAGAAAGGGTGGTGGTGGTGGCACCTGCAATGTTCGTATAGGTAGTTCCTCCATCCGTGCTAACCTGCCACTGGTAACTCACTCCGGTAGCGCTTGCCACAAAACTTACAGCAGATCCGGCGCAAACGGTTTGATTTACTGGTTGTGAGCTGATATTCGCAGCAGTAGTAACTGAAAGAGTAACATTGTTCGATGTTACGGAAGAAACACAGGCCGTTCCGGTTACCACAACATGGTATTGGTTTCCATTCATGCCACCTGTTACGGATGTAAGCGCAAGGGTTGCCGTTGTGGCCCCTGGTATATCCGTGAAGCTGGCCCCTCCATTGGTGCTTATCTGCCATTGGTAACTAACACCCGTACCCGAAGCCACCACGGTAATATTTGTGTTATTCCCGGTACATGCTGCTACGTTGGCTGGCTGCGTTGTGATGCTGGCCGCTGTGTTTACCGTAAGCGTAGCAGCAGATGAATTGAGAGGAACAGGGCTGCAACTGCCTATCGCCACCCGGTATTGGTTATTGTTCATGGAGGCGGTAACCGGAGTAATGGTAAGAATAGCTGATGTAGCGCCAGTAATGTTGCTAAAAGTGGTACCACCATCGGTACTAACCTGCCATTGATACGTATTGGATGCGCCTGTGGCATTTACTGAAAAACTGGCATTTAGGCCTTCACAAATGGTGATATTTTGAGGCTGTCCTGTAATCTGAGCAGGCAGTGTTACATTAAGCAGGGCGCTCGAAGAGGTGGTGGAAGAAGGGCAGGTATTGGATGCGATCACCCGATACCGGTTGTTGTTCATGGCTCCCGTTACACCGGTAAGTGTAAGTGTGGCAGAGGTTGCCCCATTAATATTATTAAAACTTGCACCACCATCGGTACTAACCTGCCATTGATATTGTACCGATGAGCCAGTGGAGGTTACTGAAAAACTGGCATCGGAACCGGCACATACCGTTTGGTTTGCCGGCTGGTTTGCGATGGCGGCATCTGTACACCCCGGTGGTAAGATCAGCGTAACGGTATCGCTATAACTTACCCTTGCTCCTGAGGGAGGGTAGAGGCTGGATCGCATATTGACAACGGCCTGGTGCTTTAGGTTTATATCATCTACATACCAACCCGTACCACCGGTTCCATCATCCGAACTGAATAGCCACCTCAGCCGGATATTTTGCCCGGCATAACCCGAAAGGTTGATGGCAGTTTTGATAAATCCTCCCGAATTTCCAGTGAACGCCTCTTTACCTGCCAGCACTGTGCCCGATGCGGCATCAATTGAAAGCTGGTAGGGATTTAAAATCATCTTATTTTTTAAACCCGCCCAGGTGGTCCCATCATTGGTGCTAATTTCTATCACCCCGCCATCGTATCCCGATTCGGTATTATACCTATGCATAAACGTTAGTGCCGACTGGTTTGCAGGCAGGGTTATTGCGCTGGTAGTAGCCATGGTTTGCACCGAAACAACAGAAGTGTCTTTCGTGAATGCCGAAGAAGGAGGGCTTACGCTTTGCGCATTGCTGATTACCCAGGTTGCCGGGGTTGTGGAGGTGGTGGTAAAAGTTGCGGGAATACCAGATCCTGAAAAGGGTTCATTTATTATATCGGTGGGGTCGTAATAAGCCCCGGCATTTACTGAAACGGTAAAAGAATAAGCCTGGCTTCCTCCGGCGGCTAAGGTTACCGGGAAACTCACCACCCGCGTAGTGGCATTGTAATTGCCGCCTGAAATATAAGTTACATTAGAAGGCAGGGTGTCGGTAAGCAGATAGTTGTTTACTGCATTGCAGGTAGAAACAGTATTGGTATAAGTAACCTGGTTTCCTTCCTGAACTTCGTTTACGCTTTGTGTTAGTTCTACTTTTAAAGCTGGGCTGAAATCCGGAACCTGGTCATTTACATTGTCGGATGATCCCTGCGAGGCATTAGGTCCCATCCCCCTGCGGCGGAATGCTTCCCGTATGGCGCAAAGGTGGGCTCCTCCATATAAATTAATATCAGCCTGGATGATGGCGTTTCTTCCATCAATAAAACCGGGCTGGCAGGGCTGTAATTTTAAACCTTCCATTACCAGTTTATAAGCAATAACATTACCACCGGTAGCATTGGCATCAAAAAGATTTATGGAAATGCTTCCAACCTGGTTAATGATATTCCAGGTCATATCCCATAAAACGGCACACCAAATTTCTCCCCGGTCGTGGCTCTCTGCCGGGATGGAAGATGCATACACTTTATTGTTCACCATCATATCGGTGCAATACTTTTGCGAGCGGATTCCACTACCGTTAATAGATTGACCAATGGCATAGGTACCCATCCCCCGGGGAGATCCAAAGCCATCCCCCAAGGTGCTGAAGGCCCAGTTTTGGGTCATCATCAGGGCAAAATAATCGCTCCATCCTTCGCCCATATTTTCGGCATTGCCCAGGCATCCCGATTGAGAAGGGCCACCTGTTAGCCTCCCACTTACCCCATGGGAGAATTCGTGGGTTACGATTCCGTTGTCTGCATCGCCATCAATCACGGCGGCACCCAGGGTTACATTCAGCCCACCGGCCAGGGCGGCGCTTAAGGTTTGCCCATCATCCTGCGATACCATCACGGCAGGAATTGTAATGGTATTATCTGATCCCCCCATTCTTATAGGATCACCTGCTACATTGTTAATTACAATAACGCCTACAGCACCTGCAATTTGTGCGTTTTTCACTTTAACGGTAAAGTTGCAATTGCCCCGGTTGAGGAGGGCTATTTTCCCGGTTAAGGAGCTGGCAGATGTGCCACAGGCTTCATGATCAAGACCGGTGGTATTATCATTAAACCAGGCAACAGCGGCGGTTACCGGCCCCAATGCGGCCAATTGGTTAGCAGAGCTAAATGCACTTTCCACAGCGGAATAATTTCCGGCAATGGCGGCAGGGCTGTTAACCACCACCGAAGCGGCTGTATCCCATAAATACATTTGCATTCTTGGTTTGGCGCCGTCAGCCGGGGTGGAGAAATTTGCATTCTGGGTTCCTGCACCATCCTGGGCGTCTGCAATTACGTAATCATTTCCCAGTCCGCCTCTTCCCTGGTTGTTGGCCTGGAAATTTCCGGAGGCTTCATCAAATCCATATTGGTATGAAATATCGTGCAGCAGGTTATTCCAGTAAAAAAGGTTGGTAATATTAAACTGTTGGTTTGGTACCGGCGCACGTTGGGTGGGCGCCACACCAAAATTGGGCGTGAAATTAAAAGTCAGCGGATCGGGATTGGTGGTTGAAGTGGCCACCTGCCCGGCCGAATTATTTGCTGCCGCCCTGTCTTCGGCAGCCCATACATTATTACCCCGGGTGAAATTAAAATCGAGCGATCCGTTATTATGCCATTTCAATGAAGTGGCATTACCGGGGGCATGGGTCCAGGGATTATTTACCGAAGCAGGAGCCCCCCCGGGGTGCTTGGGGCTTTCGGCAGGAAAGGGTACTACAATGTAGGAAGCATTGGTCACGATTTCAGGACTCCCGGCCAGTGGTAGGTCGGCTTTAAATAATTTAGTGAAAGAAAAACTTTTTATTTCGCCTTCTTCTGCATTCTTTCGGTCAAGGATACCCGCAGAATACCGGGCGTCTTTACTCCAGTTGCAGGATACAGTAAGGTTGGTTTCGTTTAGCACCTGGCCTGAGATGGCATCTACCCGTATCAACCAGTAATCCGAACTGTTTAAGGGAGTTAGAAATACCTGCCAGGCAAGTTTTACTTCTTTGTTTTTGTTATAAGGAAGCCAGAGTAATTCGGCGGTAATATCCTCCGAACAGGCACCCGCTTTACCAAAAGAAAGTGTTTTCCCGTTGGCTCCGGGGGTAGAGCTGAGATACCCCACCGGAAAAATATTTTTTTCGGCCATGGCAATTTTAACCGCTTCTGCAGCGGTTTTTGCCGGACTGTGCGGCTGTAGGGCTACCTTGTTTTCAAACCCTTTTAAGCGCCCTCCCGATTTGGATAAAAATTTTCCATCGCGGAATGCCAATACCATCAACTGGTTGTACACAGGGATTTGTGCATATGCCTGCTGCAAGTAAACGATCGACTGGCCGTTCCCTTTAGCGGGAATATAATCACTGACCAAACTGTTAGCAAGATCGGCATCTGAAATACCAATTTGATCCTGGTTTTGGATAATGAGGCGGAAGGCTTCTTCATTATTTTTTTGGGCATAGGTAACTGCAATGCACAAGTGCAATAAAAAGAACAGTAGAAATTTTTTCATTTTCCTTTGATGATTGATTTGGATGTTTTTCCCGGTTATGGAAAATTTTTAGGTATGAATATTTAGAGGGCAAAAAAAAATAGACATTGGGTTTAAACAAGCGGGCGGAAAATTAAACCAAAATCCTGATTTTAGGGGTATTTTTTGCTTTGATTTACTTCGGAAAGGTTCTTGCAAACCGGGTTTTCCATTTCCGGCTGCTCATTTAAATAGTACGTTCCGCAGAAACCCGAACAGGTTAGAAAATCCTCCTGTTTTATACCAATTTTTTTGCCAATCAGAAGGGCAACCCCTACCTTTGCAGCCAATTTTTGAAGGGGGGATTCCCCAACCGATTTTAATTGCAATTTTTTAATATAAAAACATGGTAGAGATTAAACCAGATGAGATTTCGGCGATACTTCGCCAACAACTCAGCAACTTCAATGTAGGAGCCAGCCTCGAAGAGGTAGGTACCGTTTTACAGGTGGGGGATGGTATTGCCCGTGTATATGGGCTGAATAATGTCCGTTCCGGTGAACTGGTAGAGTTTGATAATGGAGTTAAAGCCATTGCCCTTAATCTGGAAGAAGACAATGTGGGTGTGGTATTGATGGGTGAAAGTTCCGGAATTAAAGAAGGAGATAAAGTGAAGCGCACCGGCCAGATTGCATCTATCCGTGTTGGAGAAGGAATGTGCGGCCGGGTAATCAATACCCTGGGTGAAACCATAGATGGCAAGGGGCCTCTTACTGGTGAGCTTTATGAAATGCCTTTGGAACGCAAAGCGCCGGGAGTAATTTTCCGTGAACCGGTTAAAGAACCACTCCAAACCGGGATTAAAGCCATTGATGCCATGATTCCAATTGGCCGTGGCCAGCGCGAATTGATCATTGGCGATCGCCAGACTGGTAAAACGGCTATTGCCATTGACACCATCATCAATCAAAAAGAATTTTTCGCCGCCGGAAAGCCGGTATATTGTATATATGTAGCCATCGGCCAGAAGGCTTCTACCATTGCCGGGATTATGAAAACCCTCGAAGACAATGGGGCAATGGCCTATACTACCATTGTATCCGCTTCTGCTTCCGATCCGGCTCCCCTCCAGTTCTACGCTCCCTTTGCAGGCGCTGCGATTGGCGAATTCTTTAGGGATACCGGACGCTCAGCCCTAATTATTTATGACGATCTGTCTAAACAGGCCGTTGCCTACCGAGAAGTATCGCTCCTGCTCCGCCGCCCACCGGGCCGTGAAGCATATCCGGGAGACGTATTCTACCTGCATAGCCGCCTTCTGGAACGTGCCGCTAAAGTGGTATCCAAGGACGAAATTGCCAGGCAGATGAACGACCTGCCCGAATCTATTAAAGGCATTGTGAAGGGAGGAGGTTCGTTAACCGCCCTGCCCATTATTGAAACCCAGGCAGGAGACGTATCCGCCTATATCCCCACCAATGTAATTTCCATCACCGATGGACAGATATTCCTGGAAAATAACTTGTTTAACTCAGGTATACGTCCGGCCATTAACGTGGGTATATCGGTAAGCCGGGTGGGTGGTAATGCCCAGATCAAATCCATGAAGAAAGTGGCCGGTACCCTTAAACTCGATCAGGCCCTTTACCGCGAGTTGGAAGCCTTCTCCAAATTTGGGGGCGACCTGGATGCTGCCACCAAAAACGTAATTGAAAAGGGTGCTCGTAACGTGGAAATCCTCAAACAACCCCAGTATACACCCTTTTCGGTTGAAAAACAGGTAGCCATCATTTACCTGGGTACACAGGGTCTGTTAAAGAATGTTCCGGTAAAAAGAATTAAGGATTTTGAAGACCAGTTCCTCCTGGAAATGGAAAAGAAACACCCGGAAATTCTTGCTGAATTTAAGAAGGGTGCTTTGCCAGACGAAAGTTTGAAAAAAATGACTGAACTGGCATCGCATATTGCCGGGCAGTTCAAATAAGCAGGGATATTAATTTATTAAAAGAGAAGTTTCAACTTCTCTTTTTTTATTTCCGGCATTTTGGCAGTTGCCAGCCAATGGAAAGCTTTTTGATAGTTTTGAGAAAATATTTTTTATGACACTTGGGATTTTATTTGTCTCTGTAATTTTTATGGTGCTGGGGATGGTGGTGCAATACCGTCTAAAAAGCAAATTTGAAAAGTACAGCCAGGTGCCCACCAGTAGTGGAATGAGCGGAGCGGAAATTGCACAAAAAATGCTCCATGATAATGGTATATATGATGTAAAAATTACTTCGGTGGAAGGAAAACTAACCGACCATTATAACCCGATAGATAAAACCGTTAACCTGAGCGCCGATGTGTATGCCGGCCGAAGTGTTTCTGCTGCTGCCGTTGCGGCTCACGAATGTGGCCATGCAGTGCAGCATGCCACGGCCTATTCGATGCTGATGCTGCGAAGCAGAATGGTGCCGGTAGTGCAAATCAGTTCAACCCTTTCACAATGGATCATTATTGCCGGGTTGGGAATCCTTGGTTTTGGTGGTGGAAATTCTACCCTCCTATTGATTGGTATTGTACTGTTTGCCGTTACCACCCTGTTCACTATTGTTACCCTTCCGGTTGAATTCGATGCCTCTGCCAGGGCACTGCGCTGGCTTCAATCGGCCAATATTACCACCTCACCAGAATATCAGGATGCGAAAGATGCGCTTAAATGGGCAGCGCTAACTTATGTTGTGGCGGCTCTCGCCTCCATTGCCATGTTGGTTCAATATATCATGATATTTTTGGGAAGGTCGCGGGATGATTAATTTCCCCTGCAGTAGTTCAATTGCTTAACTCATGTATATTGCATGGGTCCAACAAAAAAAAATTATCAATGAAATACGGAAATGAATTTGAAAAGTATGCGGTGAAACATCGGGGCATAAACAGCAACACCCTGCACGGTTACATCAATCATAATATTACCAACCTGACCCCTAACATTATTGAGGAAAGGCCCATGAATGTAGCGGTGATGGATGTGTACAGC
>Ga0116193_1003557_pt1 | contig 11192 bp, 11 predicted proteins | sample AD_UKC115_MetaG_FD_89892 | JGI IMG/M metagenome (GOLD analysis project Ga0116193, IMG submission 89892) | Active sludge microbial communities of municipal wastewater-treating anaerobic digesters from Hong Kong - AD_UKC115_MetaG | ecosystem: Engineered > Bioreactor > Anaerobic > Digestate...
AATTCAACCTGGGAGCCTCTTTTGCAGCCGGTGACGGAGAACTGTTTTTTGGCGGCATGAACGGATTTAATGCTTTCTATCCCGACTCACTGAAGAGCAATCCGAATATACCTGAAATCGTATTTACTGCTGCCTATAGAATAAAAAAGGGAGCCAGGGAAAACCTGGATCCAGTGAAAACAAGCCGCATCGAGCTAAACTACAATGACTATTCCTTTACCGTGGAATTTGCCGCCCTTGAATTCACCCATCCCTCCAGGAATCAGTACAAGTACCGGCTGGAAGGTGCCAATAATGAATGGATCGATATCGGGAACCGGAATTTTGTGGCTTTTTCCAACCTTCCTCCCGGCACATACACCCTGAGGGTAAAAGGAAGCAATAACGACGGGGTCTGGAATGAAGAGGGCGCCACTCTCCCGATTCTCGTCCGTCCTCCATGGTGGGGCAGCCAACTTGCTTATTTAGGTTATATCCTGGTCACTTTGCTGGTCATTTACCTCATTTTCCGCAGACGGGAGCGGCAACATGCACGGGACAGAAAGATACTGGAGGATAAAGTCAGGGAAAGAACCCTTCAGATCGAAGAGCAGAAAACGGAAATCATGGAGAAGAATATCGAGCTCAGTGAGCTGAACGCCTCGAAAGACAAATTCTTCTCCATCATAGGGCATGACCTGCGAAATCCTTTCAACTCCATCATCGGCCTCACAGATCTTCTTCTGATGAATATCCAGGACAGCAACCGGGAGAAGCTGAAGAAATCGCTGGAACAGATCAAAGCATCTTCACAGCAGGCTTATGAGTTGCTTGAAAATCTTCTTTTCTGGGCCCGGTCTCAAACCGGAACACTGGCTTTCCGCCCGGAACAGGTCAATCTGAAAACATTGGTCATGGAGAGCATCATCCTCCTGAGTGTTCATGCAGCCCGCAAAAACATCACTTTTCATACCGGTTCCATTAAAGATGTGACTATGAAAGCGGATGTAAACATGATCAGGACCGTTTTGCGAAACCTGCTGACCAATTCCCTGAAATTTTCCTATCCTGACGGGGAGGTATGGATCAGCCTGTCGGAGCAGAACGGATACTGCATCCTGACCGTAAAAGACAACGGAACCGGTATGGCGGCAGAAAAGATCGAAACACTTTTCAGCATTGAGGCTTCCCATAAATCAAAAGGAACTTTCCAGGAACCGGGAACAGGGCTTGGATTAATACTTTGCAGAGAGTTTGTGGAAAAGCACGGGGGATCTATCGAAGTGAATAGTGAACCGGGTAAAGGGAGTGAATTCAGGGTGAAGTTACCGGTGAAGATAGAATGAAATACAGAGTTAAGGGGAATCTGGCATAGCCGGGTTCCCCTTAACTTTGAGTGCCCCTAAGCAAATCTTTAATGAGCTTACCCTTTCCCGTTGAAGTTTATGCGGAAAAAAGCAAAGACATTCGCTGCATTTTTCTGATCCACTCTCAAATAAAGCTGACCGTTTCTATAGATAAAATACATAGTCTCCTCGTTCGACTTATCTATGAAGGTGCAACCCAGTTTGCAATCATCTGAGTGATATTTGTAAAGCCTCAGGTCATTCCGTTGGGTAACAAACTCCATCAAGGCAGTCCCCATGGATTTTCCCTTGCAGCAAATTACCGGCAGTCTTTCCAACAACTTGCCATCCACCATCACCGCGTCCACCTTTTTCAGGGAAGCCTTCATAGTCAGTCCGTTTTCGGTGCCAATCCACACGTTATTGGGCCCCAACCTGACATCCTCGCTGAAATAAGTTTTACCTTCCACGATCACATAGTTCAATTCCCCAGCTGCTTTCATTACAAAAGCAAACATAACCAGTACCCATAATACAATTGATTTTTTCATGGCTTAATCCTCCTGTTTTGATTATATTTTTCAGTTTTCTTTATGGAATAAAGATATATAACAAACTAAGGATGAAGCAAATCAATTCTGCGAAGCAATAAAAGGAATCGGCGAATCAGTTACCGAATGTGGAAGCCATTTGACCGGATAAAATAACCGGTCCACCGAACTCAACCCATCTTTTTTCTTTCAATGAGGTCGAAAAAGTGTTTTTGATAGGTGTCGCTGATGGGAATTCTTTCAGAACCTATTTTGATATGTCTTCTTTCCACATACTCAATTTTATCGATGGCCACGAAATAAGACTTATGTACACGGCAGAACCGGGGTTCATGCAACATCTCCTCAATTCCCCGGGCATTCATCAGGGTCATGATCCGGCGGCTGGTCGTCACGATGCGCCAATAATCGCTCATGCCTTCCACATAGAGTATTTCAGCAGCATTTACCTTCTCGATCCGGGTTTCCGTTTTCACAAAAAAAATGCCGGGTCCGGGTTCAACCGGCTGAATGCTTCCCTCCTGCTTCTCCCCAGCTATTCCCATGTGCTCTTTCTGCATTCGTTCATAAATCTTGTTCACCCCTTTTATAAAACGTTCGAAGGATATGGGCTTAAGAAGATAATCGGTGACATCCAGTTCAAATCCCTGCACAGCATAGTTATCATAAGCCGTGGTTAAAATGATATAAGGCCTGTTCTTAAGGGCGTTCAGCAGTTGAATTCCGGTAAGCCCTTCCATCTGAATATCCAGAAACATCAGATCAATTGCCTGATTCCGGAGATACTCAAGCGTATCAATAGCATTGTCAAAAGTCTGAAGCAGGTTAATAAAAGGGATTCTGGCACAATAAGCCGACAGGATATCCAAGGCCAGCGGTTCATCATCAACGGCTATGCAATTTATCTTCATCTTTTTGTTCGATTATAAGGATCACTTTAAACTGTTCGTTCTCTTCGCTGATATTCAGTTGATGGGCATCCGGATAGATCAGTTCGAGCCTTCTCCTGATGTTGGATAGCCCCAGACCGCTGTATTCCTTTTCTGTAACCGGTTGCGTTTTCCGGATATAATTGGTTATTTCAAACCGGACACTCCCATTCCCTGCATGGAGGCGGATGAGGATACCCGGAGTATGGCTTTTGCTTCCATGTTTAAAGGCATTCTCCACAAAGGGGATCAGCAACATCGGTGCTATATGTATTCCCTCTGCATTCCCGTCGGCCTCCATGCTGACAAATCCCGGCTGTTTGAACCGCAAAGCCTGCAATTCAATAAAGCTCCTCAGATATTCAATCTCCTTTTCCAGCGGAACCTTGTCAGCCGTGATCTCAAATAATACATATCGCATGATGGAGGAGAATTTCATGACGGCCTCCGGGGCTTTATCTGACTTATGGTATACCAATGAATAGATGCTATTCAGGGTATTAAACAGGAAATGGGGATTTATCTGCAATTTCAACAAAGCCAGTTCCCCTGCCTGCTTATGGTTGATCAGTTCACTCTTCAGTTTCTGGGTTTCAAATGCATTGATCATAAACCGTATCAGGATGGCGTAGATGCCTGTAATCACGACCAGCCGGAGATTATTCCACACCCAGATCCACTGCAAAGCCAATTCCTTTTCATTCATGTGTCCGGCATATTTCCAGAAGGCCCATTCTACCGGCAGCCGGATCACCGTAATCAGAAAAACGGACAATAACGCAGAAACGGTTAAAAGGAGCTTGTTTTTAATGGCGGAAATTTTGGGGAAGATAAAATAGACAACATAGAATGAGAAAACATTCAGCATAAGAGAGATGAATATATCTTTCAGATATTGGCTATCCACCATCCCCGCAGACTCCAGTTTTCCGACATACACCGGAAACAATGACTGGTTTATGATATAAAACCAGTAAACGGCATGGATCAATATGATCGTTTTCCTTTTCATGACAAGGTCAGCCACCCAAACAGCTATCTAAATTACAAAATAACTGAATCCTCACCGGTTTTACTTAATCAAATCGATGAGATGCCCTGAAAATTCTATGAACCTGCTGACTGAATCGGCAAACAAAATACCGAGAAACGGTCTCAAAATCAGAGATGAATACCCACTCCTGCGAAAAATACCCTGCCGGGAGTACCATGGTTATACCCCCCCGACTTATCCTTAAAGTTAAAAATATTGTCCAAACCTGCTTTCACAAAGTAGTTCGACTTAAAAGTATGAGTAGAGGTCAGCTTCCACAACGAAAAACTCTCCAGATCCACTTTCCGGGTTTGATGGGTTTTTTCATCCATCAAGTAGATCGATTTAGCACCGTAATAATTGGACTGCAGGTTCAGGTCCAAATTATAACAACAGGTATTCAGATTGTAATCTGCATTAAATTTCCCGGTAAAATTCCTCACGTTGTCAAACGCTTTATCAGCCACCTCGTCATACTTTTCAGAAAAGGTTACCGTCCCACTCACCAACAGGTTTCTGGCCACTTTGGTCTTAAGCAGTACATCCACTCCCTTCAACCTTACATGATCATAATTCCGGTAAGCATATTCAATGATTCCACCGGGTTTAACGGTATACTCATCGAGGTTCTCCGTGATCATATCGGCGATATCGTTGTTATAAAGTGAAACCGAAAATGATACTCCCCGCCTGGTATATTCGGCTGAAAGAGAAGTATATTTTGAGGTCTCCGGTTTCAATCCTTCGTAACCGACAAGAAACATAGGGGGTCCCGGGGCAGGAATCTGAAACGACATGTATTTTTCTTTCAGGGAAGGGGTTTTATATCCCATGCCGAAATTGCTCCGTAATGCAAGGTGCCCCATTTTATACAGGGCGGAAACCTGCGGAGTATAATGCCATCCGTATTGGGAATTGTTATGGGCCCTGAATCCGCCGAGGACATTCAGCTTCTCTCCCAAACGGATGTCTTCCTGGGCATAGACAATATAATCGATATGGGATTGGTCTTCTATGTTGTTGCGTGGAGCGTCCAGCTTCTCGCAAACATATTCGGCTCCGGCGGTCAGAATACTCCATTTGGTCAGGTTGAAATTACCCAGTAGCCGGGCATTGTTATACAGGTTGTCATAATCGCTCTCCTGTTCATCCTCTGAAACTTTATTCAGCAGTTCATAGTTATCCGAATTCCAGCTGAGTGTCACAGTATTTTCCGGATTAATGAACCAACTAGCCTTCATCCCGTAAGTCAGATCCCTGTTTCTCCGGTCATACAACTCTTCTGAAGTGTTGTCCCGGTTTTTGTTCAGTACCGACAATCTGGCCTCCACCAGGAAGTTACGTGAATGGGAATATTTCAGGATTTCATTGATCACAAGCGCATCTTCTCTTTCCTGTGTCCGGTATGAATTGCCTTCCAGCAGGTCATATCCGTCGGTTTTATCAAACACAACCGAAGTCTGGGTGGAAAATTTTCCTGCTTTCGAACCGGCACTCAGCTGGTAATTCCGGGTATTGAATTTTGAAAAGCGGGAAGAGGCGAAAAGATCTAGTTTCCGGGAGGGTGTTTTGGTAATGATGTTTATCACACCCCCCAGTGCGTTTGATCCGTAGAGGGTGGAAGCCGCTCCCTTTACCACTTCGATCCGCTCAATGGCAGCCATGTTGATACGGCTGTAATCGATGTCACCGTATGTATCTCCTGCCAGCCGCTCCCCGTCGACCAGGAAAAGCATATATTGCGGATCAAGCCCTTGCAGCGAAACTGATTTTCCCGAAGCAGTGTTTGAAAACTCGATCCCCGGAACCACAGACTCCAGAGCCTGGGTAATGTCGGTCGCATCCTTGTTTAGAAGCTCTCTTATATTGATGGACTGGGTCAGCACAGGTGTGTTTTTCAGACTTTTCTCAGTCCGCGTGCCGGTTACCACCACTGCATTCAGGTCGATAGAGGTTTCCTGAAGTACAAAATCAAGAGAAACATCTTCTCCACATAATTTCACCGGTCTTTCCACTGTTTCGAATCCGAAATAGCTGACCCTGATTTCGTAATTGCCGTCCTTCAAACCATGAATGGCATACCTCCCTTCCTGGTCGGAGGCAGCACCTGCATTTGTATTTTTGATCACAATATTGGCTCCGGAAAGAACCTTATCCCGGTTGGATTTTACCGTACCGGAAATGCTGTTTTGTCCTGACAAAAAATGGATGTTCAATAGCAATGCTGCTCCTGTCAGGAGAGTAAATATATTTTTTGACATTTTCGTAATGATTTAAATGAATTATCCCGGCTGGTCCGTTAAAACTCCGGTCAAAAACCAGGCTACCGGGAATACATACTTCACTGAAAAAACATATGAACCATTCCGGCAGGATTCCCCGAATCCTGAATCCGAGAATCTCAGACGAAAGGCGGAGCTTTATTGCCTGAATCATTCAGGGTGAATACTCCGGTAAAAACAAACGGGGATGGACGGTAAATACAGTAAGCACAGCAAAATGGGATTTCATTGCCGCTTTCCGGAGATAAGGCACTGGCATGTACAGAGGCATAATCAAAGCAGGATCCGTTTGTAATCACCCCTGATCCGATATGCTGAACCTCTATCTGATGACCGGCAGCTTCCATTTGGATATCCGGAGATTTCGGAACAAAAAAGACAAACGGCAGACTTGCAATCAGTATCAGTGGCATTAAATTTCCGGTCACCGTAACAAAAAACATAGTAATTCTAATTCAGGCGGTAAAAGTAAGTTATATTTTCTGATTCAGGATAAACCCTCACGGCCCTGGAATTTTGTCTTAACCATAAGTTATCAAGGATTCCCGGCTTTATTATGTTCCGTGCAACAAAAAAGAGAGATTCCATTTGCCGGTCTGAACCAGAAAAAATCGGTTTCTGGAAAAAAAGTTGGATATAATGGACTTTCATGCTTGTTTTTTCATTTATGTTGTTTTTCTTTGGATTTTGGAATTATAACCAGTCTGGTAAAACTGAATATTCCAATTGTCACTATTGCGGAAAATATAAGGGATGAAAAAAACAGCTGCTTTATTATTGCTTTTCATTATTCAGGGTACCTCCTGGGGAAAAATGAACACACCGAGTATATCGTTGGGATTCGGTGGTTCGCTCTATTCAAAGAACCTGGGTGATGCTTCAAGTCTGGGACCTTCCATGTCATTGAAAATTGGCAATATATACGCTGATTTATCTTCCAATTTTGCCCGAAACCACGGTGAAAGATCTGCATCGCTGGTAGGCAAATATCCCACGAGCCTGCGTCAATCCCTGATCAATGCCGGATATGCATTCCCGACACTGATCAGGGAGCTTTCCCTTATGCCTACAATCGGATTATGTCGGAGAACCTATATTTACCAGACGGAAGAAACATATTACAACGAAAAACCGTTGCTTCGTTTTAATTTCGGAGCCATGGTCAACTGGGAACTTACCGACAGAATCGTTTCACATGTCGGTATGGGCTTTTATGATAAATTTAAAATCGGTATTTCCTTCAGACTCTGATTTGGTTTATTCCGGTTGAATCTGCAACTCGCCGGAAACAGGGAATACATTGAATTCCTCTCCGAACTGGGCCAGAAATTCGATGCTCAGGGCGCGGAAAGTGTAACTGACCGGAAGCAGGATTACCGCACCGATATAAGGGATGGCCAGCAACAGCAATCCGATGCAGCAGGTGAACAGTCCGATGAAAAGGATCACCACTACTGCTGCTGTCCACAACACCAAAATGAATAAACCATATACGATAAACAGATAAAAATACTTTCCGAAAAGCGGGAGGAATTTTAACCATGCGGCATTGATACCCAATCGGTGCTTGTACATAACCGGCACCACAAAATCATTAAGAAAGAGAGAAATATAACCTACCATGATGATCAGTGCCAGGAAAACCAGAACCATTCCGGCAATTTTCCAGAAGATCACCACGTTAGGGGAATCTCCGTAATACATAGCTTTTGCTGCAATGAAGCAGTATATGAAGAACCCGGTAAAGAGAAGGACAACAATGATTCCGAAGAAAAACCGCCAGAAAAACAGGGAGTTTCCTTCTTTCCGGTAGTCGGACCAGGGTTTGCTGACCTGATGGCTATTATGGACCACATTGTGCAGGAACATGAATTTCCCGCGGGAGCTCACCCATGTTAATATTATCCCGACAACAAACAACATGATCACCCCGGTCAAAATCAGGGAAAACCACAGGGGGTGGCTTTGCAGCCAGTTCCAGGCTATCCCGGGAAATCTGAAAAACTCATCCAGATCGGCGTTATGGTATCCTCCACCGCCATTACCGCCTCCACCTCCGCTGCAATCGGTCAGACCAGCCAGCCAGGCAGTAAATCCCAGCCTCATCCATTTATTCAGATCGAAAGGCTGAAAAAGTGCCTTTTTCATTCGTTCCCAACCCCGGGAAAGGGGTTCACTGAAACCTATTTTCATGGTCATCATTCGCTAATCATCCTTTATCCTTGCTCCTGGTCAATGGCAATATCCCCGCCATCTCCCCGATCACATTCACCAGTTCGCTTCCGGCGGGAATAACAATTTTGGAATTCTGTTCAAGTGATTTCTCCATAGCCTGGAGCTTACGCAGCAACTGGGCATTACCAATAAAATACTTGTCAGCGGCCTCATTTACGAGCCTGATAGCTTCAGCTTCGCCTTCAGCAGCCAGGATTTTGGATTGCCTGTATCCCTCCGCTTCCTTGATCTTGGCCCGTTTCTGACCATCAGCAGTGGTTTCGGCAGCCGTGGCGAAATCAATAGCTGCAATTTTTTCATTCTCGGCTTTCACTACTTTATTCATGGTTTCCTGCACATCCTTCGGCGGATCAATCTCTTTCAACTCGGTGCGCACGATCTCGATCCCCCAGCCTTGGGTTTCTTGGTGCAGGGTTCTGTACAGATCTGCATTGATCCTGCCCCGTTCGCTGTTGGCCGACTTAAGGGTCAGTGTGCCGATGATGTTACGCAGGGTGGTGCGGGCAAGATTCACGATCTGATACCTGTAATTATTGACATTGTACATCGATCCCTTGACGCACTCTTCTTTCGATTTCACCTTGAAATATACCTGGGCATCCACCCTGGCATTCAGGTTGTCGTTGGTGATGATCTCCTGCGGCTCTGCATCCACCATTTGCTCCGTGATGTTCACCTTAAAAAGTTTGTCGATGACCGGAATGATCCAGTGAAATCCCGGATTGGCAAATTGATGATATCTCCCAAGCCTTTCAATCAAACCCCGCTGGGTGGGGCGGACGATACGGATCCCTGCAAAAAACAGGAACACCACTGCAGCAATAATATAAAACAAAATCATTTTAAACTCCTTTCTTTTTGCATATTAGTCATGATTCTGGAAAAAACATTACAATAAACCGGAAGAACTTCCAAATTCCATCCTTGAAGAGCATCTCCCGATAATCAGCTGAACTTCTGGCAGAAGGCTAAAGTTAACGATAAATTGGGAATTAACACCAAACGCAAATAAATTATCAAATTGGAATTTTTTTGACAGGTTTTGGTAAAGTTTTTGCTAACCTGATAAGTAAATGGTCACAGTCAAAAATCCAAAAATCAATCAGCCATGGAAAAGAAAAAGTCAGAAAAAGCCTGTCTGGAAAACAAAGGATCAATTTTTCTGCTGACAGTCCTGGTTATTAAGAACACCAGTTGAAAGAAAATGAATCGACGCTTTTTTATGACGGAATTTTTTATTTTTGTTTTCAGATAATTTTTATCTTTAGAGCCTCGAAAAAGGATCGATTTCAGCGTTAAAAAAATTAAAAAAAATAAATTATGGAACTCAAAAAATCAGTAAAAGCCGACCTTGAGAATAAGAAAGGTGTGTTCCTGCTTACAGGGTTGGTGATCGCATTAGGCTTATGTCTGCTTGCCTTTGAGTGGACGACCAAGCCTTCAGAGATTGCTTCTCTTGGTTCCCTGACAGCCACTCAGGTAGAAGAGGAAGTTATCCCGATCACGCGGCAGGAAGAGATCAAAACTCCCCCTCCGCCGCCCGCTCCAACAGTTGTCGAAGTATTGAACATTGTGGATAACAGTGCCCAGATCGATAACAACCTCGACGTGTTTAACTCAGAAGCTGATAATGAAACCATGATTGATGTGGCTCCCATTGTGTCTGCCGCCAAGGAAGAAAAGGAAGATGCCGAAGAAGCACAGGTTTTCTTTATTGTGGAAGAGATGCCTGAATTCCCTGGAGGTGAAGCGGCTTTACGCGCCTACATTGCCAAATCGATCAACTACCCGGTGATTGCCCAGGAAAACGGAATTCAGGGTAAGGTTTATGTGACTTTTGTGGTGGATAAAGACGGCGGTATTTCCGATGCTAAAATTGCCAGAGGGGTTGACCCGTCGCTCGACAAGGAAGCCTTGCGTGTGGTAAATGCCCTTCCGAAGTGGAAACCCGGGAAACAGCGTGGCAAACCGGTCAGGGTATCCTACACCGTGCCTATCAGCTTCGTTTTGCAATAATCTTTTAAAGAGATATTTTTGCACTCCTGATCCGAAACGGATCAGGAGTTTTTTTTATCTATATGGCAGAAATGATTGAAACAACCCCTCCCTCAGAGAGGGTGGTCCTGGTGGGAGTGATCAGTGAAGAACAGGATGAAAAACAGGCAAAAGAGTACCTTGAAGAACTCTCTTTCCTGGCCGATACAGCCGGAGCCATCGTGCTGAAACAATTCCTGCAGCGGCTCGACCGTCCAAATTCCGTCACATTCGTCGGACAGGGGAAATTACAGCAAATTGCTGAATATGTCAAGGTTACTGAAGCAGATACGGTGATCTTCGATGATGAACTCACCCCTACCCAACTGCGCAACCTCGAAAAAGCATTGGAATGCAAGGTCCTTGACCGGACCAATCTGATCCTAGATATTTTTGCCCGCAGGGCTCAGACAGCCCATGCCCGCACACAGGTGGAACTGGCTCAGTACCAATATCTTTTACCCAGGCTGACCCGTATGTGGACGCACCTTGAACGACAAAGAGGGGGTATCGGAATGAGGGGACCCGGAGAAACCCAGATTGAAACCGACCGCCGGATCATCCTCGATAAAATTTCGAAACTCAAGGAACAACTGAAAAAAATCGACCAGCAAAAAGCCACCCAGCGCAAAAACCGCGGTAAGACAGTACGCGTGGCCCTGGTAGGCTATACCAATGTAGGTAAATCTACCCTCATGAACATGTTGAGCAAGTCGGACGTCTTTGCCGAAAACAAGCTCTTCGCCACCCTCGATACCACGGTCAGAAAAGTGGTTATTGAAAACCTCCCCTTCCTGCTTGCC
>Ga0116193_1003558_pt1 | contig 11189 bp, 13 predicted proteins | sample AD_UKC115_MetaG_FD_89892 | JGI IMG/M metagenome (GOLD analysis project Ga0116193, IMG submission 89892) | Active sludge microbial communities of municipal wastewater-treating anaerobic digesters from Hong Kong - AD_UKC115_MetaG | ecosystem: Engineered > Bioreactor > Anaerobic > Digestate...
AGAACAATCAGATATCCGTAGAAAATTAAAAGTGCTTAACCATGCAAAAGAAACAGGAAATATATCTAAAACATGTAGGCATTTTGGTATATCCAGAGAAGCCATCAAATGGCGAGTTTTATCTACTACTTTTTTTAATAAGGCTTCAACAGACATCTCCTTTGTATTACATAAAAATACTTTTTTAACATCTGGAAAAATATTTGCTTTTACTTCTAAAATATAGCATACCTATCTATCGATTTCATTAAGGCAGAAATGTTATATTAGGTACTACCATCAATTATTATACAATCTCATTCTCAAACAATCTTTTAAATAAGGCTTCCTGCAAAATAGTTTCTTGCTTCCCAGTTGCTAGTTTTTTAACTACACAAGTTCCCTCATGTATTTCTTTGTTACCAATAATAACTATATAAGGAATACTTTTCTTTTCTGCATATTTAAATTGTTTATCAAACTTAACCGCTTCTGTGTACATTTCGCAGCAAATATCGTTGGTGCGTAATTGTTGCATTAATTCAAAAGCAACCCTGCTCTCCTCTTCACCCAAATTAAAAAATAAAACTTGAGTACTTTTATATATGTTATCTGGAAATAATTTTGAATCTTCCATTACATCATATATCCTATCTAAACCAAAACTTATGCCCACACCAGGAATGTTAGGTACGTTAAATAATTCAGTCAAATTATCATAACGTCCACCGCCACCAATACTTCCTATTTGTACATCTTTTACTTTTACTTCAAAAATAATTCCAGTATAGTAGTTGAGGCCACGAGCTAAAGTAAAGTCAATAACAATGGGGGATTTCGAGTTTGTAAAGGATAAAATATAGTTTATTTCTTCAATCCCTTTTATGCCTGTTTCATTATTATCAATTAATTGAGTTAGGCTATTCAACTTTTCAATGTTATTGCCGCTGATTGAAAGATATGTTTCAATAATATTGATCTGTTGTTGGTTTAATCCACGTTGAGCTAATTCTGTTTTTACCTTCTCTAATCCTATTTTTTCCAATTTATCAATAGCAATTGTTATATCTATTAACTTTTCTGATACACCACACAATTCGGCCAAAGCGGCTAATATTTTTTTAGAATTAATGCGTAATGCATAATTATGGATGCTTAATTTATTCAATACATCCATATAAATATTGGCTAATTCTACCTCATTCAACAAGCTGTTACTTCCAACTATATCTGCATCACATTGATAAAATTCCCTGTAGCGGCCCTTTTGAGGACGATCGGCTCGCCATACTGGCTGCATTTGATAACGCTTAAAAGGCATGGTCAATGCTCTATAATGTGTGGCAATATATCGTGCAAATGGAATGGTTAAATCGTAGCGTAAAGCCTTTTCTGTAATTCCGGTAGTATTTTTACCTTCTAGTATTTTTTCGAAATCTACTTTTGCTTGAGCTTGTTTGTTTAAGTTATCTAAGCCATTATTAAGTACTTTAAACATTAACTTATCTCCTTCATCCCCGTACTTGCCCATTAGTGTGTTCAAATATTCCATGGCAGGAGTTTCTAATGGTTGAAAACCATATAGTTCAAATACGGAACGAATAGTATTTAAAATATAGTTGCGTTTGTACATCGTTATGGCATCAAAATCTCTAGTGCCTTGAGGAGGTAGAATTTTATCACTCATTAGTGCAATATTTTTTAATAATTACATCACAAGCTTTATTTAGCATGTCAAATACCCTATGGTAGCCATCTTCAGATCCATACCAAGGGTCAGGAATATTTATATGTTGATTTGGATATAGTTCATCCATTAATAAACCAATCTTCTTTGCATCATAATATTTGCCCGCTATGCCTCGTATATTTTCTAATACATCTGTAGCCATGGCATAAATTTTATCAAATTGATTGAAATCAGTTGCAAGAAATTTTCGAGCTCTTTGACCACCAATATTTATACTATGTAGTAAACCTACTTTTTGTGATAGGGGATGGGGTGCTTCTCCAACATGAGCATCTTCTGTGCCAGCACTATCGATAATCCAGTTTAGATGATGCTGTTCCGCTTTATGTTGTAAAATGCCTTCTGCAAGTGGGCTTCTACAAATATTCCCTAGGCAAACCATTAAAATTTTCATCTAATACGTAATATTATATGTTGCAAAATAGTATAAGTTATTGATCAAATAAATACTTACTACAAATACTTTAAATGTGAAAAATGGAGCGCTTCTTCATCTACAAAATAAATTGTATTAATTTGCCCCTTTGATATTATATATTGGTAAGATGTTAAACAATAGAAAAGAAAGTAGAAAGGAACAATATAGCAAAATCCGTTCTTTAGTAGATTATACCATGGGGCTTATTTATATAAGCATGGGTGCTTTTCTATTGTTAGCTGAAAAAATTGGCTATGACTTAGAAGATATGTATAACTTACCACTCAATGGATTTCGTATTGCATTTGCTACATTGTTTATTATTTATGGAGTATGGCGTTTTTATAGAGGTATTAAAAAACAATATTAATTAAAGATTAAAATAGCTGTTGCTTAATAATGAAAGCATTATATACATTTTTATATTTTATAACTTTATGTGCGGCGTCATGCAACCAAGTAAAAAAAAGAAATGTAGAGGGTAATACAACTCCTAAAAATGGTAAAATTTATATAAGCGTAGATGAGTCTTTTAAACCCGTAATAGAAGAACAAATCAAAGTGTACGAATCATTAAATCCTAGTACACATATTATAGCAAAATATAAACCTGAAGCAGAGTGTTTAAAAGACTTGGTATATGATAGTATTAGAATGGTTATAGCAACAAGAGGCCTTACAAAAGATGAAGAAATATTTTATACAGATAAGTTACAATATACGCCTGAATATGGTTTACTAGCTTTGGATGCGGTAGTGGTTATTGCTTCTAAAAATGCCTCGAACAGTCATTTTTCTGTAAATCAATTAGCAAAACTTGTAACAGGGAAAGATAGCAGTTTCAAGGTTATACTTGATGGATTAAGTGCTACAAGTACAGTTCGATATGTTTTAGATTCACTAGTAAAAAATAATAAACTAAGCAAAAATGTACAAGCAGCAAAAAATACACAAGAGTTGATGAGTTATGTTGCAGTACATAACAACGTAATAGGGTTATTGGGTTTAAGTTGGATAGGAGATATGACAGATGCGTCGCAACAAAAAATGGTATCAAACATTAAAGTAGCAAGCATACTTTGCACTCGTTGTAAGTCAGATGTATATATACAGCCTAATCCTGCAAATATTCGAAATCATACATACCCTATGGTAAGAGGCTTATTTTATATCATAAAAGAAAATTACACGGGTTTGGGAACTGGATTTGTAAACTTTATGAGTTTAGAAAGAGGGCAGTTAATATTTAGAAGAGCTTATCTTGTGCCCGCAAAGATGTCTTTTGACGTACGTAAAGTACAGATAAACTAATTTTTTACTATAAAACTTCAGAAAATGAAAAAGTTGTTTGTTGTATCCATTTTAATAAGTTCATTTATTTTTAGTAAACGAGCACAGTCTCAAAAACTAGAAGATGCTATCAATTATATCTACTATGAACGCTACACTAGTGCCAAGCAGATCCTACAGCAAATAGTGGCAAGCAATTCAAATGACGCCAATGCTCAATATTGGCTGGGTCAAGTATTTTTAAGCGAAGATAATATACCGGCTGCTCGAGACATATACCAGAAAGCATTAACAGCTACAGCCAATAGCCCATTAATATTAGTAGGTATGGGACATGTGGAATTGTTAGAGGGTAAAGCTAATGATGCTCGTCAACGTTTTGAAACGGCTCTTAATCTTACCAAAGGAAAAAAGCAGAATAAATATGGATCGCCAGATGTGCTAAAGGCTATTGGCCGTGCGAATGCTGATGGTGATTCTAAAATAGGAGACCCTACTTATGGTATTGAAAAACTTACTCAAGCGGCAGAGGTTATTCCAACAGATCCAGATGTATATGTTAATATGGGGATACTCTACCTTAAAAGAGGGGATGGCGGGCAAGCGGTTTCTAACTTCAGGCAAGCCCAATCCGCCAATGCCAAATATGCAAAAGCTATTTATAGAGAGGCACGTGTTTACATTACGCAATTGAACACTGCTATATTTTTACCTCTTCTTGAAAAAAGCATAAGTATAGATCCTGCTTATGCACCTGCATATTTTGATTTGTATGACTATTATAAAAGAGAAGATGTAAACAAAGCTAAAACATATCTTGAGCAATATATTGCTCATTCTGACAAGGATTGCAAAACATCTTTTTTTTATGCAGACTATTTGTTTCGTGCAGCCAAATACCAAGAGTCTTTAGATAAAGCAAAAGAGTTGCAAAGCAGTGATTGTGGTAAAAATTCACGTATCCATGTATTATTTGCATACAATTACAACCAATTAGGTGATTCTGTAAGTGCAAAAACACAGATGGAACAGTTCATAAATGTGGAAGATAGTAATAAAGTAATGTCTAGTGATTATGCGTTTTTAGGTAGTATTCTTAATCGTTTTGCTGGGAATGAAAATAATGCAGCAAATTTTTTTGTTAAAGCTTCTAATAAAGAAATGGCTTTAGGTATGAAGTTGGCATACTTAGATAGTGCAATTAAAATATCTAAAAAGAGTAAGAATTATGTAGATGCTTTGAAATATGCAAAAATATCTTATAGCATAAATTTAAAACCTACAAATAGAGACATCTATAATTTGGGCGAAGCTGCTTACTTTGCTGCTGATTATACATTGGCTGATAGTATGTTCACTATATATAAAACAAAATATCCTGACCAAAAATTTGGGTATTATTGGAGAGTTAAAGTTGCTCAGGCTTCAGATACTGCTATGGACAAAGGATTAATAGTGAAACCAGTGGAGGAGTATATTCAATTTTTAGAGAAAGATAAAGCCACAAATGGATCTGCTTTGGTACAACAATATGGCCTACTGGCAGCATATTATGCCAATGTGGTTAAAGATAAAGTAAAAGCTATTTATAATCTTCAAAAAATATTAGAATACGACCCACAAAATGCGGATGCTAAGAAGTATATCGATTTATTGAATAAATCAGGTAAACCTTCTGCAACCCCCAAGCCCCGTAATTCATAAAATGATGTTTTTATTGTATCGAAATGTAGATTGAGCAAATATGGGCATCATTTCAATGCTTTCATCTAAAATATTTTTTATTTAGGTTGAGTTTATATAACTGGCTGTTTTATCTTTGCTCGTATGAAAGATTGTTTTCTCAATTTTATACTTTTAAATACCAGCACAGCAGTTGACTATTTTCCTATTGCTATACAACTTCTATTTGCTATAAGTTTTGTGGGTTTAATGATGTGGTTAACACATAAGTTAGGCCCCAAAAGAAAAACGGACGACAAACTACAAAATTTTGAAAGTGGTATTGAAGCTCAAGGCAATGCACGTAGACCATTGGCTATTCAATATTTTTTAGTAGCCATCTTGTTTGTATTATTTGATGTTGAGGTAATCTTCTTTTATCCCTATGCTGTTAATTTTAAAGCGCTTGGCTGGGAGGGATTTATGGCAGTATTGTTGTTTGTAACTTGCTTTTTGGTGGGATTTGTATACATCATAAAAAAAGGTGCTTTGAAGTGGGAAGATTAAAAAAGTAATTGGCAAGAAATGTTGAATGGATAATTTATAAATCATAATTCTAAATTTATAGCTGTGCCTCGTCCGGTTCGATTTAATACAAAAATAAAAACGATTGAAAAGCCAGAAGGGTATGAAGGCGAAGGTTTTTTTGCCACCAACCTCGATAAGGTAGTTGGGTTGGCCAGAAAAAAGTCTATATGGCCGCTTCCTTTTGCTACATCTTGTTGTGGCATTGAGTTTATGGCTACCATGGGTTCTCATTATGATTTAGCACGTTTTGGTTCAGAACGAGTGGGCTTTTCTCCTCGTCAATGTGATTTATTGATGGTAATGGGTACTATTGCTAAAAAAATGGGGCCTGTATTACGCCAAGTGTATCTACAAATGGCAGAACCTAGATGGGTTATTGCTGTAGGTGCTTGTGCTTCCTCAGGTGGCATTTTTGATACTTATAGTGTGCTTCAGGGAATTGATCAAATTATTCCGGTAGATGTATATGTTCCAGGTTGTCCTCCAAGGCCAGAGGCTATTTTAGATGGCTTTATGAAAATACAAGAATTGGTAGGAAAAGAAAGTTTGAGGAGAAGAACAAGTGAAAAATACAAAGCATTAATGGAAAGTTATGGTATTCAATAATTTAAAAGTAAAAAGGTAAAAATTCAAAAACTTTTTTGAATTTTTACCTTTTGAATTTTTACTTCATGTCACCAAAAAATGATATAATTAAACAAAAACTGCAAGAAAAATTTGGCGATCAGGTATGCGACTTTCAAGAAACCTACGGTATACTTAGTTTTGAAACAGACAAAGAATTGAATTTGAAACTAATACAATTTTTGTATGATGACGCTGAGTTGCAATTTAAATTTTTAACCGATTTATGTGCGGTTCATTATCCTGATCAAGCAGAAAGAGAATTAGCAATCGTTTATCACTTACATAATTTAGTGGAGAATATACGCATTCGGGTTAAAGTTTATATAAACATCAATCATCCTAATATATATACAGCCACCAAATTATTTGAAGCTGCTAATTGGATGGAAAGAGAAACGCATGATTTTTATGGCATTAATTTCATTGGTCATCCTAATTTAAAACGTATTTTAAATGTAGAAGAAATGGACTATTTCCCTATGCGTAAAAATTATCCATTAGAAGATCAAACTCGTATTGATAAAGATGATGAAATGTTTGGTAGAGGAGGCAATTTTTAAGTAACACATATTGAAGTATAGTATTTGTACAAAAAATGTTAAACAATAAACATATAAATCTTCCTGAAGGTAGTATTGAAAAAAAAACTACTACTTTAAATCTTGGACCTACACACCCAGCCACCCATGGGGTATTTCAAAATATTGTAGAATTAGATGGAGAGCGTATTGTAAGTGCAGAGCAAACAATTGGCTATATTCATAGAGCATTTGAAAAAATAGCTGAACGGAGACCCTTATATCAAATCACACCTCTTACAGATCGACTAAATTATTGCTCAGCGCCCATCAATAATATGGGTTGGCATATGACTTGCGAAAAATTACTAAGAATAACAATACCTAAACGAGTAGATTATTTACGTGTAATTATCATGGAATTAGCACGTATTTCCGATCACCTCATTTGTAATTCTATTGTGGGCGTAGATACTGGCGCATATACAGGGTTTTTATATGTAATGCAATATCGAGAGTTGATTTATGAAATATATGAAGAAGTGTGCGGCTCTCGTCTTACCACAAACATGGGACGTATTGGTGGCTTTGAAAGAGACTTTACGAATGCTGCATTCCAAAAATTAGAAATGTTTTTAAAAGAATATCCCAAAGTATTAAAAGAATTTGAAAATCTATTTCAACGAAATCGTATTTTCATGGAACGTACTATGGGTACAGGTGCTATTAGTGCAGAACGTGCATTGAATTACGGCTTTACGGGGCCTAATTTACGAGCAGCTGGAGTGGATTATGATGTTCGTATACATACACCCTATAGAAGTTATGAAGATTTTGAATTTACTATACCCGTTGGAACAACGGGAGATAATTATGACCGTTGGTTAGTACGTAGCCAAGAAATGTGGCAGTCCATCAATATTATTGAACAAGCATATAAAAAAGTACAAGCGTTTACAGGCGCTGAAGCAGGAGTTTTTCATGCAGATATACCTGAATATTATTTACCAGAAAAAAAAGAAGTATACAATAAAATGGAAGCCTTAATTTGGCATTTCAAAATTATTATGGGTGAAATTGATATTCCGCTTGGCGAAGTATATCATAGTGTAGAGGGCGCTAATGGAGAATTAGGTTTTTATTTAATAAGTGATGGAGGTAGAACACCTTACAGACTTCATTTTAGAAGACCCTGTTTTATTTATTATCAAGCCTACGCTGAATTAACTAAAGGAGCCATATTGAGTGATGCAATCGTTACTATGAGTAGCTTGAATTTAATAGCAGGAGAAATGGATGCTTAAGCTAATTATGTTGAATGCTAAATTTTGAATAAAGGGCATTCAAAATGTTTAATCCAAAATTTTAAATAACAGTTATAGTGAAGTTTTCAGACAAAAGCTTACAAAAAGTACAAGAAATTATTGCTCGTTATCCGCAAGGCAAACAAAAAAGTGCTTTACTACCTGTGTTACATTTAGCGCAACAAGAATTTGGCGGTTGGCTAAGCGCTGATACTATGGATTACGTAGCAGAACTGCTAGCATTACAACCTATTGAAGTATACGAAGTTGCTACTTTTTATACTATGTTTAATTTAAAGCCAGTAGGTACATATGTATTTGAAGTTTGCCAAACGGGTCCATGTATGTTAAATGGAAGTGATACTATTATTGAATACATTCAACAAAAATTAGATATTAAATCTGGAGAAACAACTACAGACGGTATGTTTACACTAAAAACTGTAGAATGCTTAGGCGCTTGTGGCTATGCACCAATGATGCAATTGGGAAAAAATTATAGAGAACATTTAACTAAAGAAAAAGTAGATGTAATAATTGAAGAGTGTAGAAAAAAAATTAATAATTAATAATGAAAGTATTCATTCTATTCATTTTTGAATTTTTATCTTTTACAACCCAAGCTCAGCAAGACGATTCATCAAAGAAAATGCAGGTTATGACATCTATGTTGAACTTACGCAACGCTCTGTTAAATAAAGATAGCATTGCTTTAGAAAAGCTCTTATCAAACGAAGTACAGTATGGACATTCCAATGGAATGATAGAAACAAAAACAATGCTCATCCATTCTATAATGAGCAGAATGCAAAATTATAAATTGATTGACCCATCAGACATGGACATAAAAATATACGATAATACAGCGGTAGTAAATACAAAATTAAAAGTAGATATGTTATTTAATAGCAAGTCGTTGAGTCTGAATATGAGTGCATTATTGATATGGATAAAAAAAGAAAACAATTGGCAATTAGTAGCCAGACAATCAGTACAACTCAATTGACTACATCTTAATACTCAAACATTTTTCGTAATAATAAAACAAATAAAATGGAAACAAATCCTTACTTAATGTATCCGGGTACATGCGAAGAAGCACTCAATTTTTATAAACAATCTTTAGGCGCAGAAATAAAAAGCACTATGACGTATGAAAACGCTCCCATGCCCGTAGGCGATGATTACAAGAAAAAAATAATGCACTCTATTTTTACATTAGGCACAACTCATTTTATGGCCTCTGATGGTATGCCTAATCAGCCACACCAATTAGGCACTAATGTTCATTTATCACTAAATTTTACTGATGTTGCTGATATGGATAAAAAATTTCATACATTATCTAATGGTGGTAAAATAACCATGCCCTTACAAGATACTTTTTGGGGTGCTCGTTTTGGAATGCTTACCGATAAATTTGGAATTAATTGGATGTTTAATTGTGAATTGAAAAAATAGTCAGACAATATTGTTATAATGGATAGTATTTTATCAAAAATTAGTATCTTTTTATGCTCATTATTGATTACTAATAATGCTTTTACACAAATAGATAAGAAAATAAAAACTGGAATTTATTCTGTTTCAGAGAAAGGAATTAAATTTAAACATAAAGAAAGCGGTAAGTCTTATTATATAAATGAACAACCAATTTGTACAATTGAACACTTCAAAAAAGTAAAAATTGATTTTAATTCATATGGGCAATATGCACTATATTTTGAATTAGATACAATTGGAACAAAAATATTTTTTCAAGCAACACAAAAATGGCTAGATAAACGATTAGCTTTTATTATAGATAATGAACTTATTTATTGCCCTAAAGTAATAGCGCCCATAAAAGGTGGAAAAATTATTGTCACAGGATCATTTAAAAGAGAGGAAATAAAAAAAATGAAAATAAAAATAGAAAAAGAAATGCAATCAATAAGAAGATAGATACCTTCACTTTGGTTTGTGTCCTCACGAACCAAATACAGAAATTTTATATGGGAATTAAATTATTATTAGAAAAAGCACATGTAGAAAACATTCGTTCTTACGATGTATATCGTAAAGAAGGAGGCTATCGTAGTGTAGAAAAAGCACTCAAAACATACAGTCCAGACCAAGTTACAGAAGAAGTAAAAAAAAGTGGACTCAGAGGTAGAGGTGGTGCTGGTTTTCCTACCGGCATGAAATGGAGCTTCTTAGCAAAACCCGAAGGCATTCCTCGATATTTAGTTTGTAATGCCGACGAATCTGAACCAGGTACTTTCAAAGATCGTTATTTGATGGAATATATCCCTCACTTATTAATTGAGGGCTTAATTGTTTCATCCTACGCCTTAGGCTCAAATACAACATACATCTATATTAGAGGAGAGTATGCTTGGATTGTAGATATTTTAGAACAAGCCATTGCTGAAGCAAAAAATAATGGTTGGTTAGGAAAAAATATTTTAGGTGGTGGGTTTGATTGTGAAATATATGTGCAACGGGGTGCTGGTGCATACATATGTGGAGAAGAAACCGCACTACTAGAATCGTTAGAAGGCAAGCGGGGTAACCCTCGCATCAAACCACCATTCCCAGCTATAAAAGGATTATGGGGTTGCCCAACGGTTGTAAACAATGTAGAAACCTTAGCAGCTGTAGTTCCTATAATAAATATGGGAGGAGAAGAATACGCAAAAATAGGAATAGGCAAATCAACAGGAACTAAATTAATTTCTGCTTGTGGTAATATTAACAAACCTGGGGTATATGAAATCGATATGACCATCTCTGTAGAAGAATTTATTTATAGCGATGCATATTGTGGAGGTATTCCCAATGGTAAACGGCTAAAAGCATGCATTCCGGGAGGCTCATCTGTTCCTATTTTACCAGTCAATCTATTACTCAAAACAGCCAAAGGTGAAACCAGATATATGAACTATGAAAGCCTTGCTGATGGAGGGTTTGCAACAGGTAGCATGATGGGGTCTGGGGGCTTTATTGTGTTTGATGAAGATCAATGCGTTGTTCGGCATACCTTAACCTTAGCTCGTTTTTACCATCATGAA
>Ga0116193_1003559_pt1 | contig 11185 bp, 4 predicted proteins | sample AD_UKC115_MetaG_FD_89892 | JGI IMG/M metagenome (GOLD analysis project Ga0116193, IMG submission 89892) | Active sludge microbial communities of municipal wastewater-treating anaerobic digesters from Hong Kong - AD_UKC115_MetaG | ecosystem: Engineered > Bioreactor > Anaerobic > Digestate | place...
ACACGCGCCGGGTAATGCCACCGCACTCGCCGCCGGTTACCTGCATACCTGCGCGCTCGCGAGCGACGGCAGCATGCGCTGCTGGGGTGACAATTCCTCGGGACAGCTAGGCAATGGCAACAACATCACACAGCCTGTTCCCGTCGCGGTGCAGGGGCTCCCCGGCAGCGTGACAGCTATAGCGGCTGCCGGCCTGCACACCTGCGCGCTACTGGCCAGCGGCGCAGTGCATTGCTGGGGATACAACCAATTCGGACAGCTCGGCGATGGCACCAAGACGAGCCGCAATCAGCCAGGCAATGCCGTACCGCTGTCGGGGCCGGCCACAGCCATAACCGCCGGCACCTACCGAACCTGTGCCGTACTGGCCAGCGGCAACGTACATTGCTGGGGCATGGGACCGCTCGGCAACGGCCTCCCCGACGACAGTACGACGCCGGTGAACGTCGATCTCGGCGGCCAGCAGGCGATCTCTGTGGCAGCCGGCACCTATCACGCCTGCGCTTTGCTCATGAGCGGCGCCATGCGCTGCTGGGGCAACAACGGCCATGGCCAGCTCGGCACCGGTGACACGCAGGGACATCTGACTCCGGTCGCTGTCGGCGCGTTGTCCGGCACGACCGTCACCGCGCTGGCAGCCAGCGATAACCATACCTGCGTGACGACCGCTACGGGCGGCATGGTCTGCTGGGGCTGGAATGCTGATGGTCAAGTCGGCAACGGCAGTAGCCTCGGCAGTGACGTGCTCACGCCGGCCACGCCTTTCGGATTGCCGCCCGTGATCGGCATCGCGACCGGGCCGCGCAACACCTGTGCGAGCGTGGCGGGCGCCTCCGGCATCGAGTGGCGCTGCTGGGGAGACGACCGCTTCGGGCCCGTCGGCATCGACTCGACCCTCGAGCGGGCGACCCCGAACCCGGTAGCCGGCACGGACAATACTGGCCAGATCGCTGCCGGCACCCAGTTCAGCTGTACCCGTACCACGGGAAACTTCGTGAAGTGCTGGGGCGCCAACGGTTTCGGCCAGCTCGGCAACAACAACACGCGGGACAGCTCGTCTCCGGTGAGCGTCAGCGGCATCGCGACCGCCCAGGCCGTGGCCACGGGTTACGGCCATGCCTGCGCAGTGCTGGACAACGGCCTCGTGCAATGCTGGGGCTGGAACGGCTATGGCCAACTCGGCCTCGGCACGACGAACGACATCCACTACGTGCCCGCAACCGTGGCCGCGCTCGGCAGCGTCGTCGCCATCGGCGTCGGCTTCGGACATACCTGTGCGCTGCGCAGCACCGGCAGCGTGGCCTGCTGGGGGCAGAACGACCTTATGCAGCTCGGCAACGGCAATCAGGCCGACAGCCCGAGCCCGGTAGACGTGCAGGGCATCAGTGGTGCGACGGCCCTCGCCGTCGGCTATGACCACAATTGCGCACTACTCAACGACGGCATGGTCAAGTGCTGGGGCAGCAACGGGGCGGGCCAGGCGGGCAACGGCACGACCGGCAGCTACACGCCGGTAGTGAGCGTGAGTGGGCTGACCAACGTGGTCGCCATCACGGCTGGACATGGCTTCAGCTGCGCGGCGACCAGCAGCGGTAGCGCGTACTGCTGGGGGGCCAACGGCGCCGGCCAGCTCGGCAGCGGCGATAGGGCGACCCGTTCCGCGCCAACACTCATCTCCGGACTTTCCGCCGTCGGCACGTTGAGCGCAGGTGATGCCCACGTCTGCGCCAGCGTCGGGTTTGGCTCGGGCACCGTCTGCTGGGGTTACAACGCCTACGGCCAGCTCGGTGACGGCACGCACATCGACCGCTGGGTACCCGTATCGGTGCCCGGAATGTCCGGCGCGGGCTCGATCGCCAGCGGCTATCGCCACACCTGCATCGTGCAGGCACCGGCGTTGAATACGCTGTGCTGGGGCGATGACACGTATGGCGGGCTCGGATCTGGCCGGGCGCTGTGGAGGAACACCCCACAGGCCGTCATCGACGTGTTGTTCCGCGACCCGTTCGATTGATGTTGCAGGCTACCGGATGACACGGATCGCCCCTACGTCATCGGCACGGGCGACTTCGGTTGGCATCCAGCGCAGCATTATCCAGTATCGAAAGCTCGCAAGGCAGGGCGCTTCCAGGCATCGAGGGCGTTCACTATGAATCGCTACCAGCTCCGACCCGGAAACGCCGGGCCGCTTTTTGCCCTGCTGTTGTTGGCATTCGGCGCCTTGCCACGGGCAGGCCAGGCGAACACTCCGGTGTTGGCCGGCGGCGACGCGCATACCTGCGCCCTGAACGCGGCAGGCGGCGTCCTGTGCTGGGGCGCCAACGGCACGGGTCAGCTCGGCGACGGCGCCTACGGCATCCGCCTGTGGGCGAACATCCCACTCAACGTGCATGGGCTCGCGAGCGGCGTCACGACACTCGCGGCCGGCCACAGTCACACCTGCGCCCTGCTGGGCGATGGCAGCGTGCAGTGCTGGGGGAACGGCAACAGCGGCCAGCTTGGCTATGGAGGGAACTCCTCGACCTGGTTGCCTACGGCGGTCCAGGGACTCAATGGCAGCGCCATCGCGATCGCCGCGGGCTACGGCCACACCTGCGCACTGATCAACGGGGGCAGTGTCTACTGTTGGGGCTTGAACAACTTCGGCCAGCTTGGCGACGGCACGAACAACAGCTCTAACAAGCCCGGTATCGCCGTCGCGCTCGCCGGCCCCGCCACCGCCATCGCAGCCGGCCAGTACCATACCTGTGCCGTCCTAAGTGCCGGCGGCGTGCAATGCTGGGGACAGGGCCCACTCGGCAATGGCACGGGCAGCGACAGCTCGACGCCAGTCAATGTCAACCTCGGCGGCGCCACGGCGACCGGCGTGGCCGTCGGCGCGCGCCACATTTGTGTCCTGATCTCCGGCGGTACGGTCCGCTGCTGGGGCGACGACACGCATGGCCAGCTCGGTGACGGCACGACCAGCAGCAACTACAACCTGGTGACCGTGAAGAACCTCAGCGGCGCCACCTCGATCACCGCCGGCAGCGACCACACCTGTGCCACGGCGGGCTTCGCCGGTGCCGTCTGCTGGGGCTCGAACGTCCATGGCCAGATCGGTGATGGCGGGTCCACCGACCGCACCACGCCGTTTAGCCTGAGCGGCATCGGCCTGGTCGCTGGCATCACGGCCGGCTGGCGGCATACCTGCGCCCAGGCCGTGACCGGCTCCGGTGGACTGAGCTTCAAGTGCTGGGGCGACGATCGCGATGCGCAGCTCGGCGACAAGGCCGCTTTCGAGCGCGTGCAGCCCACGTCGGTGGCGGCGCTGTCCGGCGCCACCCACATCGCTACGGGCGGAGGGCACAGTTGCGTACGCACCGGTATCGGCGGCGTGCGTTGCTGGGGCGACAACGCCTACGGTCAGCTCGGCAACAGTAACAGCCTGGACAGCTCGACCTACGTACCCGTGACCGGCATCAGCACCGCGACGGCCGTGGTCACTGGAGGACAACATTCCTGCGCCCTGCTCTCCGGCGGCACGGTGACGTGCTGGGGCAACAACCCCTACGGTCAGCTCGGCGACAACACCACCAACGCGAAGTCCACGCCCGTGCCAGTCATGAATGTCAGCAACGCCGTGGCGCTCGGTGCGGGCTACGGACATACCTGCGCCTTGATCAGCGGCGGCACAGTGAAATGCTGGGGCTGGAATTACGCCAAACAGCTCGGCGACGGGACACAGACCAACCGCCCGCTCGCCGTCAACGTGCAGGGCGTCTCCGGTGCGACGGCGATCGCGATCGGCTGGGATCACAACTGCGCCCTGCTCGGTGGTGGCGCTGTCATGTGCTGGGGCAGCAACCAGTACGGCCAGATGGGCATCGGCTCGACAGGGCCGGACTCGCCAGCGGTCCTGATCGGTAGTCTGACCGGCGTCACGGCCGTCGTCGCGGGCAATGGCTACAGCTGTGCCCTGCTCGGTGGCGGCACGGCACGCTGCTGGGGCTGGAACCTTTATGGCCAGCTCGGCAACAACGATACGGCCAACAGCAGCGTACCCATTCCGGTCTTCGGGATGTCGGGAGCCACGGCGCTCAGCGCCGGTCGCGGTCACGCCTGTGCCATCCTGGGCTCCGGTGCGGCGGCAGCCTGCTGGGGCTACAACCAATACGCCCAGCTCGGCGATGGCACGCACACGAACCGGCCGATACCGGTATCGGTATCGAACCTGACGAACATCGCCATGCTGTCGGCGGGCAACTACCACACCTGTGCCGTGCAGACGCCAGGCCAAACCGCGCAGTGCTGGGGTGCCGACAACCATGGCCAGCTCGGCAACGGTCGCAGCCTGTGGCAGCGCAGCCCGGTCGGTGTGGTCGACGTGCTGTTCCGCGATCAGTTCGAGTGAAAGGCGGCAAGCGCCCGTCACTACGATGCGAGCCGGTCGCCTGATCGGCGGCCCGCTGGACTCACCGCGACAGGCCGCCGCCGCGACCTCGCTGCATCGGCTGCGGATGCCCTGCCACCGGTGAGCCCGTGCCGAGCGTCGTGATCCTCGACTGCGAGCGGCACACGTCGCGACATCCCGTTGCCACCCGCCGTCGGCGCACCGGCCGTGGTCTGCGAAACCTCATCCACCCGGGATCGTGCCGAGCGCGGCCGGCGTGAGCGGATTGGCGAGCAGACCGTTCAGGCCACGCGGCGTGGTCTGGATCTCGGCGCCCGACGGCAGCGGCTTGCCCTCGGCGATGCGCGCCCACATCGCATCCAGCGCACGGTAGGCGTAAGGCAGGAGCGGCACGTAGCGCGCGCCGAGCGGCGGCAGGCCGAGGAATGCGTCGAAGTGCTGGGCGTTGTGCACACGCCAGTAGCGCACGTCGCGCCCGTTGGCGTTCGCCCAGGCCGCGTAGGCACCGCCGGCGAAGGCTTCCGGCACGATGCCGTCGTCGACGCCGTGGATCAGCACCAGCGGCAAGCCCTTGCGTGGAAGCTGCGCGCGCGTCGCGGCGATGCCCTGACGGACGCGTTGCGCCGTCGCGTCGGTACCGGTCCAGAGGCCGCGCAGGCACAGGAGTCCCGGCAGAGTTGGATCGCTGCCCGCGGCGAGCGTATCGACCAGGCCGATCACCGCGCTCGGCGGAATGCCGCTGCCGTCGGGCGCCCAGGCCGCACGCTCGGCGGCGCTCGTCGCGCGCGGCGCATGATCGGTGCCGAGCGCGGCGTAGCGATAACCGCACGGCATCTCATGCGCCCCGAAGCGGCCGTAGGCGGATGCATAGGCGGCGGCGACCGCACGCCAGAGATCGAAGCTCACGCTCAGCGCACCCGCGGCGAGCGCCTCGTCGGTCCAGCCGGCGGCATGTAGGCGCTCATAGGCTTCCTCGATCTGTTTGGCCGGGTCGGCTGCCGCGATCAGGCCGCGCTCGTGCAAGGACGCGCAGCGCGCCTGCCAGGCCGGCGGCTTCACGCCGCCCGGACGCGCACTGGCCACGCCGTCGAAGCGCGGATGCAGCAGCGCGCAAGGCTGCCAGATCGCCCCCTCGGTGCTGTAGTCGTAGATCGGCCGCGATCCCTCGGCACCCGGATAGACGTTCGGCGCAGCGGCAACCACGCCGGCGAGCTTGCCCTCCTGATCGAGTTCGGCTGCGCGCAGTACGGCACCGCCCGCGTTGGAAAGGCCGACCGCGATCACGCGCGTGTTCGCGAAATCGAACGGCGCCTGCTGCGGGAACGCCTCGTTCAGCGCCTGCAGTGCGAAATCGGCTGCCTGTAGCACGTGCCGGCCCCAGTCGGCTTCCGGATTGTCGCCGGAGTGTGCGTGCCTGATCGCGACCGTGTGTGGCGCGACTTCCGTGGCCGGCGGTTCGAACTCGAGACCCTCGCCGCGCGCACCGCGCGTGCCGTCGAGCTTCACGCCGCTGCCCGAGTCGAAATCGAAATAACCGGTGCCCGCGCCCTTGTCGGTATAGGCGACCGCGCAGCCGTGGCCGAGACCCCAGGCACCGGCAAGCGCGATCGCGCCGTAGATGCCGCGCGAACCGGAGGACACCGTTACCAGCACACAGCGCTTCTGCGCATCGAACGCATCCGGCACCTGCACCAGCACGCGATGCGGCTGCTTCGCACCCGACACCTTGGCCAGCGCCTGGAATTCGCGGCCCGGCACGTTCGGCAACGCGCCGTAGACGTCGCCGAAGCCGCCGCCCGGCACGAGATCGGCGATGCCGCGCCAATTGGTCCAGATTGCGCGGCGGCGCGTCTCTTCCGGCGTTGGCGCTTCGGGATTCGCAAAGGCCGGCGGCGTCATCGAACGCAGGCCGGCGAGACCGAGCCCTGCGCTCAACAGATCGTCACCGCCGTCATGGCGGGTCACGCGCACGGAGGAAACAAGGAAATCGTTCACACGGACTCCTTTCGAAGGGGTCGGACCGGTGCAGGCGGCGATCAGGGTGGCGACGGCGAGCAGGCCGGCCGGCAGGACATGGCGCATGGTTCGTGCTTCTCTGGCGGAGGGGGGCGCAGGGGCGCTCGCGGGCGGCGCGTTATAAATTTTGTCGTTCATGTACGGATTGGAGATTCGCAAGCGAGTTTGTCGAGAGCGAGCATGTCACGGCCCTGCCGCCAGCGTGATGGCAGCAGCTCACGGCCGGCATCGTACGAAAGTACAGTCCGGCCGGCGGTGTGACTTGCTAGCCTTCTGCCGAGTCGGCAGATCGCAGGCATGCCACGTCGGTGCAGGCCATGCGCCGCACCCTTCCATGCCTCGTCATCGCTCCCCTTCCATCGTCTTTCCCGAGGATCGCCCATGACCACTCGCACCATCCTGATCACCGGCGCCGGCAGCGGCATCGGCGCCGGCATCGCGCACGAACTGGCGGCCAAGGGCCATCGGATCATCGTCACCGACGTGAGCGCCGCACCGGCCGAAGCAGTCGCCGCGGAAATCGTCGCACGCGGCGGGCGCGCCGAGGGCCGCGCGCTCGACATCACCCGGGACGACAGCGTGGCCGGTCTGGCCGGACTTGCGATCGACGTGCTGGTCAACAATGCCGGCCTGCAGCACGTTTCGCGGCTCGAGGATTTCCCGATGGAGAAGTGGGACTTCCTCGTGCAGGTGATGCTCACGGGCGTCGCACGCACCACGCGTGCGCTGCTGCCGGGCATGCGCGAACGCGGCTTCGGCCGCATCGTCAACATTGGCTCAATCCACTCGCTGGTCGCCTCGAAGTTCAAGAGCGCCTACGTCGCCGCGAAGCACGGCCTGATCGGCTTCTCCAAGGTGCTCGCGCTGGAGACCGCGGACACCGACGTCACGATCAACACGATCTGCCCGACCTACGTGAAAACGCCGCTCGTCGACAGGCAGATCGCCGACCAGGCCCGTACGCACGGCATCCCCGAATCGCAGGTGATCAGCGAGATCATGTTGAAGCCGATGCCGAAGGGCGTGTTCATCAGCTTCGAGGAACTCGCCGGCATCACCGAATTCCTGATCGGCCCGGCCGCGCGCAACATCACCGGACAGGCAATCACGGTCGACGGCGGCTGGACGGTGCAATAGCACTCGCCATCCGGGCGTTGCGCGCGCCGGCTATCCCGGCAACACTCTCGGCCTGGCCGCGTCGGGGACGCGACCGTGTCCATTCCGTCCGAGAGAACCCGATGACGTTCATTCCGTGCCATGCCGCGGCCGCGCACCTGCCGTCCTCGCGGTGCGGGTTGCGTCAGCCGGAACCGCACACGCCGACAACCCACCGTATGGGCGAGGCATCCGGCGACGGCACACGCGGCCCGAACCGGATCGCACTCGGCGCGTGGTCCGGGGAGGACGTGCTGCGCGGAGGGACTCGCTGCGAACGCCACCAGGAAGGGTCGCGGCCAGACCGCTGGAATCCACCGTCGTGACCCGCATCCTGATCGTCGACGATCATCCGCTGTTCCGTCTCGCGCTGACCCAGGCCCTGCGCGGACTGGTGCCGGAGGCCGAGGTGTGCGAGGCGGCGAACCTTGCCGCCGCGCGCGAGACGCTGCTCGCGGCCGGCGACGTCGATCTGGTCCTGCTCGACCTGCACATGCCGGACAGCCACGGTCTGATGGGCCTCGCTGCGCTGCGCGGCGAATTCCCGGCGGTCGCCGTGGTGATGATCTCCGCACACGACGATCCGGCGGTGATCCGCCGCGCACTCGCCTATGGCGCGGCCGGCTTCATTCCGAAGCGCGCCGATCTCGGCGAACTCACCGCCGCGCTCGAGGCCGTGCTGGCTTGCGAGGAATACGTACCACCCGCGTTGCGCAGTGCGGTCGCCGAGGCCGTGCCGAGCGCCGCGGACCACGGGCTCGCCGCGCGCCTGGCGAGCCTGAGTCCGCAGCAGGTGCGTGTGCTGCTACTGGTGGCGGAGGGCAAGCTCAACAAGCAGATCGCCGACCGCCTCGGCATCCAGGAGCGCACGGTGAAGGCGCACATGAGTGCGATCTTCGACAAGCTCGGCGTGCGCAACCGCACCCAGGCCGGCGTGCTGCTACGTTCGCTGGAGCTCGCCGATCCGGCACGCCAGCTCGCTGGGGAGTAAGGGGATCGGGCTCAGGGCTCGGAAGCCGCAGCACGGTTCGTTCCGGTACGCGTCGGTCGCGATCAGAGGCCGCTGTGACAGCAATTCCACGACGCTGCGCAGCGCGACGCGCACGATGGTGCCCGATGCATGCCGCACACCACGCGCCCCCGGGCCCCCGCCTTGGGTCCCGCTCAGACGGAGTGCACTTCGACCTCGCTGCCGGCCGTGACCAGCCGGGCCATCAGCGACTTCAGCGCCAGCGGCTTCAGCGGCTTCTGCAGCAGATGGCATTGTGCGGCCGCCGCTGCGCGGCGCACCGTCTCGCTGTGGTCGGCCGTGATCAGGATGCACGGGCGTGGGCCGATCGCATCGCGCAGGCGCGCGTGCAGGTCGAGGCCGGTCGCGCCGTCGTCGAGGTGGTAATCGAGCAGGTACAGGTCCGGCGCGTGGCGTTGCGCGAGTTCCAATGCCTCGTCCGGCGAGCGTGCGGCGAACACCTCGCAGCGCCAGCCTTCGAGCAGGGTCTGCATGCCGCGCAGCACGGCCGGATCGTTGTCGACGACCAGCACGCGGCTCCGCGGCGCACGAGTGGACGACGTAACGGCCGCCGACGCAGCGCGCACGACGGCGACCGCGAGCGGTACCTCGACTGCGAACACGCTGCCGCGTCCCGGTTCGGAGCGCAGGGTCAGCGGATGGCCCAACAGGCGCGCGATGCGCTCGGCGATCGACAGCCCGAGCCCGAGGCCGCCACCGCCACGGTCGAGCCGGCGGAACTCCTCGAAGATCAGCGTGCGGCTCTCCTCCGGAATGCCCGGGCCGGTATCCCATACTTCGATGCGCAGCGCCGCGCCGTGGCGCCGGCAGCCGAGCAGGAGGCGGCCACTCGCCGTGTAGCGCACCGCATTGGCAAGGAAGTTCTGCAGGACGCGGCGCAGGAGCTGCGCATCGCTCATGACCCAGGCACGGGTCGACACGCAACGCAGGGTCAGCCCCTTCTCGCGGGCGAGCACGCCGAACTCGGCGTTCAGATGCTGCATCAGCTCGCCAAGCGCGAAGGCCTGCACCTTCGGCGCGAGCCCGCCGGCATCGAGGCGCGAGACCTCGAACAGCGAGGCGAGCAGCGTCTCGGCCGAGGACAGCGCCCCGTCGAGGTGCGCGACCGTCTCGGCCTCGGGCCGGCCTTCGAGCTGCTGCACGAGCGCATGCGTGAACAGGTGCGCGGCGTTCAGCGGCTGGGCGAGATCGTGACTGACCGCAGCGAGGAAGCGCGTCTTGGCCGCGTTCGCGCGCTGCGCCTCGCGCGTCGCGGCGTGCAGTTCGCGCGTGCGTGCGGCCACGCGCTGCTCGAGCGTTTCGTTGCTGCGCCGTAGCTCGTCCTCAGTGTGCCGGAACGCCGTCACGTCGGTGAAGGTCGCCACGAAGCCGCCGCCGGGCATCGGGTTGCCGCGGATCTCGACGCGCGTGCCGTCCGGGAACCTGCGCTCGGTGACGTATGGCGTCCCGGCGCGCATGTGCGCGAGGCGCTTGTCGACTAGAGCCCGCACGTCGCCCGGGCCGGCCAGCCCGCGCGCGGCGTTGTGGCGCACGAGATCGGCCACGCCGACGCCGACGCGCAGCAGTTCCCGCGGATAGCCGAACAGGTCCGCATAACGCCGGTTCCAGGCCACGAGGCGCAGCTCGCGATCGACCACGCTGATGCCCTGGCTCATGTTCTCGAGTGCCGCCTCGAGCACGCGCTGGTTGAAGCGCAGGTCGGCCGAGGCCTCACCGACGATCGCCGCGACCTGGTCGAGTTCCGGACCCGCTTCGCGCCGCGCGGTATCCACCAGGAGCCGCGCCGAGGCCGCGCCGATCACTGCGGCGAGCTCGTGCTCGACCGCAGCGACCAGGGCCGCGGAAGCCGGTCGTGCCGGATCGCTGTCCGCGAGCAGGGCGACGACACGCTCGTCGGGCAGGAAGCGCCGGGCGATGCGCGCGAGATCGGCGACGGCCACACCCGCGCGCCGAGCGCGCTCGCCCTCGCGCGTGCGTCGCTGGCCGACGGCGAGCATCACGCTGACGTTCACGGCCAGACCGAGCATCACCGCGCGGTTCAACCGCCCCCAGCCGGACAGGCCGAACAGGTCATCCGGCGCGAGCCAGGCAATGCCGAACGGACCGTGCGTGATCCAGGCCGGCGGTGCGGCGAGCGCCCCGGCGATCGATGGCAGCGCGAGCGCGTACAGCCAGACCAGCGCGCCGGCGACGATGCCGGCACCGACCGCGCGCACGCCGAGGCTCGGCCGATAGATCGCCGCAAGCACGGCCGGCGCGAGCGTGGCGAGTGCCGAGAACGACACGCCGCCGATGTCGGCGAGTGCCTCGCTGGCGACGATCGCGCGGCTGTAGGCCCAGGCCAGCAGCACGATCGCGAGGATGCCGATGCGCCGCTGCACGAGCACCGCACCGCGCAGGTCGCTGCCCGCGCCCTGCGCCCAGCCGGCGCGCAGCAGGAGCGGCGCGAGCCAGTGGTTGCCGATCATCACGCTGAGCGCGAGCGTGGCGAGGATGACCATGCCGGTTGCGGCCGAGAGCCCGCCGAGGAAGGCCAGCAGCGCCAGGCCTTCGCGTCCCTGGGTCAGCGGCAGGGCCAGCACGTACAGGTC
>Ga0116193_1003560_pt1 | contig 11185 bp, 11 predicted proteins | sample AD_UKC115_MetaG_FD_89892 | JGI IMG/M metagenome (GOLD analysis project Ga0116193, IMG submission 89892) | Active sludge microbial communities of municipal wastewater-treating anaerobic digesters from Hong Kong - AD_UKC115_MetaG | ecosystem: Engineered > Bioreactor > Anaerobic > Digestate...
ATATATGGGAACTTTTAATAATATAACATCAGAATTGGAATCCATAAGCTTTGTCGTATCAAAAATCCCTAAATATGAAGCATGGGATATTCCAAAAGGTTACTTTGATCGCATTCTTCCAGCCGTATTAAAATCAATAAAAACTGAAAACATAAATACTCCAGCAAGAACTAATGAGACATTTCTTGAACTAGAGGCGATTTCTCCTTTACTAGCATCCATATCCAAAGAAAATGTATTTACAATTCCTACAAATTATTTTACTACATATAAACCCAATACAAATAAAGAAGAAGCCAAAATTGTACCTATTACAACCAAAAAAACAATCAATTATACATGGGTAGTAGCGGCAAGCATAACATTACTGATCGGACTCAGTTTGTTTTGGATAACCCAACATTTCAAAAAAAATGAATCAAATGCTATGAATATGTGGGTAGAGACCATTGACAGAATAGATGAAAAATATTTAATCACTTACATTGATAATAATCGCCCTCTAATGGATCCTTTTGTGATGAATACAAAACTAAATTGGGATATTAGTACACAAATAAACTCCATAGATGAAAAAGAAATACGGCAATACATTTTAGAAAACGATTACTTGATGTGATGAAAAACCCATTTTATGCTTAACTTTCGGTGTTAAATTAAAATTAGCTTAAAAATGAAAAAGAAAATCGCTTATTTTTTTGTATTATCCATTCTAAGTTCCTACATTTGTATTGCACAGGATTCATTGAGGAATGAAAGTGCAGTAGAATCTTTGAAAATTGCATTTATAACAAGACAAATTAACTTAAGTCCTGAAGAAGCTCAGAAATTTTGGCCCATATATAATATGTACACTACAGAGTTAAGAAATAGGCGTGAAATTGTATCAAGCAACGATATATTAGCTCTTGAGGAGTATGTTTTAGATGTTAGAAAAAAATATAAAGCAAAATTTTTGACGGTACTTAGTTTAGATAGATTAAATTTGTTTTATAAATCAGAGAGAAATTTCATAGAATTTTTACATAGGCATCTCGAAAATAAAAGAAAAAATAAAAATAATTAAATTCAGACAAAGATATTTAACTCGGTGTTTTTCATAGGTTAGCAACGGCCAGTTCTTTCTAGAACAGGCCTTCTTTTTTTATACAAGTGTATCCATCTTCTTAAACCCATATTTAAGTATCTCAATATACCAGCATTGGAGTTTTTATATCATGATAAAACAGAAATGTCCAATGCTCTTCTTGCCCTTTTTGCCACCATTGTTGGCGTAACTGCATAGCTAATTTTCCATTATAATCATACTTAGCAGTAAATTTGCTCTTCATCTGCAAGTATTGTGGCGCATCATCTCCACCATAAAAAATGATTTTGTCTGAACCATGTATCCAAAAAACTTGATGATATGGACTATGAGCTGCAGTAACTTGATATCTAATATAGTCATCAACGTATCCTTCCGTTGTGTTTAAAAATACCACATTAGATAATGTTTTTAAACACTCTAATTTTTCAGCATTAAAGGAGGAGGATTTTTCTTTTAAGGCAATGTCTAATTCTTTTTTTTGTATATAACATGTAGCATGCGGAAAAGTAGCTTGATATTGATTAGTATGTTCATTTTTATACGTCAGCCCTCTTGCATGATCTTTATGTAAATGGCTCATTAATACTTTCGTAACCTGATCTGGATTTATACCTTTTTGTTTAAGGTTATTTAGTAATTGTAATTGTCCATTTTGTGTAAATCCTAATCCTGTATCTAATAGTATTATATCAAAATCGGTTATTACTACAAAAGGCTGTATCTCTACTAATAAGCTTCCTCTTGATCTATTTTGTATATCATCTTGTTGATTAAAAGGTACAAAGATTTTAGTTGCGTCAACCGTGAAACTGCCTTCTGAAAGAGGAATAATCTTCATAAATATTTTTCAAATGTTCAAAGAAGTTGGTTTATGCATTTGTAATTCATCAATGCTTCTTCTTATCGCAACACCATGTGTCTATCAGCATCTAAACGAATTAAAATAAATAACAATAAGGTAAATCCAATAAGCGAGGATCCCCCATAACTTAGGAAAGGGAGGGGTATGCCAATTACTGGGGCTAAACCTATAGTCATTCCAATATTGACAATAATATGGAAAAAGAAAATACTAGCCACGCCGTATGCATAGACTCTCGAAAAAGTGCTTCGCTGACGTTCTGCAATTACTATAATACGTAATAATAATGTAAGATATATTGCCAACAATGCGAGGCTTCCTAGAAACCCAAATCCTTCACCAACAGTACAAAAAATAAAATCAGTTCGTTGCTCCGGCACAAAATCATAGCGAGTTTGTGTACCCTTTAAATAACCTTTTCCAAAAAGACCTCCTGAACCAATAGCTATTTTAGATTGTTTGACATTATACTCACTTTGGTTTTTTGAGTGCTTATTATTTTTTTGATTTTGTAAAGTTATCTGGCTTGATTTACTTTCAGGCTCATATTCCTTACCCACTAAGTTCATAATACGATCTACTTGGTAGGGCTTTAGTATATGATTAAATATATATGGAACAGCAAAGCGGGTAATACCTACACACAATAGCCAAGTCATTACTATTAAATAAAATAAAGATTTACGACGACTTGCTCGTTTCCAAAATATAAAAATAATAAGTACCGTTATACTCGAAAGTATAATAACAAGTGTATTAGGCTTTAACAAAAGTGTCATTATTACAAGTGCAGCCAAAGAAAAACCAACTATTAAAACCCATACAGGTAGGCCTTCTCGATACATTACTAAAAAGAAAGCAAAATATACCAGCGCTAACCCTGTTTCATTTTGTGCTATAGTAATAAAAACGGGCAATAGTATAATTATTGTGGCAATTAATTGTGAACGAGTACGTTGAAAATTAGTTTCAACTCTGCTAATATATTTTGCCAACGCTAATGTTGTGAAGACCTTACATATTTCGGACGGCTGTATACGAAATGAACCTAATACCAACCAAGATTTTGAACCTTTTATTTCAGTACCAACAATAATGGTAATTAACAACAACAATATTCCTACACCGTACATCAAATTGGACATCGCTGTAAAGAATTTACTATCTGTTAATAAAATAAAAATGGCCAATATGCTACAAATGCCTACCCATAAAAGTTGTTTAGCATAATCGGTGGATTGCTTGGATATGCTTCTTAAAATATTTTCGCCTTCTTTATATTCGTTAGCAAAAATGCATAGCAATCCTATCGTTATTAAAATAATATATAACCAAATGAGCGATCGATCAATACCCTTTGATACATTACGATTCATACATTAAAATGCAAATTAAATTGATGTATATTCATTTATAAACCAATATTTTCAATAGAATACACTCTTCCTATTTTTTATGATTATGTTGTACATACCACTGCTTAATTAAAGGAGAAACTAAATTGGCATTAGCAATTCGATCTATCTCCGAAGTTTTTTTATTTGAAATATTCCCTTTTAAATATTTTTCTATCATAAGAGAAGCAATGGGAGCAGCCCAAGTAGCTCCATAGCCTGCATTCTCAATAACAACAGCAATAGCAATTTGAGGATTTTCTCTTGGGGCAAAGCATACAAATACAGAATGGTTTGCTTGTTTTACAGGCCTGCCGTATATAATTGCATAGTTCTCAACTGTTCCTGTTTTGGCACAAATACGAATGCTATCAACCTTAGCTACTTTAGCTGTTCCATTTAATACAACTTGTTCCATTCCCTCCATTACGGCCTCAAAAGCAGAATCACTAATATGAACAGTTCGTATAGGCCGCCTGAATTTGGTAAGAATAGTGTCTTCTAGGGTTTCTCCTTCGATTGATTTGACGATGTGAGGGATAAAGTAAAATCCCTTATTGGCAATCATACAAGCAGTATTAGCAAGCTGCAATGGCGTTACTTGTATATCTCCTTGGCCTATTCCTAACGAGTTAATACTACATGAATTCCATTGATTTCTACCAAAAAATCGAGGGCTATTATATCTATTTGTGTCAGGGATATAACCACCGTATTCTCCAGTAAGATCTATACCTAATCTATGTCCTAAACCAAAAGCATTCATATAATGTTTCCACTCCATCAATCCCTGCGTAATACCTTTGTATTTAACATTATCAACCACTAAACGAAATATGTGTGTAAAATAGGAATTACAAGAATTGGCAATGGCTAGTTTTAAATTAGCAGCATGCCCTCCACCGCTATGTGTACATGCCGGGCGGCCACATGGAGTATAACGACCATAACAATTATACCCAAAATTGGGAGTAATAAGCCCTTCATCCAAGGCAACTAAGGCTCCCAATGGTTTAAACGTAGAACCAGGAGGGTACACACCCTGTATAGCCCGATTGTACATAGGCCTTGCTGTATCTGTTTGTAAATAACCATAGTAGTGCCTAGAATTCGAACCTGTAAGCAAATTCGGATCGTAAGAGGGCGAGGATGCTATTGCCAATATACCACCCGTTTTAGGTTCTATAGCAACAGCACTACCTATTTTATTTTGCAATAATTTCTCTAGCAACATTTGTAGATCAATATCTAGGTATGTTTGAAGATTACGTCCTGCTAAAGCAGGCACATCAAATTCTCCATCCGCATAAGAGCCTTGAATTCTATTTTTATTATCTCTAATGAGATGTTGTATTCCTCGTTGGCCCATTAAAACACTTTCATAATATGCTTCAAGTCCAGAACGCCCAGCCCAATCTCCTATTTCATAGAAATAATTAGAACGTTTAATAATGTTCGAATCTACTTCACCAATGTAGCCTAATATGTGCGCTGCCGCTTTATAAGGATATATGCGTATTGGTCTTTCTAGTAGATCAAAGCCTGGTAAACGATACAAATTTTCATCTAATTGTGCATACAATTCTGGTGTAAGTAGTGGTTCAAATACAGAGGGTCTATACTTTGTATTTTTAACAATTGCATCAAGTATTCTTTTACGAAAAATTATAGTATCAATATGTAAAAGTTGACATAGGTAAGCTGTATCTAAATGCTTAATTTGATAGGGGGTTACCATTAAATCATACATGATTGAATTGTTCAGTACCGCTTTTCCTTTCCTATCAAAAACAATACCCCTATTAGGATATATTTTCTTTTTATAGATGGCATTTTCATCAGCTAAGCGTTGGTATTTACCTGATAAAACTTGTAAGTTAAATAACTGTGCTGCTATAATAGCTATAATAGCTATAAATATGAATTTAATAATTTTACTCCTAGACTGTGTATATATAGGCATCAAAAATGCATTTGCAATAAGTACAAGATAAGTCAGGTTAACCCAAAATTAAGAAGGTATTATTGTATATATTAATCTCCAGCAACAAAAGCTTGTATTAACCACTGACCGGCTTCTTTTCCTAAGATTAATCTATAATCTATGGGAGAATAAATATACTTATAATATACCCATCCTTTTATTTTCTTTTTACCGTTTGGTATTTGTATTTGATACCAAGTGGGTCTACCTACTTTGGTTTTTCCTTTTGTACGTAAAGTTCCAGAAGTATTAGATACAAATGAACCAATATTATAATTAAGCATTAAAAGAGTTTTTGAAGCAAGGTTGGGGCTTTGTTTTAATGCTACATCTTTTCCTGTAATTAAAGCCATACTAAATACATCTTCATTTTTTTCGGGTTGCACACAAAATACGTATGGAATACTATAATCACTAGTGTCACCTGAAAAACTATTTGTGTAACAGCCTGGCATGGACAACGCTCTATTCATGTAATACCAAAAAGAACTATTTGACTTTTCTAATTTCCATATTTTTTTAAATTCTTTTATACCACCACTCCCTCCAAAATCATTTTTTATGTTTGAACTAAGCATAGCATATATAAATGCAGTGTCTTTTTTTTGTACAGCACTTTTAAACTGCACTAAAAACATTTTTAAAGAAGAATCTTTTATTGATTCATTTGGTGGTAGATATTTTCTGCTTTGTGCTATTCCTAAAGAAGTGGTTAAGAGAAATATGACTGTAACTATTTGTTTCATGTTATTCTAATATTTGTATGGTTGTTCTTGTATAATAATATTAATAAATTCTTCTATTGTTTTTGTCCCTAAATCACCTTCGCCTTGTTTGCGAACAGCAAGTTTATTTTCGTTTACTTCTTTTTCACCAATAACAAGCATATAAGGTACTTTCATTAATTCAGTATCTCTAATTTTTTTACCAATTTTTTCATTTCTATCATCTATTTCTACACGAATGTTTGCTGTTTTTAGTTCCTGTAAAACTTTTTCAGCATAAGGTAAAAACTTATCGCTAATAGGTAAAATTTTAGCTTGTACCGGCGTTAGCCAAATAGGAAATTTTCCAGCACAGTGTTCTATCAGTACAGCAACAAAACGCTCTAATGATCCAAATGGAGCACGGTGGATCATTACCGGACGGTGTTTTTGATTGTCTTCTCCAATATACGTTAAGTCAAAACGTTCAGGTAAATTATAATCTACTTGTATAGTTCCTAATTGCCATTTGCGACCAATGGCATCTTTTACCATAAAATCTAATTTAGGGCCATAGAATGCAGCTTCTCCATATTCTGTTATGGTTTTTAAATTCTTTTCTGTTGCAGTTTCTATAATAGCTTGTTCTGCTAAATTCCAATTTTCCTCTGAGCCAATATATTTAGAACGATCTACTTTATCTCGTAAAGAAATTTGAGCAACATAATCTTTAAAATCTAATGCATCTAAAACGTATAATACAATATCAATTACTTTTTTAAATTCCTCTTTTACTTGGTGAGGCATGCAAAATAAATGCGCATCATCTTGCGTAAATCCACGAACACGGGTTAACCCATGTAAAGCGCCATGTTTTTCATATCGATATACCGTTCCAAATTCTGCAAAACGCAAAGGAAGTTCTCGATACGATCGCATTTGTGAACGATAGATTTCGCAATGATGCGGACAATTCATTGGCTTTAAAAAAAACGCTTCTCCCTCTTGCGGTGTTTTAATGGGTTGAAAGCTATCTTCTCCATATTTTTCATAATGACCAGAAGTAACATATAATTCTTTTTGACCAATATGTGGTGTTACTACAGGTAAATAACCGGCCTTAACTTGTAATTGTTGTAAAAATTTTTGAAGATTTTCACGAAGCACCGTTCCTTTAGGTAACCATAAAGGCAATCCCATACCTACTTTTTCAGAAAAAGTGAATAGCTCAAGCTCCTTTCCTATTTTACGATGATCCCGTTTTTTAGCTTCTTCTAAAAAAACTAAATACGCATCTAATTCTTTTTGTGTTGGAAAACTAACGCCATAAACACGTGTAAGCATTTTACGTTTTATATCGCCTCGCCAATATGCACCAGCGATATTAGTAAGTTTGATAGCTTTTATAAAACCGGTATGTGGCAAATGTGGCCCACGACACAAATCCGTAAAATTACCTTGAGTATAAAAAGTAATGCTGCCATCAGTTAAGCCATCAATCAATTCTAATTTATAATCATCTCCTTTTTGTTTGAAATATTCAATAGCTTCTTGTTTAGAAATATTCTTTCGCTGAAAATGATTATTTTGTTTAGAAAGTTCAACCATCTTATTTTCTATCTTTCGCAAATCTTCATCGCTAATTTGCCTATCGCCTAAATCAATATCATAATAAAATCCATTTTCAATTGGAGGCCCAATACCTAATTTAACACCGGGAAATAGAGCTTCTAATGCTTCTGCCATTAGGTGTGCGGAAGAATGCCAAAAAGCATATTTACCTTTTTCATCATTCCAGGTTAATAGCTTTATGGTAGCATCTTTTTCGATGGGTCGAGTAACATCCCATATTTCGCCATTTACCTCAGCAGCTAATACTTTTTTAGCTAAGCCTTCAGAAACAGACTTTGCTATATCTAAACTTGTTGCACCTTTTTCGTAGGGTCGAATAGCACCATCAGGAAACGTTATGTTAATACGCATGTATTTTTTGAACTATATAATCAATAATAAAATAAGGCGGACAAGTTAAACATATTCAATCATTTTTCATTAGGAATTTCTTACACTCTGCTCATATCGTATTAAATTATTAGGATCGTATTTATTTTTAATTTGTTGAAGTTTAGAATAATTATCTCCATAATAAGCTGTTTCCCAATTGTTTAAATCTAGATTGGGATAATTGCAATACTGGGCTATAATTCCGTTTGCTGAAAAAATATTTTGCACTTCTTTAAAATTTTCGATCAATTCTACACCTTGTTTTTCATTTTCCCAATACGTTTGAAGTTCCGAAATAAAATTATAATCTCGATGTGGGAAAGCTGCATTAGCAGCAAATGCATCGTTTTGTATATTCCCTCCTAGTGTGTTTACCTGATACATCATTCCTGGAGTATTAGTTACGATGTTTAATGCATGAAAAATACAATCTTTAATATCCGTAAAATTTTTATATAAACCTACTGATGCATTTTTAAAATAAGGAGGGTCTTACGCCCCGTAATAAACCTTTAATGCATTGGCTATATTTTTCGACTGATTAACGGTTGTTTTATTTACTAATATAGAAAGTGCGTCACTTATTTTTTTTATTTCGCTATCATTGTTTTCATAATCGGTTATAAAGCCTTGAAAACTATGACCGCCACTTTTAATAGCTACCGGCAAATTATTTTGTTGCGCATAATGAATCGCTTCTACTACACCTTGTGTATTTTTACATACCGCAATAATAGCTGGATACTTCTGAATTCTCTTATTATATACTTGTCTTAATCGATCATACTGCTAATCGTTTTTTTTATAAAAAAAACGTTGTCGTTAGTTTGAGGTATTGTTGTATTTTTAGGCGCGTTGTGTGCAGTTGTATCATTCTGGGTATTTTCTTTTTTATTATTTGATTGGCAAGAGCTAGTATAAAAGCCCAATCCTGTTAACGCTGCAAGTTTTATAAATGCTCTACGTTGATATTGCTTTTTATCATTCATTTAATACATACTTTTTTAGTTCATCGGCAATACTTCTATCATTACTCATTCTTGGCACTTTATTTTGTCCACCTAGTTTCCCCATTGAACGCATATAATCAATAAAAGCATTTTTCTTCAAAGGGTTTATATGTAATGATTCGAGAATATTTCCTGTAATTAAATCATTATAATAAATATTTTTTTCTCGCAAATATTGATCTACTTTTTGAGCAAATGCGTGTACGTTATTAGGCACTTGTTCAAATTCAACAAACCATTCATGATACGATTGGCCTTTACCTTGTTGAATCATAGGAGCTACGGTAAATTCAACAATATGAATATTTTCTTCTGTTGATGCTTTCATTAAGCTATATTCTACCTCTTCTGCAATAACATGTTCTCCAAAAGCAGAAATGAAATGTTTTATACGGCCCGTAACTATTATTCTATAAGGATTAGTGGAAACAAATTTTATAGTATCCCCAATATTATATCCCCACAAACCTGCGTTGCTATTAATGATAAGTGCATAATTTTCTCCAATTGTAACATCTTTTAAAGAAACCCTTGTTGGTTTTTCATTAAAAATTTCATGGGCTGGAATAAATTCAAAGAAAATACCAGAGCGTGTATTTAATAATAGACCTTCTACCTGTTGCGAATCTTGAAATGCAAAAAAGCCTTCTGATGCAGGAAACGTTTCAATAGTAGATATCTCACTTCCAATACTATGTAATAGCTTAGCTTTGTAGGGCTCAAAATTCACCCCGCCGTGCACTAATACAGAGAGATTAGGAAATATATCTTTAATTTTCTTACCTGTTTTTTCCATTAATCGATCAAAATACATTTGCATCCATGGAGGTATCCCACTAATCAACGTCATATTTTGATGAATTGTTTCTTCCACAATTTTATCAAGCTTTGTTTCCCAATCCTCCATACAATTGGTTTCGTAACTGGGCAATTGATTACTACGTAAGTATTTAGGTATATGGTGATTTACAATTCCACTTAATCTTCCTGTAGGTATACCACCTATACGTTCTAATTGTGGGGAGCCTGATAAAAAAATCATTTTACCGTCTGCAAATTGTGCGTTTCCAGTTTCTGCCATATAACACAACAATGCGTTTCGAGCCGTATCAATATGATTGTGTATAGACTGTTTGGTTATAGGAATATATTTTACTCCACTAGTTGTTCCACTGGTTTTTGCAAAATAAATTGGCTGACCTTTCCATAATATATTTTGTTTCCCTTCTTTTATTTTTTCAATATACGGTTTAATCGTTTCATAATCTCGAATAGGAATAGCCTTTTTAAAATCTTCATACGTTTGTACTTCTTTTAAATGGTACTCCTTTCCAAATTCTGTATGCATGCCGTGTTTAACTAAGTCCTTAAAAATAGTTTCTTGATCCTCTAAAGCCGTACTCATACTTTTTCGAACCTTACCACATATGTAGTTTGCAAAGGGTTTTGCTAAAAAAGATTTTATTTTCATGCGTCTAATATGTTAAATCAATGGTGCAAATATAGGCTTAAGGCTGCTAGCGGCTTTACATAGAAAGTATTTTTTATTGTTTAAATAAGAAAAAATGCTACCTTTGCCGTCCAAAATTTTATATATTATGTTCGCAGTTGTAAAAATAGCCGGTCAGCAATTTAAGGTACAAGAAGGCCAAAGTTTATATGTTCCACATATAGAAGGCAAAAATGGAGATAAAGTTGATTTTTCTGAAGTATTGCTTGTAGAAAAAGATGGTAAGATAAATGTAACCAACAATCCAAAATCAACCGTAAAAGCACAAATTATTAATGCTTTAGTAAAAGGTGATAAGGTAATCGCTTTCAAAATGAAACGAAGAAAAGGATTCAGAAAAAAACATGGTCATAGAACACAATATACGCACATTAAAATTGAAGCTATTTCTTAACAATGAGTAGTTAATCTTTGATAATAGCTGGAACAAAAAATTATCAATTAAACATTATCAACTATCAATTAAAAAAACATGGCACATAAAAAAGGTGAAGGCTCGGTAAAAAATGGACGCGACTCACAAAGCAAACGATTAGGCGTAAAAATATATGGTGGTCAACCCGTTATTGCAGGCAATATTATAGTTCGTCAACGTGGTACAGTTTATCATCCTGGTAAAAATGTTGG
>Ga0116193_1003566_pt1 | contig 11173 bp, 16 predicted proteins | sample AD_UKC115_MetaG_FD_89892 | JGI IMG/M metagenome (GOLD analysis project Ga0116193, IMG submission 89892) | Active sludge microbial communities of municipal wastewater-treating anaerobic digesters from Hong Kong - AD_UKC115_MetaG | ecosystem: Engineered > Bioreactor > Anaerobic > Digestate...
ATTCCTTGAAAGAAAATGTAATAACTAAAAAAGCCACCAGTTGACGCTGATGGCTATTGTTTAACAAGTAAACAAATTAAAGCATGACAAAACTAAGCAAACGTTTTGAATTTAACTACCCTGTTACAGAGAATAGTGTAGTTAACGGTCGCCCTACAAAAACTTATTTAGGCGACATTCGAGTAGAAGGTGTTGGTTATGAAGATACCAGTGCTCAATTATACGCTTTATACCCTGATGATGGCGATCGATACGATATCGATATTGATGGTATTTACTGGAATGGCATGAACATCTATCCTCTCATTACAAACAAATGTGATTACCTATATGAAGAACTCCGAGATGCCGCTTTGCATCATATAGCCAACATATTTTCTAAAGAGTATCATGAAGAACAAAAGGTATTAGAACAAATAGATGCTCAGAAACAAGAAAGAGCATAACAAAGAAGCAGGGATACAACGGCAGACCGGTAGAGCAAGATAGGGTATGTTACTATAGAGGAGATATAATACAATAGATTAAATAATACCTCTCTGCCGGTTTTTTTAACCATTCTACAATTATCATGGAATACAATACACATAATACAACTAAAAGACAGTTAGAGCGTATTGGCCACATCACCCATATTCATGAAGCGGCTGTAAAAAGTGAGAAGATTGATGAAATGCTAAATATATTTTACAAAAAAGTATATGCAGTAGCAAAATTAAATGGTATACAACTTTCTACATTACTCATTGCAGACCATACCGGAGAAGAGTATAATGGAAACATAAAACCACCTATGCATAAAACACCATAAGTATTTTATTTTTTAACAATAGTAAACAAATCTATTATGGAAAAAAGTACATCCATTTCAAATCTGGCAAAAGCATTAATAAAATTCCATACCACTATGGAGAAAATAAAAAAAGATGCTGCCAACCCTTTCTTTAAAAGTAAATACGCCAGCTTGTCAAATATCTTAGAAGCTATTAATGAACCTCTTATTGAATGTGGTTTGTCTTTCTCACAATTCCCTACTAAAGATTATGGATTAATAACTATACTGATCCATGGTGAAAGTGGAGAATATATACAAGATGATTATAAAATAAGCCCTGTTCCAGATTATTTAAAAGAAAAAGACAATAATGGAATAGTGATATGGAGAGGTGAAACATACTACAGTCCACAAGCTATAGGTTCAGCAATTACTTATGCAAGAAGGTATGCTTTAGCAGCAGTACTCGGTTTAAATATTGAAGAAGATGATGATGGCAATACAGCTACTTATGGTAGTAGAACACCAGAGCAGGCTATTGAAAATGATAAACCTTGGCTCAATAAAACACTTAAAAATGGTACAATCACTGAAGAATGGAAAAAAGTAGCGGCAGCATTACAAAATAGTAACTATTCTATTGCTCAAGTAGAAAGTAAATACAAGTTATCCAAAGCCATCAGAGCCGAATTAGAAGCTATCGTTACTGAACGAGCTAAGAAAGAAAATGCATATCAAAATAATAATCATGTACAAAATAAGGAGGTAAGTTATGCTTAAAACACTTTATCAAATACAAGAAGATTATGCTACACTAACCAGCGAGTTATTAGAAAATGAAGGAGAGCTTAGTCAAGAAATGGAACAAGCACTCGAAATTACTGGGGAAGAGTTTGTAGAAAAAGCGGCAGCCTATGCTTTACGCATTAGAGAATTTGAAGGGCATATACAAACGATCGATAGAGAAATCAGCCGCTTAACAGATATGGCAAAGAGATATACTAAAGCAAGAGATTTCTTGAAAGAACGTATTTGTAATGCTATGCTACAGTTTAAAACTGAAAAGTTAAAAACAGATTTAGTTACTCTTTCTTTAAGAAAAAGTAAACGAGTGAATATTACAGATGAAGGGTTGATACCAGAAGAATTTTATACCGAGCAAGCTCCAGTAATTAGTACAGCAAGAATTAGAGAAGCTTTAAGAGAAGGTAGTATAATACCCGGTGCAGAATTAATAGAACATCAAAGTGTACAAATTAAATAAGAAAAACAAAAGGATTAAAAGATGAACCAAAATAGCTATGTACTCAATAATGATGTATACAGTTGTAAAAGAAAATTATATGCAAGTAAAGGTAATATAGTAAAACATATTGCTACGCATGGAGAGATTTGGATTGTGGAGGACAACAGTGGTAGACGATTCTCTCTACTAGCAGTAGAAGTAAGTAAAATTGATTAACAAATAAATTAAAAACATTAAACAAATAAGCAGCGTACTCAAAAAGTACGCTGTAGCCGGTCCCGGTTATTTCAAATATATCATATTAGAAAAATCATAATTTCCTATGTTACACGGATTTGAAAAACAAACTGCGCCTCTTACTACAGAAGAAAAAATATTAGTACCTCTTCTCATTGATATGCTTAAAGATAAACAAGGTGCTAACAAAGCTATCATCAGCGATGATTTATGTGCTATGCTAAAGTTTTATGCTAACAGTTTTACAAAACCAATAGAGATCAGTGGGGCTCGACTGCGAAAAATGATTAATTATGTCCGTACACATGGACTTTTAATTGGTTTGGTTGCAAGCAGTAAGGGTTATTATATTACTACTGATCCAGAAGAAATACAAGCTTATTTATCCAGTTTAGCCGGAAGAGAAATGGCTATCAGGCGATTGCGTATCCGAGTAGAAAGATATTATCGTCATCCGCCTACTACTGCTGAAACACAAGTACAATTAAATCTATTTTAACCGTTTAATATTTTATAACAGTTATAAGCTTCATTAAAAACCAATATTTATAAAGATATGGCTAACAGATTTACAGACACTAAAAAATGGGATGAGGACTGGTATTGTAGTTTAGGGGGCGAATATCAACACTTATGGAACTATATATGTGATTACTCCGATAATGCAGGCGTTTGGAGACCTAATAAAATAGGCTACGAACGCAGCACTGGCTTTAAAGTCAATCTGGATTCCTTTTTAAAAAAAGTGAATGGAGATAAACAAAGAATCGTGGTATTAGATAATGGAAGGTGGTTTTTACCGGGTTTCATTAAATACCAATGGTTTACTAAACAAGATTCTTTTGACTTGGTGCTATCTAATTATCATCATCTTAACATGTATAAATTACTAAGTGCAAACAATATTAATGTTTTAATGGTATGGGGGCTTAGACAGGTCTTAGAGGGGTCTCCTAAGACCTCTATGGTAATGGTAAAGGATAAGGAAATAGTAAAACAAAAAGATGATATAGGGAAAGGGGGTGTGGGGGAAAACCAAACTCAGCCATTGGGTATGGAAAAAGTAAAAGAGATTGCTGTTAAAGTTTGGCAAGATGAGAGCTGGAAACAGAATATAAGCTATGGTCATGGGCTGGACAACACTGCACTTAAACGATGGATGTCATTATTCAATGCCAGTTTGTGTAATGATGCAATGCCTCATTTTGGTGAGAGTCTCTACAAAAAACTTTTTGGTGGATGGCTTTCTCTACAAAAGAGCAAAGGTCGAAAGCTTACTCATTCAGAAGTAGAAATAGAACAAAAGCCTTTGGAAAAATTACATATCTAATTCATTAAAAACAATATTCATTATCTAAGTCTAAAAAACATTTTTAAATTTTTACACTATGTTACATAGCAGCGAGAAAAAAAGAAAGAAAGTGGCAACCTCAACTCCTACACTCACTCCTCATCTACATTACAATAAAGATTTGGAAAAAGCAGTACTCGGAGCTTGCCTACTTGAAAGAGCCACTTTTAGTAGAATCTACAAGCTGGTAGAAGCCGAACATTTTTATGATACTCATCACCAACTTATTTATAGTTGCTTACAAGAAATGTTTGAACAAAGTATACCTATTGATCTTATTAATGCAGTAGACTATATTATCCGCCATAAAAGCATAACTGATTTTGCTGGAGAAAGTGTAGCATATTTCCTTACTCGCTTAACTAACGGCGTCAGCTCTTCTGCCCATTTGGAATACCATTGTCATATTTTACAAGAACTCTTTGTCGAGAGAGAATTAATTAAACTTACACATGGAGGTTTTACTGCGGAAGGTAGTACGACCGATCGTCTTGGTGTATTGCAAGAAAAACTATCTGCCCTAAAACAGCGTAGCGATGGTGATGGGATAACTGATATGACTACTCTTATTGTAAACCTATACCAGCATCAAGATAAAATGCAAATGAGTGGAGGAATAGGTATTAAAACAGGCTTTTACGGATTAGATAAACAAAACGGCGGCCTCCAAAGTGGAAACTTAATTATACTGGCTGCCAGACCATCTATCGGTAAATCTGCTTTTGTAGGAAAGTTAGCTTTAAATATGGCTATTCAAGGAACACCAGTAAGTGTTATTAGTTTAGAGATGAACAATAATGAAATAGCTGCACGTTTAGCTGCATTGGATACAGACGTGGATTTTAACAGCATATATAGAGGCTTGTATAAAGATGAACACGATAGAAAAAGAATGTATGACATTTTAAATACTCGCACTGCAAATTATCCTATTTATATCAGTGATAAGACCAGTATGGATGTACATGAAATTAGAGCTAAAGCAGAGAAGATGAAACGTAACTATGGAATAAAATGTTTGATCATTGATTATTTACAACTAATTGAAGCTCCTTACTATGCTAATCGTAATCGAGAAAATGCAGTAGCAGAACTTAGCCGTAAATGTAAGATTATGGCTAAAGAAATGGATATACCTGTTATTGTATTATGTCAGCTCAATCGAGAAGTAACTAAACGCACAGGAAAAAATCGCTATCCACAATTATCGGATTTAAGGGAATCAGGCTCTTTGGAACAGGACGCAGATATTGTTATGTTTTTACACCGAGATTGGATGATGGGTTACCAAAGCAATGAAGATGGTAACAGCACAGAGTTTGAGGCAGACTTAATTATTCGTAAGTGGCGTAATGGGAATTCTAATTTTATTATAAAGCTGGATTTTGATCCTCGTAAAATGAAGTTTACTGAGCGTAAAGGAGAAATCTTTAGAATAGCTGCTACTACACCTATAAATTCTTTTACAAGTAATACTTCTCATTACACAGATGAAGAAGCTCCGTTTTAACTATTTAAAAAATCGACACTTTGCGACACCTTTTTAGAAGATAAAAATTTTAACAATGAAAACTATTCAATCCAGTATAATTAAGACAGAGCCTATATCATGGCGAACTTTACAATTTTTACAAGAAGATAACTTTAAAGCATTATCCGATACTTCTAAAGAGAAACTGAAAGCCTCTTTGTTAGCTACGAACTTTAGTCAACCCTTTTATGTATGGCAAGATTCTAAAACAGAAAAGCTCTATTGTCTGGACGGCAAACATCGCAGTATAGTTTTAGAAGAACTTTCTAAAGAAGGTGTAGATATTCCTGAACAATTGCCAGCTACTTTTATTCATTGCAAAAACAAAAAAGAAGCTGCACAATTGGTATTACAATATTCTTCTATCTATGCTCGGATAAGTAAAGATGGATTGTTTGATTTTATGGGAGCATTTGAAATCAACTGGGAAGATATTAATAACCGTATTGATCTTCCTGACTTTTCTGTACCACGTTTTGAACAACAATTTGATTTATTTAATGTAAGCACCGCAGAAGAAGAAACTAATATAAGTATAGATGATAAAAAAATTATAGTACAACAAGGAGATTTGTTTACACTTAATAATCATCGTATTATGTGCAGCAGTTTTGAAGACAGCGAGAAAATAAATGCCTTAATGCAAGATGAGAAAGCTCGTATTATAAACTGCGATCCACCTTTTAACTTATCTACGGATTTCTTCTCCAATCATCGAAGTAAAAATATTAAGCTTCCACATAGCAATTTTACTATGGGAGGAGGTGAAATGAACGATGAAGAATTTATAGGCTTTTTATCATCTATGATGAAACAATCTATAGACTATACTGTAGAAGGATCAATCCATTATATTTTTATGGATTTTAGACATACATGGCATATAATGGAAGCTGCTCGTATAATATACGGTTCAGCAAAACCTAAGCAATTATGTGTATGGTATAAGAGTAATATGGGTAATGGTGATTTTTATCGTGCGCAGCATGAACTATGCTTTATATTCAAAAAGGGTAAGAAGAAGAATAAACATGTTTCTCATCTAAACCTTAAAGGTCGTGTACGCAGTAATGTTTGGGAATATCCTTCAGCTTCAGGTTTTAGTAATCCAGATAGAAATGAGGTTTACAATCATCCCACTCCTAAGCCTGTAGCTATGATTGCTGATGCTATATTGGATAGCACAAATAAAAATGATATAGTTATAGATTGGTTTTTAGGTAGTGGCACAACACTTATTGCTTGTGAGCAAACGGGTAGAAAAGGTAGGTTTACCGAAATAGAACCCAAGTATGTACAATCAGCTATTATGCGCTATATAAAATATTGTAATACAAAAGGTATTTCTATAATATTTAAACATGAAAATAGCAATCTACGTTTAGAAGATTTTACTTTAAAATAAAACCATGTTATTATAAAGAATATAGCAAACACTAAATAGATAAGGATTTAATTTTTAGATGATGTAAGTACTAACCTATGAAAAAGAAAAAAAGAACAGATACTATTGAATATGAACGTCGTGTATTGGACATACAAAAATGGATTACACATGGTATACCTTATTCCTTGATTATAAAAAAAATTGTTGTAGACAACAATTGGTGTAATACACGTAATGCAAAAGAGATGGTGAAAAGAGCAAAGGCTGCATGGTTGAAGGAAGCTAAAGAAGATTTAGAAGAAGAAGTTGCCATAAAAATTGATCAGCTTCAACAAATGAAATTAGAGTTAAAATCAGAATATCGAGGAACACCAGCAGGTATTCAAGCTTTAATGATAATTGAAAAGGAGCTGATTAAACTGCAAAGATTATATCAATATTCTGACTCAGGTAATAATGATTTAGGCGAGCAAAATAGTAAAGTAATCGTTGAAATAGTATCGTCTGGTCATCCTATTGCACGTTCTGAAGATGAGGTGATTTTATAGTAGCATTAGATACAATATGTTTAAAGCAAATGATTTATACAAGCAGAATTATCTAAGTAAGACAAAGGTTACAGTTAATCAGGGAGGTACTTCGTCAGGCAAAACGTATGCTATTATACAGGTACTATTTACACTTGCTATAAAGTGGCCTAACAGTATTATTACAGTAGTAGGGCAAGATATTCCTAACCTAAAAAAAGGTGCTCTCCGAGATGGTAAAGTGATTTATAGTGCCAGCAAGTTTTTAGAAAAAAATATCAAAAATTATAATAAAACTGATCGAATATTTGAATTTAAAAATGGCAGCATAATAGAGTTTGCCAGCTTTGATGATGAACAAGATGCTAAAAGCGGTAAACGAGATTATTTATTTATCAATGAAGCTAACGGAATTACCTATAATATTTATTGGCAATTGGCCATTCGTACACGTAAAAGAATATTTATTGATTATAATCCTACAGCCGCTTTTTGGGTACATGAAAAATTAATTGGACAAAACGATGTGGGAGTATTACTGAGCGATCATAGAAATAATACTTTTTTGTCAGAAGAGCAACACGCTGAGATTGAAAATATACCAGATAAAGAACTTTGGAAAGTTTATGCTCGTGGACTAACAGGAAGAGTACATGGTCTTATTTATCCTAAATATGGGCTCTGTGATGAAATACCTGAATTTGTAAAAACTTGCTATGGATTAGATTTTGGTTATAATCATAAAACCGCTCTAATTGAAGTAGGTTGTTGGGAGAATAGACTTTACTGGCATGAACTTATTTATGAAAGTGAACTCACTATTGCTGATTTAATTCAGCAAATGAAACAATTGGGCATAGATAAAAAAATTATTTATGCTGATAGTGCAAGACCAGATGCTATAGAAGATTTAAGGCGAGCGAGGTTCAACGTAAAGCAAGCGGATAAGGATGTAAAGAATGGAATTGATTTTGTGAAGCGTAATCAACTTTATATTACTAAAAGTAGTTCCGATATTATCAAAGAAATTCAACACTATAAATGGAAAGAAAAAGATGGTGGATTTTTAGATGAGCCTGTAAAGTTTAGAGATGATGCGATGGACGCTGCTCGCTACGGTTCTTATTCCCATAGACAAAACAACCATATCATTATTGCAAATACCAGTAGGTATAGTAATATTTTAGACAGATTATAAAAATTTAAATATGGTAAGAAAATAAAAATCACTAATTATGAAAGAGATAACACTATATGAACTGGAACAATATTTTGATGATAACCAAATCAAAGAAATGATGACAGCAGTATTTGATTATTTATATGCAAATAAAGGAACAGGAATACATTTGCCGGTTATAAGACAAAAAGGAAAAACAGCTTGCTACATGATATGCTATATTTTAGAAGTAAAAGCAAATGCTTTTCCAGATGTTAAAAAAGTATTTTTATGTAATGTACAGGAAATGTCTGTAGAGTCTTTGCTAAAAAAAATAGTAGATAAAACTCGCCATTTGATGGCCTCGCTTAATTAAAAACCAAAAAGGATTTTAGTTAACTATTCGGATTTACTAAATTGTAATAATAAATGTTTGACACCTTTTCAAGCTCTTATCTATAATCGACCTTCTTAAGTTATACATACCATGATACGACAGAAAAGCCCAATAGCTATTCATGCTATCGATAAAAATATTTTCAGCCATATAGCCATTCTTCCATAGCCATATTCTGGCTTCCATCTTACGTACAACCCGTTTTAAGTTTTTATTCTTAATCCGCAATGTATTGGGAAATATTCTTAATCCTAAAAAATTGATACCACTGCTAACCCGATTAATACAAGTTACGTTTTCTTGAAGATATAATAATAGTTTGTTTTCAAGATACCCTTTTACCTCCCTTCGAATATTTTGAAGTTTTAATTTGCAATTATCTAAAATGATAAAGTCATCCATATAACGTATATAATATTTTACTTTCAACTCATGTTTTACAAAATGATCAAATTCATTTAGGTATACATTAGCAAAAAATTGACTGGTTAGGTTACCTATAGGAAGGCCCTTGGCCACACTGTTATTCCTAATCACTTTTTCAATAAGCTCAAGTAATGGTTTGTCTTTTATCTTATGAGCTATAATAGATAATAAAATATCATGGTTAATGCTATCAAAATATTTTTCAATATCTGTCTTAAAATACCAAGTATTATTTTTTAAATAATTCCTAAGTTGTGCTGTAGCCTTGTGTGCTCCTTTATTTTTTCGGGTAGCATAAGAATGATCGTAAAAACGTTTTTCATAGATAGGTTCTAACATATTGATAATAGCATGATGTACTACTCGATCACAAAAAGGAGCTACTGCAATGGTTCGTTTTTTAGGATCATATATTTCAAAATACCGGTATCGTGATGGTTGGTAGGTACCAGATTGTATGGATAAGGAAAGTTCAAGTAGCCGTTTTTCCAATTGAAAACTAAATTGATTAACATCTGCATTTTTCTTAGTTCCTTTTCTTGCCTTTTTGTAAGCTGAGAGCAAGTTTTCAAAAGTATACACCTGTTTAAATAGATTGTTAACTCTTTTCATTGCCTGATTTTAAAAAAGGCCTGCACAAGGTTCATATTGCTATTACTATTTGCACAAGCCATATTGAATATTCGATATCTCCTAAAAGGAGACATGCAGGATAAACGATTAGACAGAAGAATTGCACGGTAAATACTATCCGTAAACAGTATTTATTCTGGCTATACTCCGTATTGGCCAAGCGGAAACCTATGTTGTTGTTACGATTGCCTGGGCTGTCGTTGTTGCGGTTGGCTGAACGCAGGTTCACTGCATTGTTGTTCCAGCTACCACCACGAATAACACGGTTCGAGCCTTTATAGCCACGTTTACCCTTTTTGCTTTGCCCATCCACCACACATTTTACCTGCTTCGTTAAGCTGTAGTGATATATATTCGTACTGCTTTACAGATATATAGGCTCTATCCTTACATATCCGAAAGAAAATACGCAGCTTTTCTAACAACAAATTAATATGGCGTAAGGGTTCTGCACGATCTTTGGTATATATAGCCTCTACTATATATTCTACAATTTCTAAACTAATAGATACTATACGAGTGTTTATAGTAAACCGAGTATGCTTAGGCATCTTTTCAGCTATATCCATTATCCAATCCAATGTTTTGTACCAGTGAATAAACAATGGATATTTATCATTAGGGTTCATACTACTATCTGATTAGCGTGTTCTTTAACAATATTTATAATATCCTCTCCATATTTAGCTGTTCTTTGTTTACCAAATCCTTTAATAGCCTGAAGACTGTTTTTAGTTGTCACTTTTTGCTGTACCATTTGTAATAATTGGTTATTGGTAGCCAGCAGGTACACTGGAAATCCTTTGGCTTGAGCTTTATGTTTGCGCCATTGTTTTAACTTATCGTAAAGCTCTTTTTCCTCATCTGTTAGTGTAGGAATAAGCGTTTGTTTATCTTTTTCTTTTGGAGCATTATCTGTATTATACGCTTCATAACCTATTAAAATTGACCAATAGAATTTTCCCTTATCTGTAAAGAAAGCTGCTTGCTGATATACAATGTGATTGGATTGGTAAAAGCTTTTTATTTCCCCAGTGTCAAAGCTTCCCAAATTGCTATTGAAGGCAATGGTGAATACTTTTATGTTCATAATGGTTTAGGATCGATCGTATACGTATATATAGAACACAGTATATATATGGGCTATATATATGATATATTAGATTTTTTTGATATATATACTGTAGTATATATACGTTTATAAAACGCTATATATTCTCTTTATAAAAGGTAAAAAAGTAAAAAATATAAAAATTTACATGGTCTTGGCCAAGCGGAAACCCATGAGGTTGCTACGATTGCCTGGGCTGACGTTGCTGCGGAGGGCCGAACGCAGGACCACTGCAAAGTTGAGCCAGCTACCACCACGAATAACACGGTTCGAGCCTGTTACAGCACCTGTAGGATTAGTTTGTTTAGTAGTAGGATAAGTACCATACCAGTCATAACACCATTCCCATACATTGCCATGCATATGTTCTAAGTCAAATGCATTTTTAAAATA
>Ga0116193_1003569_pt1 | contig 11171 bp, 8 predicted proteins | sample AD_UKC115_MetaG_FD_89892 | JGI IMG/M metagenome (GOLD analysis project Ga0116193, IMG submission 89892) | Active sludge microbial communities of municipal wastewater-treating anaerobic digesters from Hong Kong - AD_UKC115_MetaG | ecosystem: Engineered > Bioreactor > Anaerobic > Digestate | place...
CCCTTGTAATTTAATGTGCGGCACGAAAGGCTGGGGACATGGAAGCGATTTTTTTCGGGCAGGGTTGATTCGCGCACCAGGCGCTCCATGACCTTACGAATGACATAGAGTTTGCGCCCGAAATGTGCGGAGTCGGCCACATTCTTGCCGCGTCCGATAAAGACCTGCTTGATAAACGGCTCGCTTTCGCGGGCGATGCGTCCCAGAACCGAGCTATTCGTCGGCACATCGCGCCATCCGAGCAGCGTCTGGCCTTCGGCTTTGATCACGGCCTCAAATTGCTCAACAATCCACTGCCGCTGTGCCTTATCTTGGGGCAGAAAGACGTTGCCCACGCCATACATGAGCGGATCAGGCAGCGTAATGCCGATTTCGGCGCAGCGTGTTTGGCAGAACTCATGGGGGATTTGGATCAGCAGCCCCGCGCCATCGCCTGTCTCCGGGTCGCACCCGCAGGCGCCTCGATGCGTCAGGTTAACCAGCACTTCGAGCGCTTTTTCTATGACATCATGCGATTTGGCGCCTTTGAGGTTGCAAACAAACCCCGCGCCGCATGCATCGTGTTCAAATTCCGGGGCATACATGCCGCCTTGATAAGGATCATCGCCTTCCCTGGCCAGCGTGTTCATGGAACCATTTCCTCCGAATCCGAGATGGTTGCTGCTTCCGCATCGTTCAAGGAGATCGACTCCACTCCCTGCAAAATTTCGATCAAGGTTTGTGCCGCCGCGGACATTGCATGCTTGCGATAGCGGATGATGCTAAGCGGGCGGTACAACTCCAGGGCTTCGACGGGCACCACCACCAGACGTCCGGCCTCGACTTCCTGCTCCACGGTGGGCAGTGGAAGAATCGATGCGCCGCCAGAGGACTCAATGCCGCGCTTGATGAACTCGATGTTGTCGAATGAAATGACGACGTTCACTTCCACGCCATGGCGGTGCAGATAGCGATCGATATTCTTCCAAATGTCCAGACTCTCTTCAAAGCCCACAAAGTCCAGCCCGTTGAGCGCCTTGAGCGGCACCTGCTTTTCTTTCGCCAGTGCATGCGAAGGAGAGCAGACTAGCCCCATGGGGTCCTGTCGCCACGAAAGCGTCTCCAGGTTGCGCGATTGGCGCGCGAAGGAGATCAACCCAAGGTCGGTTTCCTCCGTCAGCACGCTTTCATACACTTCGTCAGGGTGCTGGTAGCGGATCACCAACTGCCCGTTGGGCAGCGCCTGCTTGAACTGCTCCAGCACGCGATTCATATCGTAGAGAACTATGGAATAAATGGCTGAGACATTGACGCGTTGGGCCGCGCCTTTGCGGAAGGATTGAATGCGCGCTTCCAAGGCGAAATAGCGGTTCACGATTTCGCGGCATTCGTCGTAATACAATTGCCCCTCAGGAGTAATCGCGAACGGCCGCGTGGAGCGGTCGAGCAACACCACGCCCAAGCGACGTTCCAATTGCGAGATGATCTGGCTGACCGAGGATTGCGAGACCTGGTTATTTTCGGCGGCGCGGGAGAAGCTGCGCAGGCGCACGACATCGCAATAAAGTTTGATATTTTCCAGGTTGATCGGCGCCATTGCCTGCTTCACCTCGTTCAAAATTCTGAGGTGTTTATAGATTAGAATTTCAAATAGTGCAAGTACTAAATATCTAAAATTATAATGTTAAATGCTGGTGCTTTTTTGCCGAAAAACCTTAGCCTGGAGACAGACTTGCCTGTACAAGTAAAGAACAGTCTTTAAGAAGGGGCAATCGGTTCGGTTACTTTTCCGGCGCGCACTCGGCAATCAGCGAACCGCCCAAAGCATGGCGTTTGATTAGCGCCAGCAAGTCCTTGCGCAGTTCCTCGGTTTCTGGCGCCGTCTGCCAGAGGATTTTTTGAATAAATGGGGGCAGACTCTGTTGGGTTCGCTCCAATTGCATTCGAAGGGTTTGGAAGTCCGACATTCCATTGGATGAAATGTCGAGGACGCGGAAGTTGGCTTGCCTGAGCATGGCGGTGAGCGTTTGTCTTGTGAACCAATTGATTTGGGTGGGCGCCTCAAGCGCATCCACGTTTTCCACCCCGAGCAGCTGAGCCGCCAGACTTTCCATATTGGGACAGGTCAGGAGCAACCGCCCCTTGGGTTTGAGCACGCGATGCACCTCGCGCAGGAAAGCAAGGGGCGTCTGCAGTTTTCCAATCAGATCAAATGAAGTGACCAAATCGATGCTGCCGGGCGCCAGATCCAAATCCTGCAAGTCTTTTTCGAGTACTGTCAGCCCATTGCTGCGAGCCTGCGCGGCGGCAAAGGCATGCAATTCGATGCCGCTGACGACATAGCCGGCTGTTCGCCCCAGCAGCAAAAATTTCCCAAGTCCGCAACCAATATCTATCAGCTTTCCCCGTGGAACGGCGGCCTTCAGGCGCATGATCAGGGCCTTGAGCGAGCGATCCTCGGGATTTTCCGCCTGGGCCAGTTGCGCATGGAAGGAATTGCGGGCATTGGGATCATTGCGCATGCGATGGTCATGAATTTCATCAATCAAGCGCGGCGACATATAAACCATGGTGCAGTTGGGACAGCGCGCATACGTGAAGCCCTGGCGTTCGGCGAATACGGTGCCGTCCGATGCCTGGTCGCATAAGGGGCAGCGGCATTGGGCCGAAAGCCCGGCGCTCAATCGCCCGGTTTCCGGATCGATCAGCCTGACAAACGAATCTTCTTCGCAAATGTCGTCGGTTGCGGTCTCAATGTCTTCATTGTGCGCGAATCGCGGCATCAAATCGTCAGGCGGGGACTCCATATTCATCAGCACACTCGTTGCATTTTGATCGTCGGAACAGGCCAGGGCCGCACGGAAGCACGTCTTCCTGCTGTATCGGCGCGCTGATGCCCGACATCAAGAACAGATTCTAATTATCAGAACTTGAGATATTTCCACTTACGGGTCAATTTCGCAAGGTGCATTTGCCGTTGAGTGGCCGCAAAATGAAAATGCCCGCGCAGGTAAAAACGCGGGCATTGGTGAAACTCAAGAATCTGACGGATTTATTTCTGCCGCGCTTTGAGCAATTGCAGTTTCTTCACCAGGTCATCGGTTAGTTGTTTGGACAAAACGCCGCGCTGCTGTAAACTCAAATTTGTCACGGCATCCGAGGAATACTCTGATGGCGACCATTTCTGACCGGAAGAGGCCGCATTGACCAGCAGCATGGCCGCGCCCGTATTCACATCAATCAACGTTCCTGCTGCCTTGGCATCAACATTCACCTTCTGGCTTGGCACGAGAACGGATGGCAGGATCGCCAGGTCGAGAATTTCCAGCGGCGTGGATTGCGTGCGCGAATCCACATTGCCACCGATGATCAGGATGGCATCCACGCCAACCTGCTGCCCTAATTTACGCAGGGCCTGTGGGCCATTGACCGAAAGCGTGGGTGCATTTTTGCCGGATTCTGGTTCATTTGTGACGAAAAGATTCTCGGGCAAGGGAATGGCGGTGACGGTTGCAATTAATTCGGGATGCTGTTGCAACGCCTGCATTAATTCCGGCGGCGGAGCCGTCTCGCCGATTTGCGCCACCCCTAGTGCAATCGGGAACGAAAGCGCGCGCGGCGTGGCGGCGCTATTGCCTTGCGCATCCACGATCTGATACACCATCTTCGAATAGGAGGTGGGGTTTTCGCGCACCGACAAGCCTGAACCGGCGCAGCTGGTATAGCCACAGGTGAAAATTAATAGGACCGGCAACAACGAACCAACGATAATGCGTTTCATGACGAACTCCTTCACTGATGGAATGTTAACACATGAACAAACTAGCAGTATGAGGTTTTCGTCGTCAAATAAAAAATCACACCTTGGGAGAATTTCTCATGTCCTCTTCTGAATTGCTGCAATTTGCGGAAAACCTTGCCCGGCGCGCTGGTGAACATACGCTGAAATATTTCACCACGGAAATTGCAGTGGAATTGAAGGCGGACGAATCGCCTGTGACCATTGCCGACCGGGAGACCGAGGCATTGATTCGCGAGGCCGTTGAACGCGAGTTTCCCGAGCATGGGATCTTGGGCGAAGAACAGGGAACCACTCGTCCAGAGGCCGAGTTTCAATGGATCATCGATCCCATTGACGGGACCAAATCTTTTATTCGCGGCGTGCCGCTGTATGGAGTGATGATTGCGCTGGAAGAGCAGGGGAGGAGCCGTCTTGGCGTGGTATATCATCCGGCGCAGGATCTGATGATCAGCGCGGAGGTTCGGTGCGGCACGCATCTCAATGGCCGGCGTGTGCGGGTGCGCGATGCCCGTTCCGCCGCCGAAGCGTGCATTCTAGCGAGCGATTTCACGCAGCTGCTGCGCGAGCGCCTATCTTTTTATCGCTCGCTTTCATCGGCCTTCCCACTGCAGCGGACGTGGGGCGATTGCTACGGCTATACACTGGTGGCTTCCGGGCGGGCGCAGGCGATGCTCGATCCGGAAATGAATCGCTGGGATTTGGCGGCGGTGAAACCAATTATTGAAGAAGCGGGCGGCGTGTTCACAGATTTGAATGGGGTAAATACGGCCAGTGGAACAAGTTGTCTCGCCGCCACACCCAAAGTTCATGAGCAGATCTTGAGGATGCTGAGCATTGAGGATGTGTGATGGTGTTTAGTTACTTGTGTCTAGTTTCTGGTTTCTGGTTTGATGTGGCACTTCTGCCCTCGGCTGTGCTAGCAGAAAAAACTACGCCTCACCACGTGCCTGTTCCTCCGCATTGGTTTCCTGCATGGCCTTGGCCATTTCACGCTGATTCAGCAGGATCGGTTCAATCTCCCGGCGCAATCGGCCCAGGCGGCTGATGTAATATAAAGCGGCCAGCGCACATCCCAACCCTAGCAGCATCACGGCATGCGGGGCGCCCAAGTGCTCGCCAAGCCGGCCAGCCAGCCATCCGCCCACGGCCGACATCCCCATGATCGCCACTGTGTAAAGGCTCATCACGCGCCCGCGCTTGTCATCATCGCAAATGGTCTGCAGGAAGGTATTGCAGGAGATCATCTGCAGCATCGAGCCGAAGCCAATCAGCACAATGCAAATGAGCGATGCGGGCAAGGAATGCGACGCGCCAAAGGCAATGCCGAACCCGCCAACGAGCACTCCGCCAATGCCAATGAAGCGCGTCAGGTCGGAGCCGGCCGGACGCGACAGCAGGAAGAGCACGCCGCTGAGCGAGCCGATGGCGCTGGAGGAATTCAGCACGCCAAAAAGTTTCGGCCCGCCATGTAGAATGTCGCGCGCAAACACCGGCATGAGCGTGGCGGCGCCCATGCCCAGCAAACTGGCCAGCGCCAGTTGGATTAACACCAGGCGGATGGGCATAGTGCCGTACGCATAATCAAATCCTTCCTTGAGCGTCTGCAGGGGATGAGTGTGATTTGCAGGCCTTTCCCTGGGCGTGGTGCGAATGGCAATCAGCGCCCAAAGCACCGCGATAAAGCTTAAGCCATTGACCAGGAATAGATAGCCCTCGCTCATCCAGGCGAGCAACAGCCCGGCGACCATCGGGCCGATCAGCCGTGCGCCATTAAACAGGAAGGAGTTCAGCGCGATGGCATTGGGAAGGTCTTCCACATTTTCCACCATTTCAATTTGAAATGATTGTCGAATCGGCACATCAAAGGCATTGATCAGGCCTAGAATGGCGCTTAGCGCAATAATACCGACGACCAGCGGGCTGGTGATGGAAAGATAATGGCCGGCGGGCACTGGATTTAGCAGCGTGACCGCAGCCAGCGCCAGCGCCTGAATCATGGAGACAGCCTGCGTAATCACCAGCAACTTCTTCTTATTGTGCCGATCAGCCAGCACGCCGGCCACGGGGGCGAACAGCGGCGTCAGGATTTGGCTGAAGAAAGTAACATATCCCAAGGCGGCCTTGCTGTTGGTCAGGCGGTAAATCAGCCAGGCCAGTGCCATGCGTTGCGCCCATGTGCCCAGCAGCGAGATTCCCTGCCCAAAGAAGAACAGCTGATAATTACGATAGCCCAGCGTGCGAATGATGGAAGCGAAACTGCTGCGGGAATTTTGTCTGCCTGCCATTCAACGAACCAATGATTCCAAAATCCAATACTATTAGGACAAGCCTGTGCCCGCCCGCATTGGGAATCAACTGCAAATTCAGCCTCAGGGCGGTCGATATCAGCAACTTTCTGAAGTCGGCCTAAATCAGTTCGTGCTCGTGCTCGTGCTCGTGCTCGCAATCGGCTGTTTCCGTTTTCCACCGTTTCGATGCCACAGGACTGAGTGCTTCCCCCGAAAAACATTAGAAAGTTCCTGCGGTCGTTGCGCGGCCTGGTATCAAATGATCAGCATCTTGAAGTAGTTATTTTTTGAATCTCAAATGAACCTTGCTTTTCAATTTTTCGGAAAAACTGCTTGTGCAGGCGAACATTTTTGGATAAAAATGAGGATAGAAGGGCTTATCCGTCACTCATCGGCAATTCTTTACTCACTCTTGAGAACAGAATTACCCATATTGCAGGCGTTGCCGGCTGACTGCTGGCATTTGCTGTAGTGTAAAACAAAAAAAATCAAAGTTCTAATGTGCTGTCAACAATAGGCCGATTAGAAAAGTTTAGGGTATAAAAATTGCATAACCATTTTGTGTAATTGTATCCACCGCCCAAATACAAGGATTCTATCATGACGCGTCTCGCCCCTCCCGTAGCTATTCTATCCTTCCTATGCTCAGTTTTTGCTCTTCTTCGCCCAGCCTATTCACAGCCGTGGTCCTATGATTTCGGTTCGGAGTCTAAAACATATAGCGCGTCGGGTGTGAATTCGACGTTCCTGCCGACTGCCCCCAGCGGCACTGTTCGTCTCTCAAATGTGAGTGGCGGGAAGGTGAGTTTGAGAAATCCTGGCGATGTCGCCACGGGTACGGAAAGCGAACTTGTCCTGTCTTCTTCGTATGGCGTGAGAAAAGTCGTCAAGTTTATGCTCAGCGGGTATCAGTCGCCCGCATCTGTTTTTTATCACCGCTTTACGATCAAATTTCCCTCTGCCGGCACGAAAGGACAGTTTTATTTCGTCTCAGGCAATGGCAGTAGTTTTACTTCCGGTTCCGACATTAACAAAAAACAAGCATTTGCGGCTTTGCGCTGGCGCCCGGCCTCGACGGGGAATTTGGTTTCCATTAGTTATCTGAGAAATAAGAAATGGACAGCCCTGCCATCACCTGCTCCCGTTTTCTTGAAAAACATGCATTACGAAATTCAGATCTATGGCAATAATTCATCGCATCAGGCGACCTACCGGCGCGATGGAACTACCTTCACATTGCAATCGGGAATGTATGATCTGTGGGTCATGAACAAGCGCTACACCTTGGCCAAAGGCGGCCTTTCGCCTAATTCCGCCATTGATTCCTTTATGGGAATCGACTGCGGAACGCGCTCGCGCCAGGAGACCATCCTCGATGATTTTGTCTATTCCAGTCAGTTGAACTCTGCCGATGATGCGCGCCCAATTCTTCAATCATTCAATATGATTGATCCTGGGACATGGCGGCTTGTGTTTAGCAAACATATTGCCGGGCTTGATTCCGATGAAATCACGTTGCAGACTTCAGGGGAGATCACCAGCGCCACGCTCACCTCCGTCATTCCTGTCGGAACCACAGGCGACACGTTTGATGTCGGCGTGAATACGGGTTCGGGGGATGGCACCTTGAGGCTTGTCATTCCGCCGACGGCACTAATCAATGATCTGGCGGGTAATACGTGGGATTACACGGCGCTGAATACTTCACAAGCGTTTGTGCGCGACGACAATCCCCCGAAGGGTTCCATCATGATCAATGGCGGCGCTACGCGCACCCCGAGCACGGCTGTGACGCTGAACTTGAGCGCGAGCGATGCTGTTTCTCTAGCGGCAGAGATCCAAATGCGCTTTAGCAATAATGGCACTACATGGAGCTCCTGGCAGCCCTTTGCTGAAAGCAGATCATGGACGCTGCCCAGCGGCGATGCCAGCAAGACAGTTTATGTGCAATATAAGGATAGCGCGGGGCATGTTTCCGCAACCTATTCATCTTCCATTATCCTCGATACACAGAATTTGCTTGCGACGATTACCTCGGGCAGCGCGTCCTTTTTCAAAACCCCATATTTCACCGCACGCGTTTCCTTTTCCTTTGCGGTTTCAGACTTCACCGCCAGCGACGTCAATGCCTCCAATGGCTCGATTTCAAACTTCGTCGGTTCTGGAAAGACCTATTCCTTCCAGGTGACGCCTTTGGCGCAAGGCCTTGTCACGCTGCAAATTCCTGCCGATGCGGCGCATACCAGCACCAAGTCCAATCTGGCTTCCGATCCGTTGTACCGCACCTATGACAGCATCCGGCCTTCATCGGCGTTGGCATCGCTGGTTTCTGCCGCGACGAATCAGCCGTTTGATGTGAATGCAACTTTTTCGGAAAATGTGACCGGCTTCTTGCCAACTGACCTTGCATTGGTGAATGCCACTGTCTCCGCGTTTGCCGGTTCCGGAAACACCTATCGCTTCACTGTGGAACCCGTAACGGATGGCCCTGTTTCGGTGATGGTTCCAGAGAAGGTGGCCATGGATGTGGCAACCAACCAGAACAGCGCGTCCAATAAAATCTCGACTACTTTTATTTCCAATGCGCCCAGTGTTGACCTTACCTCGGAGGTAGGGCCGTATTGCCGTGGGCCATTCTCAGTCGAATGCGAGATTGACCAGGATGTCACAGGGTTTGGCGATTCTTCGGATTTTGTTCTGGTGAATGCAACCATTAGCAATGTGGTTCAGGTGGATCCCGCCTATTACACGTTTGATGTTACTCCGGTTGGCCAGGGGCCGCTGAGCGTTGCCATTGCGGCGAATGCTTGCCAGGGCTTGGCAGGTGCGGGCAATATCTCGTCTAACACGATTTCAACGGTTTATGATAATGTCGCCCCCAGTGTGCTTTCGATAACCCCGGCTATTATCAAGAACAATGTGGCGTTCACGGTGAAATTCAGTGAACCAGTCACGAATTTCAATGATTTGGCCGATATTGGCGTCAACTATACAGGCACGGTCAACAGCAGCGGCGTTGAGTTTAGCGGATCGGGCGACACGTACGTTGTAACAGTTAGAAATATCGGCGGGACAGGGCAAGTAAGCCTCAGTGTGCGCAGAATTTCTGACATTGCGGATTTGGCTGGCAATTTGATGCAGCGCGCCTTCACCAGTTCAGCAGTCAGTATCGATGGTTGGCGGCAGACTGCGGCCCGCGATTGGGTGCTCTACCGATAATCACAGAGGAACCTGACGGAAAAAAGCCCGCCTGCTGAGGGCGGGCTTTTTGTTAATAGTTAATCAGCCTGTTTGTCGCAACTGCTCTTGAATATCACGCATCGATGCCTTGCCCAGCACCCGCTCCCAAACCTCCGACGGTTCCTTGCATAGCAGAATGGAAGCATCGCAAAAACGCTGACGAATTTGATCCACCATGAAGCGATACATTTCCAAACGAATGGGAAGGAAATAACGCATTTTTGCGTCGGAGGAGATGATGAATTCGCTATCAAACGAACCATTATGCGGAACACGACGCTGAATGGATTGCTTCTGTGTGGGAGGAAAACGCAAACTGCCCAAGTAAAAACGCGCCACCGTTTCGGGCTTCAGCGCCGCGAAAATCACGTCCAGATTCTCATTATAACGTTCCTGCCAGCCGGAATAATGCACCATCGGGTCGTATGTAAAGGCGACCTTGTAGCCAGCCTCGGCCACTCGAGCGGCGGCTGCAATCCTGCTTTCCAAAGAGGCGGCATAACGGTCTTCGTGCTGCATCAACTCGGGTGGATTCACGAACCAATTCACAATCGTGTTTCCCGGCTCAAGGCCTATCAGCGAGTCCACATAATCCAGCCGCGTCCTCAATTCCAAACTCACATTTTTCAAAGAGCCAAAAATGCGCACCAGCTCCGCAGCGTAGCCGGTCAATGGCTCCAGTTCCAAACTATCGCTATATTGACCGGTGTTGATATGCAGATGGCAGCCCGTCGAAGAGAAATTCTGCAGTTGCTGAACGAGATCCTCCAAATTGGCATGCAGGGTCAAAGGCGGCAATGCGGGAGTGGAAGCATCGCTGGCATTTTGTCCGTACACGGTTACTGTTTGCGAACGGCACATCCGGTCGCATGAATGGTCGGTGGAACAGAATTGAATGAACGGGCCGCTCAGCCGGTCGAGGAATAACACACGCCTGCCGGAATTCATGGAACTATCGCGCACAGTGTCGCGTTCGGAGGACGGCACGATTTTGCATTCAATACCGCCGGCCTGTTCGCGAATGCGTCGCGCCAGGGGGGTGCCAACTACGGTGTCTTCAATCCATATTTCCTCAGGAAGCAGGTATTCCATTTTTCTTGCCAACTTCTATTCACACATTCAACGCCATGATTAGCGCCAAATGAGAATCAACCAAGTCACACCCGTCCGGGCGCGGACGGAGAACTCTTTCGCGATGACAGATCGTCTCTTCGCGAGAGCGAATCGCTTCCGGTGGATAGGAAGCGAAAGCCGCCTCCAAAGTATCCCTCGGCATATTCCAGAGTATAGTCTTGCAACACAGAGGCCGCTGATTGCGAAGCCCAAATTCTAATAGTCTGTCCCTGCAGCAACTCCTCGTAATCTGAAGGAGGGATCTGGCAACGGATCGCAAAAACTGGAGATCGATTGGCGCCGCTTTCATACAGCGCAATGCAAATATCGCTTTGGCCACATTGATTGGCCATTTGCTTTAATTGCTGATAAGCGGATTCAGTCACATGAAACATCTCAAGATCCTTTCTCCGCCGTTTGCATGCCATTGATACGAGAAGATTGCAGCTGATGGACTGCGGCCGTGACGCGCTGCGCCACAAAACGAATTTCCTGCTCGGTGTTGAAACGCCCTAACCCAAATCGCAGCGAAGAGCGAATCGCGTGATCGCTGCAGCCCATGGCGCGAAGCACATGGCTTAATTCCGGAGTGGCCGATGCGCAAGCTGCGCCAGAGGAGACAGCCACATCCGTCAGCAAACTTGGCAGCGATTCCGTTTCAATCCCAGGAAACGAGATATTTAATGAATGCGGCAGGCGTGGCGCCCCGGCGCCATTGACCACCGCTTCGGGAAACTCGGTTAACAATA
>Ga0116193_1003571_pt1 | contig 11164 bp, 12 predicted proteins | sample AD_UKC115_MetaG_FD_89892 | JGI IMG/M metagenome (GOLD analysis project Ga0116193, IMG submission 89892) | Active sludge microbial communities of municipal wastewater-treating anaerobic digesters from Hong Kong - AD_UKC115_MetaG | ecosystem: Engineered > Bioreactor > Anaerobic > Digestate...
GAGCATTTAAGGGAAGAAAATAAAGAAGTTGTAAAAAGTGAATTAAAACAAGAGATTAGTGAAGAAGCTAAGATTGAGATTCGTGATGAGATAACTGATGAATTACAAAATTCTATTAAAAATGACATTAGTAATGAATTAAAAGTTGATGTTGTTGATGAAGTTATTAATGAAGTTAAAGATGAATTAGTTGAATCTAAAAATGAAGATGAAAATGAGAAAGAAGAGGATGATAGTGAAATAGAAAATAATGATGAAACTATTATCGATTCAACTAAATCTTTAGATGATGAAATTAAAGAGGAAGAAATTAATGAGGATTTGATTGAAGAAGATGAAATTTTAAGTGAAGAAGATATTCCTGAAATTGAATCAAATCCAAAACATTCAGAGTTTAAAAAATATGAACATCCTCCTGAAGTTAAAGCAGATATTAATGTTAGACGTTTAACTAGAAATATTGAAAAAAATGTTGAGGAAAAGATTTTAAAGGATTTAGGGGTTAACCGTGAACCTGTAAGTGAAACTGAGAAGTTTATTAAAAATTGGGTTAAGGAAGAAGAAACTCCAAAAATTGATAAATGTAAGACTATGAGTCGAAAAGAGATTGTTGAGCGTATGAAAAATACTAGTCAAAGTAGTAGTCCATTTTTCAGAGCATTAAAAGAAATGCAAGAAGAAGAATAATTATATTAAAAAAATTGAGGTTAATTTAGAAATGAATAGATTATCAAACGAATTGAAAGCACATTTTGCAACCAAAAAAGAGTTAGCTGACTTAACAAAAGCAATGGCAACCACTACAGATGCAGATGTAATGATTACCATTGAATATGATAAAGAGTTACAGAAAGAAGTTTTCCATAACTCTCCATTTTTAAGATATATTGAAGCAAATGGTATTGTTCAAGGTGCAAGTACTAATAAAGTAGGATATCGTGTAAAAAAACAAAACACAACCAGTAGTTTTATTGGAGAAACCGAAGATATTCCTGCACATATAGCAAGTAACTTCTTAGATGAAGTAGCAAAAATGAAAACCCTTGTTTACCCAGTAGAAATCTCAGATCTTGGACAAAATGGAGTAGATGCAATAGACCTATTAGAAGATGAGATAACAGATGGATTTTTAGATATGGCAGTAGCAAAGGATAAAGCTATTATTCAAGGTACTGGTGAAAATAAAGATTTTAAAGGATTAATCCCATCTATTAAAACCAATAAAGAAGATCTCGGTGGTGAGGGAATAAAACTTAAAGATGTTGATATAGTAGCACAAAGCATTATAGATTCCGGTGGTTCACCTTCAGCAATTTTAACAACAGCTAGTGTAGGTAGACAATTAAATGACCTTATTGCAGATAGATTAAGATATGTTGATAAAATCGATTTAGAATTTGGTCATCGTGTAACAGCATATAATGCTCCTAATGGTGCTCAAATACCTATTATAGTGGATCCAAATATTGATAAAACAAATGGAGAACAATTAGTATTTGTAGATAATAACAGTATCCGTATGAGAGAACTATTACCTCCAAGTATGATAGATCTTGCGAAAACTAAATTATCAACTAGTAAAGTTTTATACACTTGGTTTACTTTTTATAATCGTGCAGAATACCGTAATGGTTTAATTACAGGTATAGGTTCAGATATTAAAACAGGTGGTGGTGGAAATACATCACCCTAATAATGGAACTAGCACCATAAGTTCTGGTGCAGTGAAATTTACAATAAAAGACCAAAAAGATAACCCAATTAATAATGCAATTATTACATTAAATCAAACTGGTAAAGATAATACAATTATTAAAACATCTGATACAGGAGTAGCTAGTTTAGTAAATCTAGATTATGGTACTTATGATATTAGTATTATTAAAGATGGATTTGAAACATTAGCTGAAACAATTACTACTAGTAAAACTAGTGAATCATTTAGTTATACTTTAACTGTTAGTACTGGTAGTGTGAATGTTAGTGTTAAAAATACCAATAATGAACCTATTACAGGAGTTAATGTTACTTTAACTGATAGTAATGATTCCAGTTTAACTTATACTAATAGTAATAGTGGTACTGGAGAAGCTGGAGGAAGTACAATTAATGTTCCTTATGGAACTTATAATATTGAAGCAATTAAAACTGATTTCAAAACTTATAACCTTAGTGGTTTTATTGTAAATACCAAAAATAGTCCATTAAATATAACCCTTGAAAGTAGCTAAAAATATAAATTAAAAATCTTATAAGTGGAGATTTTCCATGTTAGCAGAGTTAGATATTAATTTAGATGATTTAAGAGAATATCTTAAAATTAAGGGTATTGATGACTCATTATATACAGATAATGTTTTAGAAAAGTTGATTAATTTTTATACTGATTATATAGTAAGTTATACGGGTATAGATTTTGATGAGCATGAACATACAGTTGTAGATACTTGTCCTATATTTAGAACAAATAGTTACCTATTAGGTTTTTATCCTGTTGTTGAAATTGAAAGTATTGAATTAGATGGTAATGTTATTAATGAGTCATCTTATAAATTGGATAAGAATAATGGCATAATTTATTGGATTGATGATAGTATAGATGGTGATGTACTTGAAATTGTTTATATTTCTCAAATTAGAGACAACCTTATTTTAAATACATTTGTGCCTTTATTAAAAGACATGATTTATTGTAGTCTTGAACCTAATAATAAAGGAAATATTGTTAGCGTTAAAGAAGGAGATGTTACAGTCACATATGATAGTAATAGCACCATGAGCAACTTCATAATAAACAGATTAGATTTGCTGAAAAATTTATACTATGGATCCAAAACACAAATGATATAAAAAAAATAGGAGGTATTAATGGTATATTTTTACAATCGGAACCTAGAAATATGGGAACCTACCAATAAAAGCACCATTGATTTGTACACTGGAGAAAAACAAATAAAATATGAATTTTACATAATTGCTGATGCAGATGTACAACAAATAACACCAGAAAGTAGCATGAAAGAATATGGAAAAATACTCGAAGATGCATACAGAGTATTTATAGACACTTGGATAGAAATTAATCCTAAAAGTATCTTAAGAATGGAAAATACAAAAACAACATATCAAATAAGAGGAACACCAGAACTAAGAGACCATATACTACCATATGTTACATTTGTAATGGAAAAACAGAGAACACCAACACCATTAGAGGACTTAGATTGGTAACAGTAGAAATATCAATTGAACCGAGCTTAGAACAAAAACTAGGCCAAAATTGGAGCCAAATACAAGAAGAAATATCTACTAAACTTGTAGAAGAATGTTTAAAAAACATGAAAATAGAGGTTCCAGTCGATACCGGCAGATTACATGATAGCTTAAAAACAGGAAGTGATGGATTAAATAAAACAATAACTAGTGATACAAGTTATTGGATGTATGTAAATTATGGAACAAGCAGACAAAGTCCAAATCCATATATTCAAAGAGCTACTGATGATGTAAAAAAAGAAATAAACAGTATAATATCTGAAGTACTTAAAAGTAAAGGATTATAATTAAAAATGAATATTCCAGAACACACATTTCTAGAAATATTACAAGATAATATTCAAATAGATGACGAAACTGTTCCTGTAATTGTTAAAAATAGATTAGAAGATTCAACACCTTGTATAACAATTAATACCATTAAATCTGATTATTTAAATGATAAAAAAATTTACACAAGTTATTATCCTTTAAAAAAAGATCACCCCTTATATGATAATGATAATCCTAATAAAAAATATCCTCAAGAAATGGTAGAGCAAAGCAAACTAGTAAGCTTACAAATAAATTTATGGTGTAATACTGAAAGACAAAGATACATTATAAATCAAAAAATATTAGAATTACTAAATAAAGCATTTAACTATCATTATAGCACTTGTGATAATTATAATAAAAATTCAAAGGAATGTGGAACTTTAAAAAGGGAATGTTTAAGTATAAAAGATTTATCAAGCAGAGGTATAAAAGGATTATGTTTAAAACCAAAAATTTATGGTTATAAAAGTATTTTTAAGAAAAATAATATTAGAAAAATTAACTTAGATACAGAATTTAATCAAGATGAACTAGATAAAAATCCACCAATTTTACACACTATTTATAGAATTAATTTAGAATACTTGGATAAATACAATCGTGGAGGAAATCCAAGTTTAAAATTTGAACTAAAATTATGACCACTAAAAAAGAAGACAATAATACAAGAAAAAAGACAATTATAAGTTTAATAGGTGAATCCCAATACAATATTCCAACTATTATTGGAGCATTAGCTGATGCAAAAATTTTAGAAACTTATAATATGGAAAAAAAGAATGAAAAATTAGGAATGTCTTTAGAACCTAAATTCACAACTAAAGAATTCAATAAAATAATTACAGATTATTTAAACAAAAAAACATGAAAACAAAAGGGGGATGAAAAAAGAGTATGAAAGCTCCATATTTAAATTTTAACGAAACTGATTATAATCCTTTTCTAAATGGAAGTGGAGGGGAAGTACCAATATTTATTGGAAAAACCTCAAATACCACCAAAGCAAATACATTACTAAAATTTAAAAATTATAAAACAGCAAATAAAACTGTTGAAAGTGGAGGATTAGGTGTAGAAAACAATAATACTCCTAACCCTTTATTAAATGTATTGAAAGATTTTTTTATAGAATCTTCTAAAACCAGTACCACAGATATAGGTGTAAATCATGTTTATGCCATAGATATGGGGGCAAATCCAACAATTGAAGATTGGATAACTGCACTTAATATTACTAGTAAAAAACGAGATATAACACTTTTAGCATTTGTTGGAATTACTGATATTAGCTTTATGTATACGGTAGAAAGCTTCATTAAAAACTTAACATCAACTGGTGACTTAAGGATTGCATACTTCCAAATTCCAGGAGATGATAGTACACTTATTAAATATACTGATCCTAAACAGGAAACATATATTCAAAAGTCAAGAATCTACTTAGTTGAAGAAGAATATTTTGGAAGAACAATAGCAAATATAGCATTAACACCTTATTATGAAGAACCAGGATACTCCTATTATCGAAGTATTGAACCTGGAACATTTAAAGAACGAAGTATTGAAGAAGAAGATGCTTTATTCAGTGCAGGGATAATATTTAACAGAGACGAAGTTTGTATAAATCCAATAAAACCTTGTATATGCTGCGGAGTAAGTACAGCTTTTAGTATTGAAGAATCTGAAGAAAGACCTAATGACAGTCTCTTACATGCTCGAAGAAATGCGGATCACCAAATAAGAGAATTATTCAAAATCATTTCCCCACAACTAAAACGTAACGAAACTGAAACAAATTTAAGATATATAAAATCGGATTGTGAAACCTACCTTGAAAATGAATATAATAATGGATACATCCATAAAGACTTTGAAATTAATGTTATAGAAAGTCAAATAAACCCATTCAGTTTATTCATTACAGGTAAAATTGTTCCAGTAAATAGCACACTAGCCATTGATGTAAGTTGTTATATTGGTGAAGCTGATTTAACAGTAGCAGAAGAAATAACCTAAATAATAATTGGAGAGTATAATGGCAGAAAACGATAGTTATGGTAATATCAAAACATATGATCTTGCAGAAGTAAGTGTTGGAACACTGGGAGAGGTTATATGTGAATCTTGTAAAATAGAAAAGAAATTGAAAGTTGAATATCGGAATTCTTGTAGCAGTCATTTTGCTTATGGTTATAATCTTGGAGATATTGAAATAACTTTTGAATTATCAGGAGCCGCAGATTACTCCTATTTTGATGAATATTTCACTAATCAATTAAAAAAACAAGATATGAGCATTACCTGTTATCTTGAAGATAGTAATGGAGAATTCCAAAGGGCTGAAACAATTTATAATTGTAGCATATCTGATTTAGGTAAAACATTTGAAAAAGGATTAGAACGCTCAATTAAGGGTAATGCTTTAACCTTTAAAAGTTATGAAATAGATGATTAAAATAAAATAATAAAACTATAAAACCTATTTTTTTTTAGTTAGAGAGGGGATTACAATAGAAAAAACAAATGAAAAACAAATGGATGTTAACAAGTATTATGAAAAAAATATTCTACCAACAGAGATAGAAAAACTTCCATATAACAAATTAACACCCTATGAGCAAAGTATAATATTTAAAATAGAAAACAAACAGCATGTAACAAAAACTGAGTTAAAAAAGATTAAAAAGACTGTTAGAAAGTATAAAGAATATACAAGAAAATATGACCCAGATTCTACTATTGAAGCTTGTAAGAAATTAAAGGAAAATGTTACAACTGAACAAGAATTATTAAATATTTTTGATATTGATAAGAATAAAACTATTCATATGCATTTAAATGTGAATGGTGAAGGATTTAAAGACTTATACTTTCAAATAGCACCATTAGAAGATTCTAGAGCCATTAAATTTTCAGAACAACATATAGATCTTTACAAGGATATGTCTGAATCTGAAAAGACTACATTTAGAAAAGCTCAAAATAATGAGGAGATGAGTAAAGAAGAGAAAGATGTTGTTGAAGATTTAAATCAAAGATTAGTTGAAACTCAGATTACTGATAAAGCAGATATGATTAATGAATTTTTAGCTTATCAAGTTACACCTCCTGATTTTAATGGTGATATAGAAAAAAGAAAAGAATTTTGGAAAAATCAATTCCCATTTTATCCTCGTATTGCATTATTTATCAAATTAATGGATTATTATGGGTTAAATAACGAATCTGAAGAGAAACTTTTTCCAACTAGCAACTAGTTGGCAAGGAGAAATTTATTTTCGAATAAGCCAAAATCATGGTTATAGTATCCCATATATTATTAAACACAAGTTTAATCCAGAAATTAGATTTCTTATAATTAAATATCATCAACAATTATTATTTGAAAAAGAAGAGATGGAGAAATTAGAAAAAGAAAGAAGTAATTATGGTTAGTAGTGAAGATGTTTTAATTGTTTTTAAAGGTGAAGATCAAGTTACTAATGTAACTAATAGTATTTCTTCAACTATTTCTAATTTAAGTAGTTCTAGTGGTGGTACTTTTAGTAATGCTTATAATAAGATTAGTTCTATTACTGGTGCACTTTCAGGTGTGAATAGTACTATTTTAAGCTTGATTGGTAATATAACTGGTAAAAGTTTAAGTAGTCTTATTTTTGGTGGTAGTGAAAAAGCTGAAGTTAATAAGGTTTTATTAAATAGTATGGCTGATAGTGAGGAAGGTATAGAAAGTTTATACAATACTATTGATAGTGAAACTAATAAAGGTTTAATGAGTATGCAAAGTGTTATTCCTGCTCTTAAGTCTTTTCAAGCAGAAACTGGTTTAACTGGTAAGAATTTGGAAGCTATTGTGCCTGATTTTGTACAATTTGGTTCTTATATGTATGCTATGACTGGTTCTAGTGATATAGCTACCACCGCTTTAACTAAATTAAGTAATGGATTATATGGTGCTAGTCAATATCTTAAAAGGTATGGTTTTAGTGAAGAAGCATTGAAAAATAATGGTTGGAGTGGTAGTGAAACCGATGTAACTGGATATTTTAAAGCTGTAAATGCTATAATGGGTGATACTGACCAGTTAATGAATACTACTACTGGTATTATAGCTACTTTGCAGAAGAAATTCAGTGTAGCAGGTAAAAGTATTGGTAAAGAGTTGCTTCCTATTCTTAAAGGTGTAGCTAAAGCATTCATTAATTTAAATGAGATGAGTGGAGGTAATGTGGCAAAGGGGTTTGTTATAATTGCTAGTGCTATTAGTGTAGTTACATCTACTCTTGGTGATTTTGGAGTAGCTATGAATGGTGTTAAAAGTTTAATTGATGTTTTTAATATTATAACTAATTCTAGTACAGCTAGTAATATTGCTAATGCTGCTTCAAGTAGGCTTGTTACTGCTAGTGAAATTGAGGAAGCTGCAAGTAAGTTAGGTGTTACTACTGCTACTGCTGAAGAGATGGCTGCTAAGGAAGGTTTGATTGTTGTTAGTGATGCTGAGAAGGCCAGTGCTATGGCTGCATCTAGTGCTAATGTTGGTTTAATGGCTAGTTTATCTGCTGTTATCATACCTGCTATAGCTGTTGCTGCTGCTATTGCATTGATTATTGGGGCTTTTTATGAGATAGGTAAAGCTTTTGGATATTGGGATAATTTTAATGGAATGATTAGTAGTATTCAGGCAGGCTTAAGTCGTTTATGGTCGGCTTTTACAGGTTCAAGTGCTGTTAAATCTACTATTACAACTATTGAGAATGGATTTAGTACCTTAAAAAATGTCGTAAAAGATGGGGCTACTATTATTAATGATATTTTTGGTAATATTTTTGGAGGTATGGACTCAGGAGATCCAGTTCAAGGATTAATTAATAGTTTTGGAGCTTTAACACCAACGATTGAGGGGATAGCTAATAGTTTTAATAGTGCTTTTAGTGGTATTAATAGTTATTTGGCTAGTGCGATGGGTTATTGGGAGTCTTTTAAAAATAGTCTTGAAGGTCAACAATTATTTTCTAGTCTCCAACAAGCTTTTATTAGTATTGGACAAGCATGGAATACATTGCAACCTGCTTTAAGTGAAATGGGTGGGGCTCTTGGAAATCTTTGGAGTGCTCTTACTTCAGGAAGTAGTGGTTCTGATATTAATGCTGCTAGTATTCCCATTCAAATTTTAATTGGAGTTTTGAAAAGTGCTGTAATAGTTATTAATATTGTTAGTATTGGCATTCGTGCTTTTGCTTTTGTAATAGGATTGTTAGCTAGTGTAATAAATCTTTTTGTTAATATTGCTAGAGGTATTAGTGTAACTATGGATAATATTCGAGCTAGTGTTATGAATGCAGGCAATAGTTTAAAACAATTTCCAAGTTTTTTAGCTAGTATTCCATCAAGAGTTGCAGGTTTTATAAATCAAATAATTCAGAAAATTACACATTTTGCATTACAAATAGGGATAAAAGCTCGTCTTGCAGGTAAAAACTTACTTAATGGTTTAATTAATAGTATTAAAACTGCACCTAATAAAGTTTGGACTTGGCTTTTAAAAGTTATACAAAGAATTACACGATTTGGAACCCAATCTATGAGTCGTGCTCGTATAGCAGGTAGAAATATTATTAATGGTGTAATTAATACAATTAAAGCTTTACCTGGAAAGTTAAGTTCAATTTTAACTAGTACAGTTATGAGAATTATAAGTTTTGCTTCACAAGCTTTAAGTAGTGCTAGTACTGTTGGAAGAAACATCTTAAATGGGGTTGTTAATAATATTAAATCTCTACCTGAGAAAGTTTATCAAGAATTTCTTCAAATTGGTACAAGAATGATGAGTGCAGGTAGTCAATTATATTCTAAAGCTAAACAAATTGCATCACAAATTGTTAGTAACTTTTTAAGTGGATTAGAAGCTCATTCTCCAGGTAAAATTCAAAGAACAGTTGCTTGGGAGTTTGCTAGTTTGCCATATCAAATGATGAAAAGTGCTAATAATACTTTTGCTACAAGCCAAAATTATGCAAGAGGAATTGTAGAAAGCTTTGGAAATCCTACTTTAAAAGTTAATAGTAAAGTTGATTTTGATAGGAAAAATATCCAAGGTTTAAATGATTATAATAAATATATTCGTTATGAAATGGGTCGTCAAGCTCAGAATATGAAACTTGTTAGTGGAGGTGTTCATGCAATTGGTGGAACTAATATTACAAATAAGCATTTACATTTTGGTGAAGGTTCTATGAAGGTTGATGCTAGAAATATGAGTATGAAAGAAGCTCAACAAGTTGTTATTGGTGCTTTAGAGCAATGGAAATAAAATTTTTAATTGATGATTTTTTATGGTTGAAGAAAATGTTGAAATTGATGGATTTCTCTTTTATGCTGAAGACATTACAGCCACAGAATCTTATAATCGAAGAGAATTACTTAGAACCAAGATTTTAAATGGATCAGAATTTGTAAGTAAAGGTCAATTTATTCCTAGAGAGTATACATTTACAGCACAAGTAGATACTCCAATTGATAGACCAGATGTTTATGATGAAGTATTTGAGTATATGAATAATAATCCTTGTGAAGTTGTTTCAAGATATATGGGAATGTTTAATGCTGAAATTGTAATTACTAAGACATACAATAAAGGTCAAGCAGGTATATTACAATTAAGTATTCTTGTTCGTGAAATTCCTGATATTGTAGTGAATATTTAATTTTATGTTAGATATTAATATTTTAAGACCAAAAGCTGCTAGTAGTAAAATTCAAGAGTTAGAGGTTTATAAAACTGATGAAGAGAATTTTAAGCCTTACAGAAGTGGAGATGAAAATCTTAGTAAATCAGAAGAGGAATCTGAGGATAAAGATGAAACTAAAGATGAAGACTCAGAGGAAGAATCTGATAGTGAGGATGAAGGATTTAGTTTACATCAAGGAGAAATTCTTGAAACTTTTTATTATAATAATTTCTATAGCATTGAATGGGAAAATGATTATACTGGACCTACCAGTACCGGGAAAATATCTTTACCTAATCTTGAAGATGTAGATAAAAAAATCATTTATAAAGGAGTTCAAGTACTGCTTAAATCAGCATGGAAACAAGCAGATGAAAGTTTAAAAATTTTAAGCCAAAAAGATGTCGACGAATATAGGGATAAAATCACAGATGAAATAACTGATGAAATAAATAAAAAATTTTTATTTAAAAATCCAAGTGAAAATAGTGATGAATCAATTATAAAATTAAAACAAAAATTGATTAATGATGAAGTAAATGCTAAGTTAGAAACTTTTCTTAAAGGATATGAACATAGTTTACACGGTTTTATAACTGATTTACAATTTAGTGAAGAAGGGGCTGAATTAGATTTATCAGGTTATGGTAAACTTTTAGAATCTGAAGATTCACTTACTTATTCTCAAATGTTAAGATCAGAAATAATTACTGAAGTAATAAAAACTGCTGGTTTAATTCCGATTGTGGATTTTACAGACTTAAATGATGAGGTTATTGATTGGACTAGTAAATCTTCTAGTGGGAATGAGGATAGTGATGCTTCAGGTGATGGGAGTA
>Ga0116193_1003572_pt1 | contig 11162 bp, 10 predicted proteins | sample AD_UKC115_MetaG_FD_89892 | JGI IMG/M metagenome (GOLD analysis project Ga0116193, IMG submission 89892) | Active sludge microbial communities of municipal wastewater-treating anaerobic digesters from Hong Kong - AD_UKC115_MetaG | ecosystem: Engineered > Bioreactor > Anaerobic > Digestate...
AGGGCCTGCTTCTCATCGCGCAGCCTCCTAATCTCCAGACCAAGCTCATCCCCGGTATTCTTTGAATTAACAGTTGCCATTAGTTCCTGCTGCATTGACTTCATTTGTTCATCAATCGCTGTATCGATATTACCTACAATGGCATTTACCAGTGAGGTTATGATCTTTGGAATTGCGGCTACAACAGTAGTAATAATCTGAGGAAGTGCCTGAATTAGCGATATCAAAAGCCGGATTCCTGCATCAATAATCATGGGAATCGATCCAATGCTTGAAAGTCGGTCTAATTCCCATTACCCATGCTGAAAGGCCATATTCTCTTATACAGTTATAGCAAATATTATAAAAAGCATCTTCAAGCGATTTGTTATGATACAATGCTGAGTCATGACCCACAGCTTGCGATTGTTTAGAGCTTGGATGAGGCATTTGTTTCTTTAAATTCTTAAACCACTCTAAATCAAATCCTAATACAACACCCTTAGTCTTGTCCCCATATTCAAGCCATTGTTGTAAAACATCTGCATATTTACAAAAGCAAGTTCCAAATGGTTTATCTATTTGAACCTCTATGGAATACTGATTATCAAGCATTTCTATTTCCGCTTCAATTCATATTGTAAATATCCCGAGAGAGGAAGGTTTCGATAAACCGCTTGTCATCAGGAAATTCCTTGTACGAATCCAGTAGAACAAAGAATGCTTTTACCGAGTTGAGATAATCGTCCGGTCTTATTGAGTTCTTCATAGTTGCGAAGGTCTTGTTCAGCGAGTTGGTTGGGATATCGCAGACAGCACGGCGCAACACATAGCTTACACACAGAGCGACGATTTCTCGTAGCCCATCAATTGTGATAAGGCCACCGTCGCAGTCGTCATGTACCTTGAGGAGGAAGGGGTATGCTACTTCCATACGGATAGCTTTCATATCTTCATACAGCGATTGCAGCACAGGATCGCTGCTACGGGCAAAATACATATCAGTATAATGCTTGGCATAACTATATATATCTTGGCACAAATCGTTGATGGGAATTTTGTTGGCGCTGTGGTAGCTTCTGAATTCCTTGTAAACCTCGTTTTTCTTCGGAATACGTGCCAATTTCATTGTTAAATAGTCACGGAAGAAATTATCGAGCAGTTCGCTCTGGTGTTCGTAATCAAAGAGGATTTCCGTGGGACGCCAGATGTTATTGTAGACTTGAATCTGCTTTACTGAATCCAGCCCCATAAGCAGGTAGTTGCGAATGAGGTCGGAATCCATCAAATCCATACCAGTAGAGTTTAGACTTTCAAAAATTGCCTGTGGGTCGTCGTATTGCCGATCAAGCACGATATCTACAATTTGGAGCTTTCCTATTGCATCGTACAAATCAGAAGGATTGATTTCCAGCTTTTCAATCTGTCCGGCAAACAATGCGTAATTGTCAATCACTCGTGACCGCAAGCTTGCCGGTATTGGCGCACCCTCGATTTTCTTTATAAGTGCATCTCTGTCTGATTGTGTGATGAGCAACTTGTATCTATCATCGCCCTGTTCAAACTCGTTTATAAGCAGGCTTTTCGTTATTTTATCAGGGTTTACACCGCAATCAGGATGCTTCGTAGCATAATCACGTAGCGCAATAAGGAGCAGTGTCAACGTTGTTAATCGCTGTTGCCCGTCGATAATCATTGCGGTTGTTGACCCAGCAGCGGATGCCTCGTCGATGCGAACAATTGACCCGACGAAGTGTCCCTCTCTTTTTTCCTTGTGCAGGGTAACGATGTCGTTCCACAGTCTGACACATTGCTCACGTTCCCAGCTATATGTACGCTGATATAATGGAATCAGATATTGACAGGTTCCACCAAGATATTTATAGATGTTACTCTTGAATGCGTTCATCCTTCATTCTCCTTAGTTATCCGTCCACATTTCACACTGCCCGATTACAGTGGCTATGGCATCGTCCATACCTTCCGGCGGGTACTTGTATTTTTTGAGGAGCTTCTTGACCATCCGGCGCATACCGGCGCGGGCGGACTCCTTCTTTTGCCAGTCAATTGTGCGGCTTTTACGCAGAAGGTCTGTAAGCTCACGAGTCATGGAAACGAGCTCATCGTTCTGATACATATCCTTGATAGCCTCGGGGCGGGTCAGGGCATCATAGAACGCCATTTCCTCGTCCGAAAGCCCCATTGCATCGCCTTCGGCATGAGCCTCTGCCATGTCCTTTGCCATTTTCATCAGTTCGGCAATGACCTCCTCATTGGAGAGCATTCCGTTGAGATAGGCTTTCATGGCGTTGGATAGTAGGTCGGAGAATTTATCCGATTTTACAAGGTTTGTTCTGCGGTACAAAGCCACCTGCTCGGCAAGGAGTTTTTTCAGAATTTCGACTGCGAGGTTTTTCTCCTTCATCTTGGAGATTTCATCAAGGAACTTCGGGTCGAAGAGCGAGAAGCCTGTGTCCACATCGGAAAACAGATTGATAACGCCCTCGCTCTTAATGCTGGCTTTCAACAGCTCATTGATTCGTCCGTTGATTTCCTTAAGGGAGAGGGGCTTGCCGTCACCGGCAATGCGGGTAAGCAAGGTGCGTACCGCCTCAAAGTATGCGGCTTCAAACCGTTGCGCCGGATTAAGCAGCGAACGGCAGAGCGACAGAGCCTGACGCAGAAGCATGGCTTCCTTGATAAAGGCTTCCTTTTGCTTTTCTTTCGGAACGCCGGACAGGAAGTTCACGCCGCCACTGATGGCTTTCGCACGGGAAAGGTCGGTGGCGTCATCACGCATAAAGCCGGAGTAGTCGAAGTCGTGGAGCAGGTCACGGCATACTTCCAGCTTCTCAACGAACTTCGGCAGCGCGGTTTTCGCAATATCAGTGTCGCCGTAGTTGCTCTTATCGCGCTTGGTAAAGTCGTTCATGGCTTGCTTCAGCGCAGAAGCGATACCGACATAGTCGACGACCAAACCGCCCTCTTTGTCCTTATACACACGGTTGACACGGGCGATGGCTTGCATGAGGTTATGCCCTGACATCGGCTTGTAAACATACATCGTGGCAAGAGACGGCACATCAAAGCCGGTGAGCCACATATCCACAACAATGGCGATTTTCATCGGGTCGTCGTCGTTCTTAAATTTGGTAGCCATTTCATCGCGGTGATGCTTGTTGCCGATGATGCCGCGCCATTCCTCTGGGTCTTTATTGCTCTCGGTCATAACGACGCCGACTTTCTCCGCCCATTCGGGGCGAAGCTCCATCAGCCTGTGATATATTTTCATGGCAATCGCACGGGAATATGCGACAATCATCGCTTTGCCCGTAAGTTCGTTTGCCCTGTTCTGTTCGTAGTGTGTCACGATATCCTCGCATAGAGCAGAAACCGTCTGCTCTGCGCCAAGGATGCTCTCCATTTGACCGAGTTCCTTTTTGCTCTTTTCAATAGCATAAGGCTCGGCATTCTCTGCCATAAGGTCATATTCGGCATCGATGAGGTGGAGGATATCCTCGTCCAATTTGAGGTGAATGACGCGGCTTTCGTAGTAAACGGGGCGTGTGGCTCCGTCCTCGACGGCTTGCGTCATATCGTAAATGTCGATGTAATTGCCAAACACCTCGATGGTGGAGCGGTCTTTCGTGGAAATCGGAGTGCCTGTGAAGCCAATGTATGTAGCGTTCGGAAGGCTCTCGCGGATTATTAAGCCGAAGGACTTTTGAATGCGGCCTGTTTTTGCGTCCACCTTTTCGTCGATAAACTGGCTTCGGTGCGCCTCGTCTGCCATGACGATGATGTTGTGGCGATCGGATAGCGTTTCGGAGCTTTCCTCGAATTTCTGCGCCGTGGTAAAGATGATGCCGTTTGCCTGACGCCCCATGAGAAGCTCTTTCAAATTATCGCGGCTTTCGGCTTGCTGCGGTGTCTGACGCAGGAAATCGGAGCATTTCGCAAACTGTCCGAATAGCTGGTCGTCGAGGTCGTTTCTGTCGGTCAGTACAATGATTGTAGGCGCGTTCAATTCGTGCTGGAGCAGATGGGCATAAAACACCATTGACAGCGATTTCCCGCTGCCTTGCGTATGCCAGAACACGCCACCTTTACCGTCCGTCTGCGTGGCGTTAGCGGTGGAGGCAACGGCTTTTTTTACGGCAAAATATTGATGATAGGCACCGAGGATTTTCGCATCGGCACCTGAAAAACAGATGAAGTTCTTGATGATATCGAGTAGCCGCGCTTTATCGAACATCCCCTCAATAAAGGTGTCGAACTGCGCATACTGCGTGTTTTCGTAGCTGCCGTCCTTCGTTTTCCACTCCATGAAGCGGTCTTCACCGGCGGTGATCGTTCCTGCTTTGGATATAGCGAGGTCGCTCATAACGAGGAAAGCGTTGTAGATAAACAGCGACGGTATCTCGTGCATATAGTTCCGCAACTGCAAAAACGCCTCGGAAGCGTCCGTTTCCTCGCGGGACGGCGATTTTAGCTCAAAAATTACAACGGGCAGACCGTTAATGAATACCAGCACATCTGGGCGTTTTTCGCTGTTCTCAACGATTGTCCACTGGTTGGCAACGATGAACGAGTTGCGCTCCACTTTTTCATAATCGATGAGCCTGACCAGCGATGAACGCTGCTCCTTGTTGTCATAGTAGCTTACGGACACGCCATTCTGGAGATAGTCCATGAATTGGATGTTCTTATGCAGCGTAGAGCCGCTCTCGAAATTCCGCAGCTTATAAACCGCCTCTGTGATGGCGGCATCCGACAAAGTGGGATTGACCCGATGCAGCGCCAGAATCAGCTCATCGGAATAGAGCGGATCGGCATAATCGCGCACGAGATCAGGGGCATAGATATAATCATACCTCAGCGTGTCACGGAATATCTCAATCACCGCATTTTCATAGTTGGCTTCTGTATATGGCACAACAGCACCTCCTTAGCTCTCTTGCTTTGGGCTTGTTTTATATTCAAGCGAAAAACCAAAGTTGCGTATTTCGTCAGAAGCAAATACTTTTGCGTTCTCCAGCTTTCCTAATCGTATAAAATGGTCATCAGGCATTTCTATTGCAATAGCCAAACGGTATTCCCGTTGGTACGCAAACGCTTCGTTTTTGTATAAGAATCTACGCTTGTCGCCCTTGTTAAAAGCATCTATTCTTTGAATGGTGTTTTGGGAACAGTGTGTGACTTTATCAAATATAAAGTCTGCGCCGCCAACACTTCTACAATAGTTTTCTATTTTTGCTTCAAGTTCTCGCGCACCGATAATAACGCAATAGTTGCCAAACTTTTCCTTTATTCTTATACATTCGTCATCGGTAAATGGAAAACGAAATTCTGCATGAGCACCATCAAAATCGTAAAGCACCATATCTCGCAAAGATATGCCAACAAAAGATACAATAGGTATAACTTTGTCAACGCCAAATTCGATTTTCATTTGACCCGATGGGGCGGTCATAAAAACTTTTCCTGTAATGGGATCGATTGCTGTGATACGCTGTGTCTCAATAATACACAGCAATTCGTTTTTATCGCCTTGCCCAACTTCCCCAGATTCGTTTTCAATATTACGGAAATACTCTGCTGCATTGCCATAGAGATCTCCGTTAGCGACATCGAAAGCAAATCTTTCTTCAGAACAGAATTTTAAGTAAAAAAGGGGACGCTCGCCAATGTGCATCTCAATTTGGCTTAAGAGATAACTTCTGTCTTTCTCTGAAATCATTATGTGCGTTTCTCCTTTGAAGAGTAAATCATCATTTAGAGCAGATGGCACAGGCCATTTTCAAATTGTGGTTCGTGGACCTCGAGCCGTTTGGTGGTGAGAAACCGACTGAATGGCAAACCGGAAGTCTTATCGATATTGCTGACTATCTCAACGGTCTGGCGATGCAACGGTTTAGACCTGCCGAGGGTGAGGACGGATTACCTGTCCTTAAAATCAAGGAACTGCGGCAAGGCTCGTGCGACTCGTCAAGCGAATTCTGCTCACCCAACATCCGCAAGGATTACATCATCCACGATGGCGACGTAATTTTCTCATGGTCTGGTAGCCTCCTCGTTGACTTCTGGTGCGGCGGCGATTGTGGTCTTAATCAGCATCTTTTCAAGGTTACATCACGCAAGTATGATAAGTGGTTCTACTACGCTTGGACTTGTCACCATCTCGCCCAGTTTGTAGCTATGGCGGCGGACAAAGCAACTACGATGGGACACATCAAGCGTGAAGCCTTGGAAAATGCCGAGGTCATCATTCCAGATGAGGACAGCTACCGTCAACTTAGCGATTTGATCGCTCCGCTTTACGAGCAGGTTATCAACAATCGGGTCGAGAGCCGTAAGCTGTCCCAGTTGAGGGATTTCTTGCTCCCCAAGCTGATGACCGGTGAAATCTCGGTGCAGGAGGCATTCGATGATTAAGGACTTGAAAATCCCGTTTGAAGCCCCGCTCCACGAACTGGATTCTGAAACACAGACCTTCGGCTGTCGACAGAAGAATCCAGATATTTGCGGCAACAACTCACTTCCCGGCGTTTGTGCCTTTACCACCGACGATTGCATCTGTCGTAAGCCGTCGCGGGCGTGGAAAAGGCAGTATACAATTCTTAGGGTTCAAGCCGCTAAATGATGATTTATCTTCGCGTTATTGGCAATTTTATCATCAAGCGCCCGTAATGTGCGCCCTATTTCAACCTGTTCGGAAAGCGGAGGTACAAAAAGCTCTGTGGCATCTAAAACACCTTGCTGGACACGCTGCCGTCCCGAACTTCCGACCATTGACTGAATGGCAATCTCCCGAAAGAAAGGGCTTGTCGCCAAGTAGTAGATAAAATCCGCATCACTGACATTCGGCTTTGCTCTCATAACAATGAACTCAGTCGAGCCAAACCCCACTTCATCGCTATCAAGGAAATCGACTTGAGCAGTTTTCCCATTTTCAAGACATGGGGTGATTCGTGCCATAATTGTATCCCCATTGCGGAACTTTGTCCCTCCGCTATACGGGGAAATCTCATACCCAGAAACATCTCGTGTAAAGGGCTGAAGGCGCTCCATTGCAACCTTTTTTGCTTCGGTATTCTTAGAAAGGCTTTCACGCGGATTGAAATCGATGAAATCTGTAGCCTTTGTTTTATACCAACCATCCATTTGGCTATGCCTCCTCATCCAATGTATTTCCTATGCGAATTCTTCACATTCGCCTGATTGACCATAGCGTACTGCATGGTCGTATCTATCTTTACATGACCAAGTAACCGTTGTACCTGTTCAATGGGCATTCCTTTATCAATTGCCCGCGTTGCAAGCGTTCTGCGGAATTTGTGCGGATGCACCTTCTGCATATCCGCTTTACTGCCGATTTCTTTCAGGCGGGTTTCCACACCGCCAATAAGCAACCGTTCATGGGGCTTTGTCAGCGAGACGAAGAGCGCGGAGCTGCTGTCGTCGCGGCTGTCGATGTAGTTGAGCAGATGAATTTTCGTCCGGGCGTCAAAGTAGACGACGCGCTCGCTGCCGCCCTTGCCGAAAACGACACATTCTCGCTCGTGAAAGTTTATGTCTTCACGGTTGAGATTGACCAGCTCTCCGACACGCATTCCCGTTGAGGCAAGCAGGTCTACCATCGCCAAGTCACGGATTTCGTCACAAGCATCGCGGAGCAGCTCTAAGCCCTCGTCGCTGAAGGTTTCCTTTATGAGCTTATCCGCTTTTACCTTATGGATGCGCCGGACGGGGCTTTTTAATATGTAGTCCTCATCCTCAAGCCATCCGAAGAAACTGGAGAAAATGCGCCGCATATTGTCAATCGTCACCTTGCTGGAGTGTCGCTCTCTTTGGTATCTTGCCAAATAGCCACGCAGATCATCGGTGCTGATTTCCCGCACGGGTCGCTCCACGTTGCCGAGCATGGCTCGGATGGTGGAATCGTAGTATTTAAGCGATTTCTCCGAGCACCCCTCGATTCGTTTCGCGGCGATGAACACTTCCAGCAAACCCCCGTTCTCTGCGGCATCCTGTGTTTCCGGTGCTTTCCTATCGGTTATCTCCACATTGTGGAGTGAGTTTGTCAGAACGCGCCTAAGTTCCTCCAACTGCGCCGTATTGAGCATCGACGCCATGCTTGCCTGTATCTGGGTAATCAGCTTGTCCTTCATGCGTTCCTCCTACCTTTCGGTTTATTATGTTTGGGGCAGGAGGAGCGGGTAAATCATCATTTAGCGTCGCCTTGGTCGACAACGGACAACTCGCCGGACATTAGGCGGGGTAGCAAGGCATCCCGCAAAGCGGCAAGGCGAGCGTTTTCAGCAAGATTTACTCGCACTTGTTCAAACAAAGGAGCGGTTGCCGCATGAAAATCTGCTAGAGCCTTTTCGTCGGGCATAACAAGCGGCATAGCCTTGATGGTTTTAGAGTTTACAGCTGTCGCAATTGACGATGTGTTGCCTAGCGACTGATAGTCAAACGCTTTGAGGTAGCAGTACAGATATTCAAGCGTTATATTGCTCGACTGCTTAAAATGAGCAATGGCTTCATTCGTCGTCATTTCGCCGTCGGTGATTGCGACACGCCCGACCGTCAGCTTGAAACTCAAAAGTACCGTACCACTCGGAACGACTTTTATATTAAATCGCTCCACAGATTCAGCGGTCAGATATTCCGAACTGTCGCTGATGAACATTCCGCAACTGCCCATGTCGGAGATAGAAGCCCAGATAACATCTTGTGGATTCGTGGTAAACCATTCAGGCTCTTTGCGGGGCGGGGTTTTGCCGATAGCAATATCAAAAAAGTCCTCCGCTTTTCCGATTACCCAAGTCGTAGGTTGCTCGCCATCAAAGGGCTTAAAGTCCACGAACCACGATTTGAAGATGGCGTGTACCATCTGTTCTAAATGATGATTTATCTTCTTGTTTTCGGCAATCCGTGCGTCGAGAGCGGAGAGCGTATCCGCGATCAAATCTTGCTGGTCACGCGCCAAAACAGGAATAGGCATATTACCAAGCGTTTGAGCGTTAATATTTCCACGAGTACTTCCGGTATTAAACGAAGCAACCCAATCGTAATAGCACTTAGATTGACAGTAATATTTTACAAACAACGGATTTGCTTTGGCTGGGTCAATACTAAACTTTATAAGGAATCCGGCATACACAAACTTACCATCGCTGCCATCGTAAAAGTAGTTGCGACCAGTACTTGCGCCTGTCCTCGCAAAAACAATATCATTTGGTGACAAATAATACTTTTTTGATTTTGGGTCATCAACAGACTTCAGACCGTCCTTATTTATCGTTCCATCATCGTTGATATCAGTTATGCGTAAATAAGTAGGTAAATCAGGAGAATACTCAACAGCAGAAGCTGCTATCCCATAGCTCCCGCCATTTACGCATAAATTAGAAAAGTATGTTACATTAGACATCATACCCAATCGCCCCCAGTCTCTTGCGGATTTCATCCTCCAGCTCGTGGGAACGTTGGAACATCTCCGAGAGTTCACCGGCCAAGCGCGTCATCTTTTCTTCAAACGGCTCTCCGTCGTCCTCCTGCTCCTCAATGCCGACATAGCGCCCCGGAGTTAAAATGAAGTCCTGTTTGGCGATATCTTCGGTTGTGACGGCGGCGCAGTATCCCTTGACATCCTCAAGAGTCCCATCGTCAAACTCCTCAAAAGTGGCGGCGATTTTCTCAATCTCCTCGTCGGAAAGCTCACGGTGAACACGGTCGATGAGCGTACCCATTTTACGGGCATCAACAAAGAGCGTTTTGCCCTTTTGCTTTTTGTTTCGGCTGATAAACCAGAGCGTCGCCGGAATGGTCACGCCGTAAAACAGATTGGACGGCATAGCAATAATGCCCTCGACCAAATCATCCTCGACAATTTTGCGGCGGATTTCTCCTTCACCGCCGCTTTGTGAGGAGAGGGAGCCGTTGGCAAGCACCATGCCGATTTTTCCGTTCGGCGCGAGGTGGTATATCATGTGCTGAAGCCATGCAAAGTTGGCGTTCCCTGCGGGCGGCAAGCCATACTTCCAGCGCTTATCATCGTTCAACGAGCCGTCGTTCCAGTCGGAAAGGTTGAACGGCGGATTCGCGAGTATGTAATCCGCCTTGAGCTGCGGGTGCAGGTCGTTTGTGAAGGTATCCGCATTGAAGGAGCCGAGGTCAGCCTCAATGCCACGGATGGCAAGATTCATGATGGCAAGCTTTCTGGTGGTCGGGTTGGAGTCCTGCCCGTAGATGGAAACCTCACCTCTGTCTCCGCTGTGCTCTTTCACGAAACGCTCAGATTGAACAAACATACCGCCGCTGCCGCAGCAAGGATCGTATATACGGTGCCCGGCTGTCGGCTTCAACACGGCGACCAGCGTTCTGACCATGCAGGACGGCGTGTAGTATTCACCGCCGCGCTTGCCTTCCTTACTGGCAAACTGCGCAAGGCAGTATTGATAAGTGCTGCCGAGGATGTCCTTGTTTTCACCGTGCTCAACCATCTGGATATTTGTGAAGAGGTCAACGACATTCCCCAGACGGCGCTTATCGAGGTCTTCGCGGGCGTAGTTTTTCGGAAGAATATCCTTCAGCCGTTTATTCTCTTTCTCAATGGCTCTCATCGCATCGTCAATAACGGTGCCGATTTCTTCGCGGTGTGCAGCTTCTGCGATGACACTCCAACGAGCGGAGGGCGGCACGAAGAAAGTGTTTTTCTCTGTGTATGCGTCCTTATCCTCGACATCGTCATCCGCAGCTTCAAGCTCGCGGTATCGCTCATCGAATTTGTCCGAGATATATTTTAGAAAGATAAGCCCCAATACGACGTGCTTGTATTCGGCAGCGTCCATGTTTCCGCGCAGAATATCCGCTGCCGCCCATATTTGTTCTTCAAAGCCGATAGTGGCTGTACTATTTCCGTTTGCCATCACTTTTCCTCCTGCGTCGCGTCAGATTTTGCTGGGCTCTCGTCTGGTACAATTTCCATGATATCGCTGGTGTCACATTTCAACGCTGTACATATTTTCACTAAAACTTCGGTCGTGACGTTTTCGTCTTTTCCGAGCTTCGCAAGTGAGGACGAGCTGATACCCGCTGCTTGTCGTAGCTCAGTTTTCTTCATGTTTCTGTCAATTAACAACTTCCACAGCTTCTTATAACTCATCTTCATTGTC
>Ga0116193_1003573_pt1 | contig 11158 bp, 9 predicted proteins | sample AD_UKC115_MetaG_FD_89892 | JGI IMG/M metagenome (GOLD analysis project Ga0116193, IMG submission 89892) | Active sludge microbial communities of municipal wastewater-treating anaerobic digesters from Hong Kong - AD_UKC115_MetaG | ecosystem: Engineered > Bioreactor > Anaerobic > Digestate | place...
CTGCACAGCTTCAATGATGAGCGCTCCGATAAAGGGGCCGGTACACGAAAAAGAGACAATCACTGTGGTGAGAGCCATAAAAAAGGCCCCGATCAGTCCTCCCTGATCTGCTTTGGCATCGGTTTTATTGACCAGGCTGCCCGGCAAAACAATTTCGAAAGCGCCGAAAAACGAGAGGGCAAAAATAAAAAACAGAATAAAAAACAGGGTATTCGGAATCCAGTGGGTGCTCAGCAGGCTGCCGACATTGGGGCCAAAAATCCCAAAGGAGAAAAGTGCGCCCAACAGGGTGAAGATGGCCACAATTGAAATTCCGAAGAAGAAGGCGGTTGCAATGGACTTGCGGCGATTGCCACTTCCGCGCATAAAAAACGACACGGTCATCGGAATCATCGGGAAGACACAGGGGGTGAGCACCGCTGCCAGTCCGGCAAGCAACGAAATCAAGATAAACAGGCCGATCGCCTGCCCCTGGGTTGCCGGCGCCGAACTTTCAACCCCTGCCGAAACCGGCGTACCTTCCGCACCTTTCAGCGGGAAAGAGAATTCCACTTCGTTGGGAGGCAGGCAGGTTTCGTCGTTGCATCCCATAAAGGTCACATAACCTTTGATGGTGACTGCTTCATCGGTTTTAAGCCGGATGGTTTGGGTAAGCACAGCCTGGTGGCTGAAATAGCGCAAATTCATCTGAAAAGTTTTGTCAAACAGTTCAACCGGCTCGGGTGATTTTTTCAATTCGCCCACCCGGTCAAAAAACGTGGTGTCTTCAAAAACCACGGCGGTGGCTATCGGGCCGCCTTCCGGCAGGTATGTGTCGTACAAATGCCAGCCTTCATCGATATGGGCGGTAAAGACCAAATCAACCTCTTTGCCTTCCTGTTTCGAACTGAACGACCATTTGATCGGCTCAATAATCTGGGCCTGGGAGAAAAATCCCCCAAACAGTAAAATAAGAAGCATTAATTTTCGCATGACTCGATTCATTAATTTTTTTTGGATAAAAACAGTTCCATTCAAATACGGTTCTAAAATAACAATCCTGAACGAAAAAGTTCAGGATTGCTATAGTTTGTGAATCGCCAACGCCAGGCGCATTTTTTGAAAAAGGCCGTTCAACTTTGGTTGAACAGCCTTTTTATCAGACAATAATTTCTTCCTGATTCTCGTCCGTAAAATGATATTCCAGAAAAGTATAGGCGTTATTACTTTTGATTTTTACCCATTTAAAATATTTCCGGAACCATTTGATCTGTGGCGAACGGAACCCTTTGGTCAGAAACGCTGCCACGTAGGGGTGTACGGTCAGCGAAATCTTTGTTTTATTCAGGTCTTTCAAAATGTAGTTGACCTTACTGCCGAGTTCATCGGCAAAAAGCACGGTGGGTACCACTTTTCCGCTTCCTTTGCACATGGGGCAGACCTCGGCGGTTTCGATATGCTCTTCGGGCCTGACCCGCTGGCGGGTGATCTGCATCAGGCCGAACTTACTAAGCGGCAAAATGTTGTGTTTGGTACGGTCGGCACCCATCACCTCTTTCATGTACTCATACACCTTGTGGCGGTTTGCGGCCTGGTGCATGTCGATAAAATCAATCACGATAATGCCGCCCATATCGCGCAGGCGAAGCTGGCGGGCAATTTCGTCGCAGGCGGCCAGGTTAACGTCCAAAGCGTTAGACTCCTGGTCGAGCCCGGTTTTAGCACGGTTTCCGCTGTTCACGTCAATGGCATGAAAAGCTTCCGTATGTTCAATAATCAGGTAAGCACCGTTTTTGAATGAAACGGTCTTCCCAAATGATGCTTTGATCTGTTTGTCTATTCCGAAATGCTCGAAAACAGGTTGACGGCCCCGGTAAAGTTTTACGATTTTCTTCTTTTCCGGATCGATCGAATCGAGGTAATCCGCAATTTCATCGGCAACAGTCTGGTCGTTGACAATGATGCTGTTGAAATTGGTGTGGTAAATGTCGCGGAGGATAGAGGTGGTCCGGTCCATTTCCCCGATGATCAGCGTGGGCTTGTTGATGCGTTTCAGCTTGGCAAACGAGGTATCCCATTTTGCCACCAGCCGGTTCAGCTCCTGATCCAGTTCGGCCACTTTTTTATCTTCGGCAGCCGTACGCACGATCACCCCATATTTTTTAGGGCGGATGCTCTGAATCAGCTTTTTCAGCCGGATTTTTTCCTCATTCGATTTGATCTTTTGGGAAATGGAGATTTTTTCGCTGAATGGCATCAGCACCATATTCCTGCCGGCGATCGAAATCTCAGAAGTGAGCCGCGGGCCTTTGGTTCCGATGGGTTCTTTGGCCACCTGAACCAGAATCTTCTGCCCCACTTTCAACAAATCAACAATTTTTCCCTCCTTGTCAATGTCGGGCTCCGACTGGATCCTGGAGATGGAGTTAACCTTGTTGCTGTTCGATGAAGCGATCCGCAAAAATTTATTCAGCGTCGCAAACTGGGGTCCTAAATCGAGGTAATGCAGAAAAGCGTCTTTCTCGTACCCCACATCAACAAAAGCGGCATTGAGGCTGGGCATAATTTTTTTCACCTTGCCCAGGTAGATATCCCCTACGGCAAATTTGGCCCCGCTTTTTTCCCGGCTGATTTCAACCAGTCTTCTATTTTCGAGTAAAGCAATTACTATTTCGGATGGAGAGACATCAATAATTAAATCGCTACTCACAACCTATTGTTTATTCATTCGATTTCAGAGGACTAACTCTACGTACATAAAACAGATTAAACCTAAAGCAAAAAGCTACTTTAGGTTTAACCGAATTATATAAAACTTTCGTAAGAATTACTTATTTCTTCTTCTTATGTCTGTTTTTGCGAAGTCTCTTCTTGCGCTTATGAGTCGACATTTTATGTCTTTTTCTTTTTTTTCCGCTTGGCATACTTTAATAATTTACTTGGTTTTTACTTTCTGTACAAATGATTTGGCCGGTTTGAACGACGGTATGTTGTGAGCCGGAATGATAATCGTAGTATTTTTGGAAATATTACGGGCAGTTTTCTCAGCTCTTCTTTTTACAACAAAACTACCAAAACCTCTCAGGTAAACATTTTTACCATCAACTAAAGATTCTTTTACAGTTTCCATGAAAGCCTCCACGGTTTTCTGTACAGTTACTTTTTCAATCCCTGTGTTTTTAGAAACTTCGTTAACAATATCTGCCTTTGTCATCTCTTAAAATATTTAGTTTTCAATAAATTAATCACTTTTAACCGGTGTGCAAAAATAGAAATAATTTAAAAAATAAAAACCTTTTGAAAAGATTTATTTTTGTTTTTCAAAAGTTTTACAAAAGGATAACTTTTTATGAGTCATTTTATTGAGTCGCTCTACCCTTGGTACCTCCGTAACCGGCGTGATCTTCCCTGGCGAAAAACCACCGATCCGTACCTGATCTGGGTGTCGGAAACCATTCTGCAGCAAACCCGCGTCGGACAAGGATTACCGTATTACGAACGGTTCATTTTGCAGTATCCCGATGTCGTTTCGCTGGCCCGGGCACACGAAGATGAAGTGCTGAAATTGTGGGAAGGGCTGGGCTATTATTCCAGGGCCCGGAACCTGCTTGCTGCAGCCCGGCAAATTCTTCAAAACTTTAACGGAAAGTTTCCTTCAGCCTATTCCGACATCCGAAAACTGAAAGGTGTCGGCGATTACACGGCCGCGGCCGTTGCTTCGATAGCTTTTAACCTGCCTTATGCTGCAGTGGACGGCAATGTCTACCGGGTTTTATCGCGTTATTATGGCCTCGAAACCCCCATCAATACGTCTGCGGGGAAGAAGCTGTTTGCCCAACTGGCCGAGGAGCTGCTCAATCGGCGTGAACCGGGAATGCACAACCAGGCGCTGATGGAGTTTGGGGCCCTGCAGTGTGTCCCCAAAAATCCCGACTGCGAAAACTGCCCGCTGGCCAACCACTGTGCCGCCTTTCTGACCAACCAGGTAGACCGTCTGCCGGTAAAAAACAGAACGCTCCAAAGAAGCTTCCGTTATTTTAACTTTTTTCTCATTGAAGGAGCCGGCCAGATCCTCATCCACAAACGACAAAAAGATGACATCTGGAAAAATCTTTATCAGCTGCCGCTGGAAGAGACCGCCGGGGAAACTTCTGCCGAAGAGATCCTGCAAAGCCAGCTTCTGACACCATTATTAAATAAGAGTGTTATAAAAATCCAAAAAATCAGTCCACTGCGCACACACGAGCTGACCCACCAGCGGATCTTTGCCCGGTTTATCCACCTGCAAACAGATCAACTTCCTGAAAACACAGCGGGTTTTATAAAAATAAATAAGAAAGATATTTCTAAATTTGCCTTTCCTGGATTGGTAAAGAAGTATTTTGAGGAAAATCATTTGATTTAAAAACAATTCAAAAAATTTGCTCCCGATCTTTCGGAATATTCGTATCTTTTTAGGGTTAACCTAAAAAAATTATTTTTTATGTCGGTAAACAAGGTAATATTAATTGGAAATGTCGGGAGAGATCCCGAAATCAGGCATCTGGATGCCGGGGTTGCAGTGGCCAATTTTCCGCTGGCAACCTCTGAAACTTACACCGCTAAAAACGGTGAACGGGTAACAACTACCGAATGGCACAATGTGGTTTTGTGGCGCGGTCTGGCTGAAGTTGCAGAGAAGTATGTAAAAAAAGGGCGTCAGCTTTATATCGAAGGGCGCATCCGCACACGCTCTTACGATGACAAAGACGGTGTTAAAAAGTATGTCACCGAAATTTACGGCGACACCATGCAACTGCTGGGCCCCAGAGAAACACCCTCATCAGCTGCAAACGGCGGTTATGCCGCCAACGCAGGGAATGCCGGTTCGTTTAATGCCAGCGAACCCGACCTCCCCGAAGCCGAAGGAGAAGAAGATTTACCATTCTGAATCAAAACCTGCTGACTTTTGGAAACAGACTCTATCGCTTCTTCTGCTGACCCTCTTTCGTGGGGCATCCCAGTCTTTCAGCCCACGCAGGGCAACTTTACTTTTTTGTTCATCGGCATTGTGCTGTTACTGGCCGTTTCCGCACTGATGAGTGGCACCGGAACCGCCTGTTTCTCCATCAACTCCGCCGACCGGCAAAAGCTGGCCGGAAGTAAAACCGGAAGACGTGCACTGAAAAACCTGGAAGACCCCGAAGAACTGCTGGCTACTATTTTGGTAGCCAACAGTTTTATCAATATCACAATCATAATTCTTACAGCTGTTGCGGCTTTGGGAATGTTCGACTTTTCCGGGTCGCCGTTTTGGGCCTTCACCGGACTGGCCGTTTCCGGAACCGTTATCCTGCTGCTGTTTGGCGAAATTCTTCCGAAGGTTTTTGCCACCCGCTTCCCGCTTTTTTTTGTCCGGTCAACCGCTTTTCCGCTTGCAGTAATTGAAAAAACCGTACGCCCGCTCAACCGTATTCTCGCTTCGCCGGCCTCGATGATAAACAAGCGGCTGCACAAACAGCACAAAAACATTTCGATCGACGACATTTCGCAGGCGCTCGAACTCACTTCGGAAAAAGGAATTTCAGAAGAAAAAGAGATCCTGGAAGGGATCGTCAAATTCGGCAATAAAAGTGTGGTCGAAATCATGTGCCCGCGTGTTGACGTGGTAGCCCTCGACATGAAAACCTCGTTTGCCGGCGTGCTGGAGGTAATCAACACCTCGGGTTATTCGCGCATGCCCGTATATGCCGAATCGTTCGACAATGTGCGCGGCATCCTCTACATCAAAGACCTGCTGCCACACACCGGGAAAGCCGGAAACTTCAACTGGCAGAGCCTCATCCGCCCGCCATTTTTTGTTCCGGAAACCAAAAAAATATCCTCGCTGCTCGAAGATTTTCAGAAAAACAAAGTTCACATGGCGGTGGTGGTTGACGAATATGGCGGCTCGTCGGGAATCGTTACCCTCGAAGATGTGCTGGAAGAGATTGTGGGAGATATTTCCGACGAATTTGACGAGGAAGAGACTTTCTACACCAAACTGAGTGACAAAAAATTTCTGTTTGACGGGAAAACGCTGCTGGTCGATTTCTACAAAATCACAGGTTGCGACGAGGCTCTCTTCGACGAGGTAAAAGGTGACGCCGACACCCTGGCCGGACTGATCCTGGAGCTGAAAGGGGAAATTCCGCCGGTGAACGAAAAGATCGACTGTAAAAATTTCCGGTTCTCCATTGAAGCGGTCACCAACCGGCGGATCAAACAAATTAAAGTTGAAATCAAATAACCCGCTCCGGCAAACGTTCTGACTCCATGAAAAGAAATCAAAAACTGCTGATCGGCCTGTTTTTGCTGCTGGCTACAGCAGCCTGCCGGCACAACTACACCCCCAAACCGCGCGGTTTTTTCCGGATCGAGTTTCCTGAAAAAAGCTACCATCCACTCCCCGCCGAATATCCTTATCAATTCGATGTCCCCGGTTATGCTACCGTCGTCCCCGACACCGATGCGCTGACCGAACCTTATTGGATCAACGTCTCGGTTCCGCAGTACAAGGCCGAAATTCACCTGAGCTACAAAAAAATTGAAGGGAACCTGGGAATCTTCACGGAAGAATCCCGCGAACTGGCTTACAAGCACACCATCAAAGCCGACGGGATCGAAGAGCAGCTTTTTATAAACCCGAAGGAGAAGGTGTTTGGCACCATCTATAAAATCAAGGGAAATGCCGCGTCGCCCATGCAGTTTTACCTTACCGACAGCGTCCGTCACTTCCTGCGCGGATCGTTTTACATCCGCGAAGTGCCCAACATCGATTCACTGAAACCGATCATTGATTTTCTGGAACCCGATCTCGTCCGAATGATCGAATCCACGAAATGGGTCCGGTAAACCGCCTCGTCAAAATTTTTATACCTTCGGGCTACTGCAAAACAACACCAAAGAGTTATGCCCTTTCTGAAAAAAACCGTCACCAGCCAGGCAACGCTTGGCTTTTGGGAGATAACCGAAACGTGGATGGAGCTGCTGTCGGCAGTCAGGCTTTCGGGCAACGACGAGTTGCGGCTGCAGCAGTGTAAAACCGGCCACCGCAAGGCAGAATTTCTGGCCGTGCGGGCACTGCTGCAAACGCTCACCGGCGAGCCGGCCGAGATCCACTATCTTTCCGACGGGCGGCCCTTTCTGAAAGGGATCCGCAAACAGATCAGCATTTCGCACTCCCGCAACCTGGCTGCTGTTATTCTTTCTGATTTGCCATCGGGCATCGACGTGGAAGATTCGGAACGGAGCGTTGCCAAAATCGTTCCCCGTTTTCTTTCCGATGCCGAGCAGCAGTGGACCCTCTCCGCTCCCAACCCACACCTGGCGCAGCTTTTCTGCTGGTGCGCCAAAGAAGCTGTTTTTAAACTGGTTCGTGACACCGGCATCGAATTCAGCCAGGATATTGCCATTCCGCCCTTCAACTTTCAGAAAACGGGAGCTGCCGCGGCCCTCTTTTGCAAAAACACCCCGCCCCAAAAGATCCCGCTCTGCTACACGATGGTGCAAAACAATATGGTTGTCTGGTGTGTTGAAATCAACAAATAATTTTCTGTTGTATCTATGAAAAAACCGATCCATCAACTGCTGGTTATTTTTGGTGCTTCGGGCGACCTGACCCGCCGCAAGCTGATCCCGGCGCTTTTCGATTTGTACCTGCAGAACCTGCTCCCCGCAAAATTTGCCGTGCTGGGAGTGAGCCGCACCCCCTTCAGCGACGAACAGTTCCGCGACAGCATGAAGGAGTTCCTTCCTTCGAATGAAGCTGCCGGCAATTTCCTGAAACTTTTACATTACCAGCCACTGGAAACATCGCGCAACAGCGACTATCCCGCCCTGAAAACCAGGCTCAGCCAGATCGACAATGAACTCGGGCTGGGCGGCAACTATATTTTTTATCTTTCCACCCCACCCTCGCTCTACAGCATCATTCCACGCTACCTTTCCGAAGCGGGGCTGAGCCGGTCAGAAACCGGTTTCCGCCGGCTGATTGTGGAAAAACCTTTTGGCACCGATCTGGAAACTGCCCGCCGTCTCAATGTGGAACTGCTCAACTACTTCGATGAAAAACAGATTTACCGCATCGATCACTACCTGGGTAAAGAAACGGTTCAGAATATGCTGGTCACCCGCTTTGCCAACGGGATTTTCGAACCGCTCTGGAACCACACCTTCATCCGGCATGTGGAGGTAACTTCGGCCGAAAGTCTGGGTGTGGAAGGACGCGGCGGCTATTACGACCACTCTGGCGCCCTGCGCGATATGGTACAAAACCATCTGCTGCAGCTGGTGGGCTTTGTGGCGATGGAGCCTCCGGCCGTGATGGAAGCCGACGCAATCCGGAATGAGACCCTGAAAGTTTTTCAGGCATTACGCCCCATCCGCGAGAATATGGTGGAAAACTATGTGATCCGCGGGCAATACACCGCCTCGACCATCAAAGGACAACCCGTTCCGGGATACCGCCAGGAAGAGGGAGTGGACCGCCACTCGCGCACCGAAACTTTCCTGGCCATGAAATTTTATATCGACAACTGGCGGTGGGCCGGCGTTCCCTTCTACATCCGCACCGGGAAAAAACTTCCCGCCCGGGTCACCGAGGTGGTGGTCAATTTCAAACATGTGCCGCACCACCTGTTCAGCGCTTCTCCCGGTTATCAGCCGGTCAGCAACCAGCTGGTAATCCGGATCCAGCCCGACGAGGGGGTTCTGCTGAAATTCGGCATGAAAATTCCTGGCGCCGGCTTCAATATTCAAACCGTGAACATGAACTTTCACTATTCGGAACTGACCGACCTCCACCTGCCGTCGGCCTACGAAAGGCTGCTCCTGGATTGTATGCAGGGCGACGCCACCCTTTATGCCCGTGGCGATGCAGTTGAAGAGGCCTGGAGGTTTGTACAGCCCATCCTAAATGCCTGGGGAAGTAATCCCGAAATCCCGATTTACGGTTATCCGGCCGGCACCTGGGGCCCTCACGAAGCCGAAAAACTGATTACCGGCGACCAGTGGCGCTACCCTTGTAAAAACCTGACAGACGATGGTTTATACTGTGAACTGTAACAGGTCGTTTTTTTTATCTTTACCCAAAAAATTACTGCTATGGAAAACAGCACGGAGGTAAAAATCTTTCCAAAACCCTCGAAGGTAGCCAAAGCGCTGGCCAAAGAGCTGCTGGCAATGACCCAGTCGTCGCAGCAGCCGAAGTTTCACCTTGCTCTTTCCGGCGGCTCCACCCCGCAGCTGCTTTTCGAAGTGCTGGCCGAAAAATACGCCGATCTTCTTCCATGGCAGCGCCTCCACTTTTGGTGGGGCGACGAACGGTGTGTCCCGCCCGGATCGGAAGAGAGCAACTTTAAAGCGGCCAACGACACGCTCTTCTCGGCGGTACCGGTTCCTGAAGCCAACATTCACCGTATCCACGGAGAAGACGACCCGGAAAAAGAGGCCGAACGTTACTCCCGCGAAATAGTCCACGAATTAAACCTGCGCGGTCAGTGGCCGGTGTTCGATCTGATCATCCTGGGAATGGGAAACGACGGCCACACTGCCTCCATCTTTCCCAGCCAGCCCGAGCTTTTGCAGAGTGAAAAGATCTGCGCCGTAGCCACTCATCCCGCCAGCGGGCAAAAACGGATCACCCTCACCGGAAAAGTGATTAATCAAGCCAGCCGTATTTTCTTTTTGGTGACCGGAGAGGAAAAGGCCGGCCGCGTATCTGAAATCATGAACAATGACCCGGCTGCCCAGAATCTTCCGGCCAACTTTGTCAATCCGGAACATGGAAAGCTGATCTGGTTCCTCGATGAAGCTGCAGCTTCGTTGATTTCATAAAAAAACCGGCCGCATCAAACGCAACCGGTTTCTTTTCAAAATATTTACACCTTTTTTATACTTTCGGCAACTTCCAGGGTGCCCGGTAGTGAGCCTTGACCAATTCATTGGCCTGTTTGTCATTGATAAACTCCTGCTTGTCGTGATCCCAGAAGACTTTCCGGCCAAGACGGTACGAAATATTCCCCAGATGGGCAATGCGGGCAATGTGTGCCCCAATTTCGATGTCGGCAGTTGGTTTTTCGCGGGTTTTGATACAGTCGATGAAGTTTTCCACATGCAAATCCAGCCCTTTACCGGTTGATTTTTGCTTTTCGGGCCATTTGAAATCTTTTTTGGCGCTCAAGCTGTTGGTTTCAGGAATAATTTCCCATCCCGAACGGTCGACAACCAGGGTGGCATATTCGCCCACAAAGGCGACGCCGTGTCCGCGACCGAAGTTGGCCCCGTAAATTCCGATGGTGTGGTCCCACAACAAACCGAAGTCCCCAAAATCATACATCGCCATCAGGGTATCGGGCGTTTCCATGGCATCGGTCGGGAAGGCATATTTTCCGCCGGTTGACATCACCGATTTGGGGACATACTGGTTCATTCCGAACAGGGCATAATCGAGCAGGTGCACTCCCCAGTCGGTCATCAAACCGCCGGCATAATCCCAGTACCACCGGAAGGTAAAGTGAAAGCGGTTCTGGTTAAACGGCCGTTTGGGAGCCGGCCCCAGCCACATGTCGTAATCAACGCCGGCCGGAACCGGTTCGTCGGGCAATACCGGAATAGAACCTTTCCACCCCACATAAGACCAGGCCCGCGCAGAACGCACACGCCCCAGATTGCCGGAATGGACATAGTTAACTGCATCTTTCCAATGCGGGTCGCTCCGCTGCCACTGTCCTACCTGTACCACGCGGTTATACCGTTTGGCCGCTTTCACCATGATATTACACTCTTCGATGGTGTTGGCGAGCGGTTTTTCAACATACACATCCTTGCCGACCTCGCAGGCGTAAACCATTGGCAGACAGTGCCAGTGGTCAGGAGTGCCCACAATTACCGCATCGATATCTTTCTGTTCGAGCATTTTGCGGAAATCGCCATACAATTTTGGTTTGGTTCCGGTCATTTTTTCCACTTCTGCCGCGCGTTCGTTCAACACATTCTGGTCAACGTCGCACAAGGCGGCACACGAAACGCCCGGCTGCTTCAGAAAAGCTTTCAGGTTACTGAATCCCATTCCTTTACATCCAATCAGCCCCACCGTCAGTTTATCGTTGGCCGAAACCTGTCCGGCCCGCAGAATTGTCGGGAAAACCCCTAATCCTGC
>Ga0116193_1003574_pt1 | contig 11157 bp, 5 predicted proteins | sample AD_UKC115_MetaG_FD_89892 | JGI IMG/M metagenome (GOLD analysis project Ga0116193, IMG submission 89892) | Active sludge microbial communities of municipal wastewater-treating anaerobic digesters from Hong Kong - AD_UKC115_MetaG | ecosystem: Engineered > Bioreactor > Anaerobic > Digestate | place...
AATCTTCAATTCTTTGAAGTATATACTGTTGAAACTCCAGAATTACGTACAGGTTTAGAAGCAGCTAATAAAGCCGTAAAAGATTATTTAAGCGGAGTAAAACCAGTTGATTCTTTAACTCAGAAAAAAGATACAGCAAAAACAAAAACTGTTGTAGCAAAAACAGATACAACCAAAAGTGTAAACTTATCTGATGTTGCAAAAAATACAACAACAACTAACACAGCAGATACTTCTGCTAAAGCAAAACCAACAGACAATCCATTAACAAGTTTGTTAGTAGCAGGTCCGCAACCATACCAATCAAACGGTAAAACAATTTATCCTGCAGCTATTGCATACATACAAACAAAAGATACAGGAACTTTTAGTACTTATATAAGAATGGAAGCCGTAAAAAGCAAATTCCCTTCTAACCTTGTTTTTATGTTTGGAAAAATGGAAAATAGTGATGACCCTTCTAAAACAAAAAACATATTAGCATTATATGCTATAAAAACTTTAGATAATGGACAAGCAGAATTAGGTGGAGAAGGCATAACCGCATTTCCTGATTATGATGAACGTGGAAGACCCGCAATTTCTATGCAAATGGATAGCAAAGGAACAGCTATATGGGCTAAAATGACTGCAAAAAATGTAAACCATCCAATTGCAGTAGTGTTAGATAATGTAGTTTATTCTGCTCCTAATGTAAATGGTGCTATTACAGGTGGTAACTCACAAATAAGCGGAAACTTTACCGTACAAGAAGCTCAAGATTTATCTGAAATATTAATGACGGGTAAATTACCTGCACCTGCTAAAATTGTACAAAGTCAAGAAATTGGTGCAACATTAGGCGAGGCTGCTATTAAAGGCGGAATTTTATCGTTCATTATTTCATTCATTATCATATTCGGTTTAATGTTATTGTATTATAACTCTGCCGGATGGGTTGCAAATATTGCATTAATTTTAAATTTGTTATTTACTATAGGTATTTTAACGGCAATGGGTTTTACACTAACTGCTGCAGGTATAGCAGGTTTAGTATTAACCATTGGTATGGCAGTAGATACCAACGTAATTATTTTTGAACGTATTAAAGAAGAACTTACCAAAGGAAAGGGTTATGCCACTGCGGTAAACGATGGTTACAAACGTTCATTAGCTCCGGTATTAGATGCCCACGTTACCAGTTTATTAACTGCAATAATATTAGCCTACTTTGGTTTAGGTCCAGTATTAGGTTTTGCAACCACACAAATTATTGGTATTCTTTTATCATTATTCTGCGGAATATTGGTATCAAGATTAATTACCGATATGTATGCAGGAAATAAAAACAGACACTTTGAATATTTCACTCCAATATCTAAAAAAATATTTAAACATGCTGCTTATAAGTTTATTGAATATAGAAAAGTTACCTATTCAATTTCGGCTGTAATATTTGTATTAGGTATAGCCTCATACTTTAATGGTTTTGATAAAGGTGTTGAATTTGAAGGCGGAAGAAGCTATACTGTTAAGTTTGATAAACCTGTTAAGCAAGAAGCTGTTTTAGACGACTTGAAAAAAGTATTTGAAGGTGAAGCTCCAATAATTAAAACAGTAGGCAATGCAAACCAATTAAATATTACTACTGCCTACAAAATTGAAGAAACAGGAAAAAATATTGATTCATTAGTTGAAAGAACTTTGTTTACCGGCTTAAAAAAATATTTACCTGAAAACCTTACCTATACCGAGTTTGATGGCAAATACAAACAAAGTACACAAACTGTTTTACCAACCATATCAGACGATTTAAAAAGCGGTGCAACCAAAGCAACCATATTTGCAATTATTATGATTTGTTTATATATCTTTATTCGATTCCGCGATTGGAGATATAGTTTAGGCACCATTTTCTCATTATTACACGATGTGTTGGTTACATTAATTGTATTCAGTTTTGCACGAAAAATTGTTCCTTTCCCGTTAGAAATAGATCAGCATTTTATTGCAGCTATACTTACAGTTATTGGTTTCTCTATGAATGATACTATTATTGTTTACGACCGTATTCGGGAAGACAGTAGATTGTTTAGAGGAGAAAGCAACGCACAAATTATTAATAAAGCCATTAACCAAACATTAAGCCGTACCATAATGACTTCATTAACGGTATTCTTAACCATTTTAATTTTATTTATTTTTGGAGGAGAAGTAACACGCGGTTTCTCATTTGCAATGCTAATAGGTGTTGTTACCGGAACTTATTCTTCAATATTTGTGGCAGCACCAATATTGGTAGATTTTGCAAAAAATAAACCATTAGGTAAACAAGAAAAGAAAAAGAAATAGAAATAGAAATAAAAATAAAAACTAAATACAAAAGGCTTGTGCAAAATGTGCAAGCCTTTTTTAATGCCTATTAAAAAAGGCTTAGTTTATTACATTAACATACTATTAATACGTTTTTATAAATACCTTTACATAGCAAATGAATGGTAAATTAAAAAAGATAGGAATAAGAATAATAGTATTTGTAGTAGCAGTGCAATTACTTAATATTGGTTTATTTGCTCAAAACATTCCCATTACATTAACTGCCAATCATCAACCACTAAACGTTATTAATTCTGTAACAGAATATATTGCCGAAGTTGTATTGGGTAAAAAAGATGCAATTCCCGAAACCGGCAGTAATGGAGACCACGATAAAGGTGAAGTAACTTTTGTTTTAAAATTTCTTACATTCAATTTATTATACAATTCAAATTGTTCTGAATTAACTGTTTCAGATTTATTGGAAAATACTTTATACAATAATTACAGGCAACACAATTTTACAAATTGGTATGCCGAAATTATTCCTCATCCACCTAAAGCAACTTGCTAAGCAAAATTATTTATGGTAACTTAACTGTGTATTAATATTTATTCTAATACACACCATTGCTTTTTATTTAAGTAAAAGCAATAATAACTTATTAATTATTTTTTTAATTTTAGAACACTTCAATTAAATTTTTATGCAACAAATAAAGCGTATAGTCTTTATAACCTTAGTGGTAAAAATAATGTGTTCAACAGCATTATCACAATCGCCTTCATTAAACATAAAAACTACTGTAGATACAATAAGTTTAAAATTGGCAGATGCAGAAAGTATGTTTCTAAAAAATAACTTTCTCTTGTTATCTCAAAAGTATAATATAGATGCACAAAAGGCTTTGGTAATTCAAGCAAAGCTTTATCCTAATCCAAACATTTCAATGTACAACGGGCCAATATTACCCGTTCATGATGTTCAGGGTAGGTTTGACTCGGTAGGGTTTTTAAAACAAAATGATTATGGTGTAACTGTTTCGCAGTTAATTATTTTAGCAGGTAAAAGAAACAAATCGGTTAAAGTAGCAGAAGCAAATGCAAAGCTTGCAGAATATCAGTTTTATGATTTATTAAGAACTTTAAAATATACTTTACGATCAGATTTTTATAATATATATTATTTGCAAGAATCGGCAAAAGTATATGCCAAAGAAATTAATGCATTACAACAAATTGTAGCAGCATTTAATCAGCAAAAAGATAAAGGTTATATAGCAGAAAAAGAAGTAGTTCGCATACAAGCACAATTATATAGTTTACAAAGTGAGTATAATGATTTAATTAATCAAATTAATGATGCACAAAGTGAATTAAGATTAATACTTCAAATTAAACCTATATACATAAACCCTTTACCCGATTTAAAAGTAATTGAAAATTTAAACCCATTACAATATCCGTTAGCTACATTAATTGATACGGCTTATAAAAACAGAACCGATTTGCAAATTGCAAAACAAACAACTGATATTAGTAAACTAAATTTAAGTTATCAAAAATCTTTAGCTGTTCCTGATTTAACTGCAGGATTATCTTACCAGAGATATGGCGGATATGTAGCAAGTTTTCAATCGGCAAACTTAGCTATCGATTTGCCTTTTTTTAGTCGAAACCAAGGAAACATAAAATCTGCAAAATCTACCATTAATATGAACACTGCTTCGCAAAAAAGCGTTGAGGCCTCTGTAGAAGAGCAGGTTTTTAGAGCCGTGCAAAAAAGTATTGATAATCAAAAAATGTATAAAACCATTGATACAAAATTTCCAAAAGATTTTGAACGGCTTTTAAATGAAGTATTAATAAATTATCAAAAAAGAAATATTGGTTTGTTAGATTTCTTAGATTTTTATGATGCTTACAAACAAAACACACTTCAATTAAACAATATACAATACAACAGGGTGCAGGCTTTTGAAGATATTAATTTCTATACAGGAGCAGACATGTATTAATTTAAAAATAAATACAATTTTTAGTATGACTATTTTTTTAAAAAATATAACAAGCTTATTATTATTATCTACACTTTTTTTTAGTTGTAAAACAGAAAAAGAAAAAACAACTTCTTCTGATAGAACACAATATGTTATTCCAGATTCTTTACTAAAAAAAATGCAGTTTGATACTGTAAAAACTTGCCCCTTAGTAAACACTTTAACGCTTACAGGCAGTGTAGATTTTGACCAAGAACATCAAGTAAATATATATCCATTAGTAAGTGGTAATGTTGAAGATGTAAAAGTACAATTAGGAGATTATGTAACTACCGGACAAACACTGGCTACTGTAAAAAGCAGTGAGATGGCGGGTTACAGCAATAGCCTTATAGTTGCCGAAACAAATATTACCACAGCAAAAAAACAATTAGATGCACAAAAAGATTTGTTTGCAAGTGGTTTAGCATCTCAATTAGATGTTACCAATGCACAAGCCAATTACGACCAAGCATTAGCACAATTAGAATATATTAAAAGAGTTTTAAAAATAAATGGCAACAACACACAAGGCAATTATATTATAAAAGCACCGCTTAGTGGTTTTATTGTTCAAAAAAATGTTACCAATAACATGGCTATACGTAGCGATAATGGTAACAACCTTTTCACCATTTCAGATTTAAAAAATGTTTGGGTACAAGCAAATGTGTACGAATCAAATATTAACGCAATACATTTAGGCGATTCTGTAAACATTACCACACTCTCCTACCCTGATAGAATTTTTAGAGGAAGAATTGATAAAATAATTAATGTGTTAGACCCTACTAACAAAGTAATGAAAGTGCGTATTGTAATTGCAAATAACGATTATGCTTTAAAGCCTTTAATGTTTACCAGCGTTCAGGTTACAGATAAAAACAACAAACAATCTTTATGCGTTTCTAAAAAATCTTTAATATTCGATAACAGTCAATATTATGTTCTTAAATATCAAGGAAACGGAAATGCCGTAATTACACCCGTTAATGTGCAAAGCATTTATAACAATAAAGTGTATTTAGCTAACGGAATTAATGTAGGCGATAAAGTAATTGCTTCAGATGCCATTCTTATTTACGAAGCACTTAACAATTAATTGAATAGTTTAAAAATAATTTATGATTAAAGTATTAAAAAGCATTATTGCTTTCTCCTTAAAAAATAAATACTTTATACTTCTTTCTTCGTTTGCTTTAATATTAATAGGAATTGTTACATTTAAAAATATGCCAATTGAGGCTTTTCCAGATGTAACCAACACCGAAATAAGTATTATTACACAATGGCCCGGTAGAAGTGCCGAAGAAGTAGAAAAGTTTGTTACCATTCCTATTGAAATTGCCTTAAACCCTGTTCAACAAAAAATAAGTTTACGCTCCACTTCTATTTTCGGATTATCTTATGTAAAATTAATTTTTGATGATGATGTAAAAGACCCACAAGCAAGGCAACAAGTAATGAACTTGTTACAAAATGCCACATTACCTACAGGTATTTTACCTTCAGTGCAACCACCAACAGGCCCAACCGGAGAAGTTTTCAGATACACATTAAGAAGCAATGTTAGAGATGCAAGAGAATTAAAAACAATACAAGATTGGGTTATTGATAGAAGATTAAGAGCCGTGCCCGGCGTTGGCGATATTGTAAGTTTTGGAGGGAAAACAAAAACTTACGAAATAAAAGCAGACCCTGAAAAATTAACTTCACTCGGTATTACACCTTTAGATGTTTTTACTGCCGTTCAAAAAACAAATATCAATATTGGCGGAGATGTTATTATTCAAAACAATCAAGCTTATGTTGTACGTGGTATTGGATTGTTAAATGATATTAATGAAATAAAAAATATTATTATTACCAATAATAACGGTGTTCCGGTTTTAGTAAAAGATGTTGCAGATGTTCAAATATCAAACGTACCAAGATTAGGTTGGGTTGCAAGAGCAGATGGTTTGTATGATAAAAACGGAAAAAGAAATATAACCGATGAAGATGATGTTGTAGAAGCAATTGTATTAATGCGTAAAGGAGAAAATCCTTCAAAAGTTATTAATGCAATAGATCAAAAAATTAATCAACTCAATTCAACCGTATTACCTGCCGATACCAAAATTGTTCCTTATTACGAACGTTCAGATTTAATTGAATATGCTACACACACTGTATTACACAATTTAGTTGAAGGCATTTTATTGGTTACATTATTGGTATCGTTATTTATGTTTAATTGGCGTACAACATTAATTGTATCTATCATTATCCCTATGTCTTTACTGTTTGCATTTATTTGTTTGAATTTAATGGGAATGAGTGCCAACTTGCTTTCTTTAGGTGCAGTAGATTTTGGAATTATTATAGATGGAGCCGTTGTAATGGTTGAAGGAATGTTTGTTGTACTCGATCATAAATCAAGAGATCTTGGTATGGCAAGGTTTAATAAAATTGCCAAACTGGGTTTAATAAAAAACAACGGAGCACAATTAGGAAAAGCAATCTTTTTTGCCAAAGTAATTATTATAACAGGCTTATTACCCATTTTCTCTTTTCAAAAAGTAGAAGGAAAAATGTTTTCACCTTTAGCATATACTTTAGGTTTTGCTTTGTTAGGTGCATTAATTACTACGCTAACATTAGTTCCTGTTTTAATAAGTTTATTGTTAAAGAAAAATGTAAAAGAAAAACACAATCCGTTTGTGCATCATTTAACCAGCTTTATGCTAAACGGTTTTGTAAAATTTTTCAAACTCAGAAAAATTATTATCCCACTTTCCTTTCTTGTAATGATAGTTGGATTTTATTCTTTCAAATATTTAGGCTCTGAATTTTTACCCGAATTAAATGAAGGTTCTATTTGGCTTCGTATTCAAACACCGTATAGTATTTCATTAGAAAAATCTGTACAAGTAGCCAAACAAGCAAGAGATATTGTAATTCAATTTCCGCAAGTAAAATATTGTGTTTCACAAACAGGAAGGCCCGATGATGGAACAGACGTTGCAGGTTTTTATAACAACGAATTTTCTGTAATGCTTTATCCGGAAGCAGATTGGAAACCAAAAATTTCTAAAGAAGAATTAATTGATGAGATGAATAAAAAATTATCAGTTATTCCCGGCGTAAACTTAAATTTCTCTCAACCAATTATGGATAATGTTGAAGAAGCCGTTTCTGGTGTAAAAGGTTCTATTTGCGTAAAAGTATATGGAGATTCTTTAAATTATATGGAAGAAAAAATTGGCGAAGTATTTAATGTTTTAAAAAATGTAAAAGGCATTGAAGATTTAGGCATTATATACAATATTGGCCAGCCAGAATTAGATATTAGTTTAGACCAACAAAAAATGGCATTATACGGTGTATCAACGGCCGATGCTAATTCGGTTGTTGCCATGGCAATTGGTGGTTTAACTGCATCAACATTATATGAAGGAATAAAAACATTTGATATTAGAGTTAGGTTTCCTGAAGAGTTTAGAAAAAACCCTAACGATATTGGAAACATTCTTGTTCCCACACAAAGTGGTTCTAAAGTTCCTATTAAAGAAATTGCTACTATAACGCAAAAAACGGGACCCTGCTTAATTTTTAGAGATGATAATGAACGTTATTCTGCTTTAAAATTTTCTGTTCGTGGAAGAGATATGGGAAGCACCATTGCCGAAGCTCGCAAAAAAGTTAGTAAAGTTGTTAGCTTAAAACGTGGTTACAATATGGCATGGCAAGGAGATTTTGAAAATCAAAAAAGAGCAGAAACAAGATTAGCACAAGTGGTGCCTATAAGTCTTGCATTAATTTTTTTATTACTATTTGCCATGTTTGGCAATTTAAAAGATGCAGCATTGGTTTTTTTAAACGTACCATTTGCAATTGTAGGAGGATTATTTGCATTACATATTACAGGCACTAACTTTAGTATTTCGGCAGGTATTGGTTTTATTGCATTGTTCGGAATTTGTATTCAAGATGGTGTTTTATTAATAACGGTATTTAAACAAAACCTCGATAAAATAAAAGGCAAATCCAACTCACTATACACTGCAATTAAGTTGGGTGTAAATTCAAGAATACGCCCTGTAATGATGACGGCAATGATGGCTGCTATTGGTTTATTGCCAGCTGCAACATCGCACGGTATTGGTTCAGAAAGTTCAAGACCTTTGGCAAGAGTTGTAATTGGCGGAATACTTTGTGCAATGCTATTTTCATTATGGGTATTTCCTTCCATTTTTGCATGGAGTTATAAAAACATTAATGAAAAATACAAATCAAACTTTATGGATAATGAAGAATTAACCAAAGAATAATTGTAGCAATATTATTCAGTTGCGGTAAATAAAAATATTAATAGCTAAATAATTTAAACACCTGCATATACTTTTATAAAAGTTATGTTACTTAAAATACAGAAGAATGATTAAAAGAAAAATATACATACTAAGCAGTTTACTAATTTTAATAGTTACAGCTTGTAAAGAAAAAAAGCAACCTGAAACAGTAAAAGAAAAAGCATTCGAACTAAGTGATACAATGGCAAAAATGATTACTATTGATACTGCCACTTTATGCAATATAGATAATACACTTACTTTAGGTGGAGAAGTAAGTTTTAATGAAAACACAGTAAACAAAGTATTTCCACGCAATAGCGGACAAGTAATAGAAAGTAAAGTAACTATAGGCGATAAAGTAACTGCAGGGCAAGTTTTAGCAGTAATTAAAAGTGCAGATATTGCAGGTAATTATGCAGATATATCAAGTGCAGATGCAGATATTAAAATAGCAAAAAAACAATTAGATAAAGCAACATCATTATACAAAAGCGGGCTTGCAAGCGAAAGTGATTTAACAGAAGCCACACAGAATTACCAAAAAACTTTAGCCGTTAAAAGAAAATTAGAAGCTACTTTAAATATTAATGGCGGGAATCATACCAATGCAACAGGTACTTATGTTTTAACATCACCTATTAATGGTTATGTTGTAGAAAAAAAAGTAAATACAGGAAATTATATTAGGCAAGATATGAGCGATAATTTATATACAATTTCAGATTTAAAAGAAGTTTGGATAAATGCAAATGTATTTGAAGCAGATATTCCCAATGTTAAAGAAGGTTATAATGTTGAAGTAAGCACCTTAGCCTATCCCAACAAAATTTTTAAAGGAAAAATTGATAAGGTTAGCGAAGTATTAGACCCCACAAATAAAACATTAAGAGTTAGAATTAAACTACCCAATAACGAGTTATTATTAAAACCCGAAATGTTTGCCAAAGTAGTAGTAAACAATAAAGAAAATACACAAGTAACCTGTATTCCTACAACTGCATTAATAACACAAAACGGTAAAACTTTTGTTGTTGTGTATAATAATAAAAGCAATATGAAAATTGCCGAAGTAGTTGTTTTAAAAACAGTTGGTGGTATTACTTATTTAGCATCGGGTTTAACACCGGGGCAACAAATTATTACCAAAAACGAGTTACTAATATTTCAACAATTATTAAATTAATGCTGTTTGTTTTAAACGCATTACCTAAGGCTATTTCACATGAATAAATTTATAAAAAGCATTATACATTTTTCACTCAGGCATCGCTATTTCATTTTTTTTCTTACAGCAGTGTTAGCGGTAATTGGTTTTATTAGTTATAAAAATACACCCATAGAAACTTTTCCTGATGTAACCAATACACAAGTTATTATTATAACACAATGGGCAGGAAGAAGTGCTGAAGAGGTTGAAAAATTTGTTACCATTCCGTTAGAAACAGCTTTAGCATCTGTTCAAAAAAAATCAAACCTTCGCACAACATCATCATTCGGTTTATCTTATATAAGAATTATTTTTGATGATAATGTTGATGATGCATTTGCACGCCAACAAGTGTTTAGCCGTGTTGCCAATATAGATTTACCCGATGGTATTAAACCCGATATACAACCACCTTACGGCCCAACCGGAGAAATTTTTAGATACACATTAAAAAGTAATACCAGAAATATTAGAGAATTATACACCATTCAAGATTGGGTGTTAGACAGAGAATTTAAACGAGTGCCCGGCGTTGCAGACGTAAACAGTTTTGGCGGAGAAGAAAAAAGTTTTGAAATAAGTGTAAATCCCAACTACTTATTAAAATACGGTTTATCTTCTTTAGATGTATATAACGCAGTTGCCAAAAGTAATATAAATGTTGGAGGAGATGTTATTGAAAGAAACGGGCAAGCTTATGTAGTAAGAGGCATTGGTTTGCTTAACAGTATTTCAGAAATAGAAAATATTATTGTTACTAAAATAAACAGTGTTCCTATTCTTGTAAAAAATCTTGCACAAGTTAAAGAAGCCGGAAAGCCAAGGTTGGGGCAGGTTTCAAAAGATACAATAGGTGATGTTTTAGAAGGAATTGTTGTAATGACTAAAGGGCAAAACCCAAGTGAAGTATTAGATAGAGTACATGAAAAAGTAAAAGACATTAACGATAACATATTACCAAAAGATGTAAAGCTTGTTCCTTTTTATGATAGAACAACACTAATGGATTTTGCAACACATACGGTAATTCACAATTTAATTGAAGGCATTATTTTAGTAACCTGCATTGTAATGCTTTTTATGGCAGATTGGAGAACAACTGTTATTGTAAGCATTATTATTCCGCTATCATTATTATTTGCATTTATGTGTATGCGTTTAAAAGGAATGCCTGCCAACTTACTTTCAATGGGTGCAATAGATTTTGGGATTATTATAGATGGGGCCGTTGTAATGGTTGAAGGATTATTTGTTGCATTAGACCATAGAGCAAGAGAAG
>Ga0116193_1003575_pt1 | contig 11156 bp, 7 predicted proteins | sample AD_UKC115_MetaG_FD_89892 | JGI IMG/M metagenome (GOLD analysis project Ga0116193, IMG submission 89892) | Active sludge microbial communities of municipal wastewater-treating anaerobic digesters from Hong Kong - AD_UKC115_MetaG | ecosystem: Engineered > Bioreactor > Anaerobic > Digestate | place...
CAACATGACTCCCGGAACCACTCCGCCGGCAATGAAGGTGAAGTCGGCACGGTTGTTTCCATAGGTGATTTTCTTTGACTTGGTGCCGACGCTGGCCACAAAGGAAAGATTGGAATACGGATGGCAGCCCATGATATAGTCCAAGCCGCGATATACATAATCCTTACCCACGATGTCGGGGAAATACTTGTTGGCATAATAATTGGTAATGGCCCAATCGATTACGTTTCCGTTGCCTGCCCACATGCGGTTACTCATAGGTACTCCGTAAGGATTCTGGTTGCAGAGGCTGTCTTGTGCCAGCTTGTACTTCATGACGTATGGACGGAGTTTGTTCTGGAACTTCTTGTCCATATAAGGATAGGCTTGCAAGGCGTATGACATGGCAAAACCCGGAGCCGAGCTCAATGAACTCCAAAGACTGCTTTCAAAACGTTTGGCGTATTGAGGGTCTTTGGTACTGATATAGAGCTGGAGCGCAGCCTCCGTGTCCATACTGGGGAAACGGAAGGAAGGTATTCCCTCCATGTGCGGCATCTTGGAGTCTTTGGATTCCTCCCAAAGTTTCTTGGCACAAGCCAGACAGTCATCGGCCAGCGAAGGATTGAAATCTTTCAAAGCACGATAGGAAGCTGCCAGAGCGGCTGCCGTCTGAAGGTCAAGGAAAGGCATGCGGTTGGTAAACGCCCACCGGTCGTCCATCGTGCCGCTCGACTTGCCGTCTGTCTCGTAAGGTTTCAATGCTGGGTTGTAGGGCAGATTGTCCGTAATGGTGGAGGCATCGCCCAAATGATGGTACTGATGCAAATTGGGAACAATTATACCGCGAACGGGATGACCTATGTTCTTGACTTGCGCAACCAGGTTCAAAGCTCCGTGCTCTATCTGCTGGAGAATGTCTGGTTTGCCGTCAGGACGGTGGATATCCACGTATCTTGTCTTCTGGTCAATGTAGGTTTCATCATGATTCACCTTGAACTTCTCCCATGCATCGGTAAAACTCAGAAGGACGCTGTTGTGTGAACCTGTCTGGATATCGAAATCACCGGCATCGAACCATCCGCCCACTGCCATGCCCGGAATACGTTCCAGGGATTTGTATTTGGTGTCCGTAGTGGGACCCATGCTATAACCGTCGAAGTGCTTCTCGTTGACGGGAGCCTGCAGGCAATCGTCCAGATAAGGAACGCCGTGCCATACGCGGTAAGCCTCGTTCACCTCCATGTGGTCCATCTGGACGGGGAACCATACGTCCATCGTAGGATGCCAGATGTTCTTGAATGCATTCCGGCTGATGACAAAGGTATTGGTTTTCTGTGTTCCATACTGGATGTAGTACACACCTTCATCCGTTACACTGGAGAAATCGAACGTAACATAATTATACCGGAGATACTTGCCCCAGACCTTCAGGTCGGCCGTGAACTTTGCCGAAGTGGTTCCGTCCTGATTCACCTGATACAGGGTAGCCTGCTTCTCCGGAGTATCGTTCATATCCAGTTCGATAACCGACTCCTTCTTCTGCTCCGGGCAATAGCCTATCTGTGAAAAGCCGATATTCGGTTCGCGAATCCATGAGGAAACGGATGACGGCTCCACATACCATTCCAGCACCTTTCCGGTTTTTCCCGTAGGGAGCAGCGAGCGGACAATGTACCAACCGTTCTGTGCAAGATTCCGTCCGTCATAGAGAGAAATCTCGCTTTCCGACTTGATGGTAACGGTTCTTTCCGCATCTTCGGGAGCCATAACGATACTATTTCCCGATGCAAGAGCCATCGGTACAATGAACTCGTCTCGGCCCCTATCGTCGAATGTGGTGTGATTGAATATCTGTGGAATCTTTTCCGAAGCGGGCTTTATGACTGTTGCAGAAGCCGGATAACGCGGAAAATAGTTCGGTTTACCATCCACCATGTAGCTCTTCTCGAAATAGGCCGAAGGCAGAAATTCCAGATTGAAGCCTGCTTTATTTTCCAACTTGGCCGGTACCGGCTTGTCAAGATAAACCTCGATCACAAAACCTGCATCCTTTGGAAAAACCTTCAGACGGGAATTGAAGTCGAAATCCTTGTAACGGAGTTCCACCTCTATACTTTTATCATCATTAATCTTCCGAGAAAGCACATCGGGCACCAAATCCCACTGTTCGGGAGTGTTCTGCAGCCTCACCGCACCTCCTGTCACTGTACGCACCCCGTGGTGAATAATCTCGATGCCGGCCGTCTTCTCATCGAAGAACATGCCGTTGTACTGGTTATTATAGACCAATACATTCACGCCTCTTTCTTCATAATACTCCGAACTATTCAGATGCAGTTTCTGTCCGAATGAATAACACACGGGCAACAACATCGATAGCAGCAATAATTTCTTCTTCATAACTTTATAATTGTGTTTAATAGTATAATCTTGATGCACAAAATTAGGCAGACCTTTTTTCCCTGCCAACAAATCATGTTACAAAAAGGTTCTCCTATGTAACATCCCATCAAAAAAAGCAGGATGAACGAAAATCGAAAGCTTTTGACACAAATTTCTACAACACCTATAATTATATCATGTAATTTTGGGAAAAGAAATCAATAGAAATATCATGAAGAAATATTTATTTACTCTGGCAGCAGCCATGATGAGCTTCGGATGTATCCAGGCCCAACAATTGGAAGGTGCGAGCGCACCTACGAACATCAACCCTGAAGGATTTCCCAGAATCATCGACGGGAACCGAATCGTTTTCCATATCAAAGCTCCTCAGGCCGATAAGGTCCAGGTAGCCATCGGAAAGACGTATGACTTGAGCAAAGACGAAAACGGACTCTGGAAAGGAACTACCGAGCCTCTGTTGGCAGGATTCCATTACTATTCACTGGTAATTGACGGGGTAGATGTCTCGGACCCCGCCAGCAAGACTTTCTACGGATGCAACCGCATGATGAGCGCCATAGACATTCCTGAAGATAATTGCGACTTCTACACCGTGAAAGATGTACCCCATGGTGCCATTCTTTCACTGAGATATTATTCCAGGGTGATGAACGCATGGCGACCGGTGAACGTGTATCTGCCTGCATCCTACAGCCAGTCGGTCAACAAGAAGTATCCGGTAGTCTATATCCAGCATGGTGGCGGTGAGGACGAATCGGGATGGGCAGTACAAGGAAAAACGGACATCATCATGGACAACCTCATTGCACAAGGAAAAGCCAAGGAGATGATCGTGGTCATGGCCAACGGGAATGTCACCATGAAGGGATTCAGCCCCTCGGGTTACAACAGACATTCCATGATTCCTTTTCAAACCGAATTACTGGAAAACATCATTCCTTTCATCGAAAGTCATTTCCGCGTATGGAAGGATGCGCCCCACAGGGCTCTGTGCGGTCTTTCCATGGGTGGAGGCCAATCTTTTTACGTAGGTTTGCAGAACACCGCAACGTTCGGGAATATCGGAATCTTCAGCTCCGGTATCTTCGGTGGCATAGCAAGTCCGTCAGGAACAGCTTTCACTACCCATTTCGATGCAGAAAAAGAAATTCCGGGATTGATTTCCAATCATGACAAATTCAACAAGGCTCTGAAGGTTCTCTACATCTCCGTAGGAACGGACGATCCTCGTATCCACGCAACGACCGAAGCCGTAGACATGATGCAGAAAGAGGGACTGAAGATTACCTTCAACACATTCCCGGGCAATCACGAATGGCAGGTATGGAGAAAATCCCTGCACGCCTTCGCCCAGCTGCTTTTCAAATAGGGCGGGAACCTCTTCACTGCCAACTTTTGCGGAAATCACTTGCATATTTCATTTTTTTTGGTGAATATTGCATCATAATACAATAAAAAGATGCAACCACATTCTGATTACCAATTCGAAATATGCTCCAATTCCGTGGAAAGTTGCCTGCAGGCACAAAAAGGAGGAGCCGACAGAGTAGAGCTTTGCTGCGCTCTGGAAGAAGGAGGGCTCACTCCCTCCTATGCAACCATTAAAGAAGCCCGGCAGTTGACGGACTTGAAAATCCATGTTCTCATCCGTCCCCGAAGCGGTGACTTTCACTATTCGGAGAATGAGCTGAAAGTGATGGCGGAAGACATCAGACAAGCGGTTTTTCTGGGAGCCGACGGCATTGTGATTGGCTGTCTCACGGAAGATGGTGATGTTGATGTAAAAGCCATGCAAAAGCTTTTGGAAGCTGCGGATGGCAAGCCGGTTACTTTTCACCGAGCTTTCGACTGCTGTCGGGATGCACGCAAGGCTGTGCAAGAACTTATCCGGCTCAAAGTGGACAGAATCCTCACCTCAGGGCAACAGCCTTCCGCCGAAAAAGGAATTCCATTGCTCAGGGAATTGCAAAAAGAATATGGTGACCAAATCATTTTTCTGGCAGGATGCGGCGTAAATGAATCAAACATTTCCAGAATTCATAAAGAGACAGGCATCCGTGAGTTCCATTTCTCTGCCAGGGAGAAAAAGCCTACAGGCATGAAATATTTCAATCGGGACGTGTACATGGGAACCCCCGACGGCGATGATTATTCCTTTGATGTAACTTCTGCCGAGAAGGTCCGTAACATGATTGAGAAACTCACTGAAAGCCGGCCTTCCTGACATAAATATACTATCTATCCAAAGCAAATATAGTATCTATCTTACCCGAAAAGATAGTCTATTTGAAGCCATAAAAAACATAACCAGCCGAGTCGCCTCCGCTGGTTATGTTTTTTTTACGGCTGGTTATGTTTTTTCCAACCGATAAGAGAGTTTTCTACATCCACTTTCTGAGTTCGGCTTCCTGATCTGCCGTCCAGTATCCGCAATCCAGTTGGATGAACACGGATGTGTATGGTAACACAGCTTCTGTCTTGAGAACCATCACATTGAAGAGTTTGGAAGCTTCATCCAGTTTCGAAAAGATTTTCTCATGAGGAATCTGCTGAATCTCTGCACCTTCGGCATGTTCATTGATTACCTGCTTGATGCTGTTTCTCAATTCATCAATTCCCTTGCAAAAATTTTCGTCCAACACAGTCAGTTCCGTATCGAAATAGATAACAGGACGCACATGAGATGATTTCTGAATGTCGGAAAGCACCCTCTCCAGAACATCAGGCAGTTGTTCACCCGTATTGAGATAGGTCATTCCGGGAGCACTCTGCAACGGGAAAGCCTTATCTACCACCAAAATCCAATTGCGGTGCCCCAGCAGAGGCAACACCTTTACAAATTCTTCTGTCCACATATTCTTATTATTTTATTTCTTCATCAAATACAATTGCGACTTTCCCGCATCTGCCTTCAGCCATCAGCTTGTAGGCCTCTTCGGCATGATCAAGAGTGAAGCGGTTGGTTACCAGTTCCTCTGGATGAATGTTCCAGCGAACTAGGTGTTCCACAAGTTCCTCCATACGCCAGATGTTAGTCACCCAAGAGCCGTAAATGGTTTTCTGCTCATGAATGATATCCGGACTCGGATTGAACTCCACCGTCCCTCCTTCTCCAATAAATACAATCTTGCCCCATTTGCGGGTTCCACGGATAGCCAGTTGGCGACCGTAGGTGTTTCCCGAGCAATCAACGGCTTTCTCCGTACCTTTGCCGCCCGTCAAAGCTTTCACTTTGGCAAGAGCTTCAGCATCCGAGATGAACGCTGCATCGACCAGATTCTTGGATTTGGCAATATCGATACGTTCCTGGACGGTATCCACGCCGATTACCATGTTGGCACCCATCGCCTTGGCTAGCATACAGGAAGCCAGACCTACCGGTCCCAGGCCTACTACCAACACAGCGTCATCACCGCTTATTCCTATTTTCTCCAATCCTTCATAGACTGTACCGAATCCGCAAGCTACCTGGGCTCCATCGGTGTAAGTCAAAGAATCGGGCAAAGCCACCAAATCCTTTTCCTCTGCCAGAAGATATTCGGCCATACCTCCATCACGCTGCCATCCATAGGCACGGCGATAAGGACTCGTACAGCTAATCATGTATCCGCGACGGCAGTCATTGCAGACTCCACAACCGGAAATGTGATATACGATGACACGGTCACCTTCCTTGAAACGACGAAGACCCGGTCCGCACTTTACTATTTGTCCGCATGGCTCATGCCCGCAGATTTTATCTTGATAGCCTTCGGGACCCTTTCCCAGATGCTCTCTGTAGATGGCGCGGATATCACTTCCACAAATGGTGGAAGATTTCATTTTCAACAGAACCTCACCATGACCCGGTTCCGGTATTTCAACGTCTTTCAGCACGACAGTGCTGTTACCCGGCAAGAATGCCGCTTTCATTTTTCCCATTTTATTATGATTAATATATTAAATTTTTATCCAAGTTCCATTCTCTTTTTTCCATTCGGCCAGTTTGCCGTCTTCATCCCAAAGGTCTTCCCATTCGGAACCGCTCCAGGTAAATACCTGTCCTTTGATGAAGCGGCAACCTTTATCGATGTTCCGTATTTCTTCCATTTCCTCCTCACTTAGCGGATCTTCCGTCACACACTTCAGATTACTGGTATATTTAGGAGGCTTGACGGAAAACGGGATTGGAATCTGTCCTCTCTGAACAGCCCATTTTATACAAATGATTGCGGGATGAACACCATGTGCTGCAGCAATCTTGCAGATAACAGGATCTTGGATAGGACAAGTGTCCTCGGGTGTTTTGTCTCTTTCCGGACGGTTGGGCGAGCCTATCGGACAAAAACCTATCGGCTGGATGCCGTGAGACACCACATAATCAAACAGTTCCGGCTGCTGGAAATGCGGATGCAACTCCATTTCGTTGCAAGAAGGTTTCAGACGGCAGTCGCGCAAAAGAAGTTCCAGCTTCGGACGTGTCATATTCGAGGTCCCGATGTTACGCACCAAACCTTTGTCGACAAGCTTCTCCATAGAACGCCACACCTTCATGTACTCTTCGTGAATATAAGGGCGAGCACCCGGATCGCGAGAATCCACCGTTACGCCCTTGGCATGCGAATTGGGGAACGGCCAATGCACAAGATACAAATCCAGATAGTCCAACTGCAAGTCTTTCAGGGATTGCAGACAGGCACCCTCTATATCATCATGCTTGTCATTCCATACTTTTGAAGTAATCCACAGTTCTTCACGGCGAACCACACCACTATCGACAAGTCTTTTCAGAACGTTGCCGATTTCCTTTTCATTACCATAAACGGAAGCACAGTCGATATGCCGGTAACCAGCTTTCACCGCTCCCTCCACAGCCTGGGCAATGGTCTCATTATCATAATTGTCGGAGCCAAAAGTACCCAAACCAACAGCCGGCATAAGAGAACCATTATAAAGCTTTCTCTTGGGGACGGCTTGCGGATCAACAGAAAATAATTCGTTCATAAACTTTCTACTTTATTTCTTTTCTGTTTGCAAAGGAACAACTATATTTTCATTGTCCGATTGTCCGATTTCGACATTTGATGATACATTATCTGTATATTTTATACAGCCCTGGTAGATGCTGAAGTAACCACATCTACCGGCAGATTGCCTTCCACCTTAATGAACTTACTGCCGGGAACCCCGCAGACTTCACATTTCACGGGAACCTTGTCGGCATACATAAACCCACATTCGGGACAAACAAAGTAAATCAGCGGAATATTGGAAGGGGTAGTAATATTACCCAACGCCCTTTTATATAAGAAAGCATGGCTCTGTTCGGCCTTCTGTGCAAAGTCAAAGCTTTTCACGGCATCCTTTACACCCTCATCTTGAGCGTCTTTAATAAACTTAGGATACATTTGGGCAGCCTCATAAGTTTCTCCATTGATTGCCTCCTTCAGATTCTGTGCAGTGGTGAGCACCGAATAAGTACCTTCATTGGGCTCGTAATTCTTCACACCAAGAGCGGCCAGCACTTTCTGATGATTATTCAAATGAATGGTTTCGGCCCGTACAGCCGCCCTGAACAATGCCTGAACACTATAATTATGCTCTTCGCCTGCCTTTTCTGCCCATGCCGCATATTTCTCGGCCGCAGTGGCTTCACCGTCAATGGCTGCCTTCAGATTGGCAATCGTTTTGTCTTGCGAACTGCAAGAAGAAAAAACGGCAAGAAGAACAACCGATACTATAAATACTAAATGCTTCATAATACTCAATGTTTTTAGAATGGTTTCAGTCGGTAAATATACAAATAATAATGAAAAGACAAGGCAAACAGGCGAAGATATGTTGCGACATAACAAAAAAAAACATTCAATTCGTTTCTTTCTCCATTTGAATTATTTTACCTTTGCAATATGAAAAAGAAACTACGCTGTATAATAGGATTTTTGCTAATAGTCCTGTATCTAGGCTATTACGGAGGTACTACGCTCTTTTTCCACACGCACCAGACTCCATATGGAACCATAATACATTCCCATCCTTTCAAGACAGCGCATTCCCACACAATACCGGCCTACATTACCCTATCCATTCTGTCAACGGTTTTGTTTCTTTCCGCCACAATCGCATTCTTCGAGACCTTTCTTTACAAAATAAGAATCGTCGGGACAGATAAATATTATAGAGACTATTCATCAAATTCAAAACATTCTAATTTACGTGGTCCTCCCCAGCTACAATAATTCATTTATTTTTATAAAGAACTATTGATATATATCGATCATTTCAAAATTAGAATCCATGAAAAAATACTATATTGGCCTGGTATTGGCTATTATAGTAGCTTCTTCCTGTCAAAGAACAAAAGATTCCAGGAGCAATCAGGAATATTATGTAGAAGGAGATACTATATGCATATCACAACAATCGCCATTAATAAAAAAACTGAAAATTGAAAAGACCTCATTACAGAGTTACTGTCCCGTATTCACCGCATCCGGAGTGGTGCAAGCCATTCCGAGCAACTACGCTAAAATAGCGTCTCCTTTTTCGGGACGAATCACAAAATCATTCATACATCTCGGACAAAAGATTTCGGCCGGATCGCCTATTTTCGAAATCAGTTCACCCGATTTCTACGAAGCCGTGAAGAACTACTTTCAGGCCAAACAAGAAACACGGGCTGCCTATATCAACCTCTTACGTGAAAAAGATTTGGTTAATAATAAGGTGGGTGCCGTGAAAGATCTGGAAGAGACTGAACTTGACTATGAGATGAAAAAGAAGAATTATGAAAATGCCAAAGCAGCTCTGTCCGTATATCATTTGTCGCCCCAACAATTGGCCTTGGGAAAGCCACTTGTTGTACGCTCTCCGATAGCGGGTGAGGTTGTAGAAAACAATATTGTCATAGGTCAATATCTGAAAGATGACGCTGAACCGATAGCAACCGTCGCCAATTTGAACAAAGTATGGATGGTGGCCCATGTAAAGGAAAAAGACATCAATATGATCCGTAGTTTGTCATCTGTAGGTATAACTCTGGTATCCATGCCCGAGAAGGAAATCCAAGGAAGGATATTCAATATAGGACAGCTGATGGATGAAGACACTCATTCTGTAAAAGTAATCATTGAGTGTAACAACTCCGGGAAGCTCATGAAACCGGGCATGTATGGGAATGTCAAGTTATCCGACAAATCCATTCAAAAGATTTTATTGCCATCTTCAGCCATTCTGCAAGAGGAAAACTATACATACGTATATGTCAGGACAGATGAAGGGAAATACGTCAAACGGCAAATAAATATTGTAACAGTTCCTGATAAAAAGGTAGCTGTTATTTCCGGTTTGAATGCCGGAGAATATGTGATAACAAAAGGAGCCTTTTATTTGAACGATATTTTATAACCCATGAGAAAACTTATTGAACTGGCTTTCCATCGTCGGGGACTGATGATGGTGGCCTTCTGTTTCATTGCAGCTATTGGATATTATTCATGGAAACAATTGTCAATCGATGCATATCCTGACATTGCAGATGTTACCGTGCAGGTAATCACCCAAGTTCCTGGACTTGCAGCCGAGGAAATAGAACAACAAATCACGATACCTATTGAACGTGCTCTGAACGGACTTCCGGGAACAACCGTCATGAGAAGCAGAAGTTCCTTCGGCATTTCCACCATCATATTGGTTTTTGAAGATGGCGTAGATGACTATTGGGCAAGGCAAAGAGTGCAAGAAAGGCTTTCCGATGTGGAATTGCCTTATGGCGCATCGCCCTCACTCAATCCTCTCACATCGCCAATCGGTGAAATATACCGGTACGTCGTGGAAAGCAAGAACCACGATTTGAGAGAATTGACGGATATCAACAAATGGATAATCATTCCGCGTCTCAAGCAGGTAGTCGGCATTGCCGACGTAAGCAACTTTGGTGGCATAACAACCCAATACCAAATAGAAATTGATCCGCATAAGATGGAGCAATATGGCGTCACCTATCCGGACATTAAAGAAGTCATAGAGAAGAACAATATCAATGCAGGCGGAAGCATACTGCAACAAGGCGACTTGAGTTATGTGATTCGAGGCATTGGATTGGTAAAAAACCTCAATGACCTGGGGAAAATAGTTATCAGTTCAAAGAATGGCGTTCCTGTTTACATCAATGACATCGGAACACTCAAATATGGAAATTTGGAACGGAAGGGTATTCTCGGATTTTCCAGCGACAGCACCAGTATGTCCGACGGAGTGGAGGGAATAGTCCAAATGCTTCGCTTTCAAAACCCCTCTAAAGTGCTCGATGGAATACATTCTGCCGTCAGTGAATTAAACTCAGGTGAATTGCCCGAAGGCGTGACCATCCATCCATTTGTCGATCGTACCACTCTAGTCGATACTACCCTCCATACTGTTTCGCGCACTCTCCTCGAGGGCATGGCTCTGGTACTTCTCATCTTGTTTGTATTCCTGCGCAACTGGAAAGGAGCAGCAATCGTAGCTGCTACAATCCCTTTGTCACTGCTCATCGCTTTCATCTTAATGCATATCACCGGCATTCCGGCCAATTTGCTCTCATTGGGAGCCATAGACTTCGGTATTCTTGTAGACGGTTCCATCGTCATGATGGAGACCATCCTGAAAAAGAGAGAGAGCAAACCTCTCGTACCTCTTGATGAAACGACCATTCTGAAAAGGACTTTGGAAGTGGCGCGTCCCATTCTGTTTTCAACGCTCATCATTATCACTGCATATCTACCTCTCTTCACTTTTCAACACATCGA